>Ga0307516_10000363_pt1 | contig 59029 bp, 55 predicted proteins | sample 19_EM_MG_FD_203310 | JGI IMG/M metagenome (GOLD analysis project Ga0307516, IMG submission 203310) | Populus trichocarpa ectomycorrhiza microbial communities from riparian zone in the Pacific Northwest, United States - 19_EM | ecosystem: Host-associated > Plants > Roots > Unclassified | place...
CCCCTACGAGCAACATCACGTCGGCCGTGACGAACGGCTCGCGGCCGCCGTCCCAGCCGCCCAGGCGCTCGAAGCAGACCCACTTGGCCGACTGATCCACCGTCATGGTCGAGTAAAAGCCATGCGAGCCGATTGCACGGACCCAACTCGGCAGCATGTAGTTGGAGTAGCTGAGTGTGCCGCGAAATGCGCCGATGGCATCGGCGCCGTCCCGCTGCAGAATCAACTTGAGCTTCGCTCCGATTTCGTCGAGTGCCTGCTCGAGGCCGATGGCGCCGAATGTGCCGTCATCCCGACGCTTGAGCGGCCGCAGCAGACGTTCCGGGCTGCGATGAGCTTCGGGCAACTGCAGCCCCTTGATGCATGCGTAACCGGCCGTGAGGGGATCGTCCATGTCGCCTCGAATATCGGTCACGTGGCCGTCATCGTGCAATGTGATGTTGAGCCCGCACATTCCGGCGCATATTCCACAAAATGTTTTCACCACGCGGGAATTCGCGCAGCCCGTTGTTGTAAGCTTCGGCAGTTCCGGTTCATTCGAGGCGGGCAGTTCGATGCGCGACATGCGGGAAGCCTCTACGGCGGGATTTCAAATGTCAATGCCGAGAGCGCAGAACAACACCGCGTTCGGGTTAAACAGTGCCCGCAGGCAATGGGCCACCGGCACGTGAACGATCCTGCACAAGCGCCTCCCAAGCCGGCGGCTACGCTGATCCTGGTGCGTCCCGGCAATCCATTGCCCGAGATCTTGTTGCTGAAGCGCATGGCCAATTCGCGATTCATGCCCAATGCACATGTATTTGCCGGCGGCGCCGTCGATGCCGCGGATGGTTCGGCCGCCAGTTATGCCGCCTGCGCCGGCATCGATGATCTGGGGGCGAGCCGTCGATTAGGGTTGCCGGCCGACGGACTGCAATACTTTGTCGCGGCGATTCGCGAATCGTTCGAGGAAAGCGGTCTGTTAATGGCGTACGAAGCGCCCGACCAATTCGTGGACTTCAGCGCCTGGAGCGAAAAGTCCCTGCAAGCGTTGCGCGCCAGTGTGAACGCGGGAGAAACAGACCTTGCGACCCTGTGCGGCTCTCACGGTTGGCGGTTGGCGGCGGATGAGATTTCGTACTACAGCCACTGGATAACCCCCGCGGGTCTCCCGCGCCGCTATGACACCCGGTTCTTCATCGGACGGGCTCCGCCCGGACAGCGGGCTTCCGTGGCAAACGCGGCAAATGGCGAGATGTCCGAGCTGGTATGGCGCACCGCGGCGGACGCGTTGAGCGACCATGAAGCCGGCAGATTGCTCCTGATGAGGGCCACGCACACCCTTTTGCGGGAGATCTCGACGTTCGGTGACATGGATGCGCTATTCGCCGCCGCCCGTAGCCAAAGGGACATCCGGCCGGTCATGCCGGTGATGCCGGGGCCGTCCAAGGAAGGCGGTTCGGGTTGACTGTCCGGGGCTCCTTGTTTATATTTTCGAATGTCGTTCGCATTTTGGTTATACCATATGGGGCCTGTGCGCACGGCCGGTAACCTGAATGGGGCGATTTGACTCCTATGCCCAGACTCAAAGATAAAGTCGCCATCGTGACCGGTGCGGCTTCGGGAATCGGTGCCGAGACCGCGGCAGCCCTGGGGCGCGAGGGCGCGCTCGTGGTGATAGCCGACATCAACCTGGACGGAGCGCGCCAGCAGGCGGCGCGCATTACCGCAGAGGGCGCCTCGGCAGCCGCCATGTCGGTGGACTTGGGAAATCCCGAATCCATCGAGGCACTCATCGAGTTTGCAGTCGAGCGATTTGGCGGCCTCGACATTCTCGACAACAATGCGGCCGATACCCGGCTCTCCTCCACCCGCGATGTCGGCGTCGAGCACACGGACATTGAAGTCTGGGACTCTCTGATGCGTACGAATCTGCGGGGAACCATGCTGGCGTGCAAATATGCCATTCCAAAGCTGCGTGCGCGTGGCGGCGGTTCCATCATCAATATGAGCTCCGGTTCGGGGTTGACCGGTGCGCTGGCGCCCACGGCCTACGGTGTGAGCAAGGCCGGAATCGTTGCCCTGACTCAATATGTTGCCACCCAGCATGGCAAGGAAGGTATCCGCTGCAATGCGATTGCGCCTGGATTGATCGTGACTCCGTCGACCGCACAAACCTATGCGTCCGGGGATTTCGGACGGATGATGCTGTCGCATCACTTGACGCCGCGCTTGGGGACTCCGTCGGACATCGCCGCGGCGGTGGTGTTTCTGGCATCTGATGAAGCGGCATTCATCACGGGTCAGACCATTTGTGTTGACGGCGGACTGCTCGCGCACGCGCCATACTATGCCGATGCCGTGGCTGCGAGCCGCGTATGAGCGAAGAGACTCTATTGACGCAACTCGACGGCGACGGCGTAATGACCATTACGCTCAACCGACCGGCGTCGAAAAATGCCCTCGATACGGCTACTCAGCGGCGCTTGACTGAGCTTCTCTACGATGTCTCGAGGATCCCCGCTGTTCGCGCGGTGGTGCTGACCGGGGCAGGCCAGGCGTTTTCCACGGGTGGGGACATGAAGTCGCTGGGAGGTCCCGATCCGAGCGATCCTGTGGCAAGTCAGTACTCATCCGATCCCGCCTGGAACGAGGTGGAGGCGCGCGTCGATCGACTGCGCAAGATGACGGAGGCTTCCCTTTGGCTGTATCGGATGGGTAAACCGACCATCGCCATGATGCGCGGGCCCGCCGCGGGCGCCGGTCTGTCGCTGGCCTTGGCGTGCGATTTCCGGTTTGCCGCGGACGACGCCTTCCTGATCACTTCCTTTGCGAAGATAGGCATGTCAGGCGACTATGGCGGCAGCTATTTCATGACCAAGCTGATCGGCCCGGCAAAGACCAAGGAGTTGTACATGTTGAGCGGTCGGGTGAATGCGTCGGAAGCCCTGCGGCTCGGACTGGTCACCAGAGTCACCACGCAAGCCGACCTCGAAGAGCAGACTTACGATTTCGCACGCCGTCTTGCCAAGGGTCCGGCCATAGCGCAACGATTCATCAAGGAGAACGTGCACGCCGCGCTCGATGAGTCCATGGATCGCGCGCTCGAGATAGAAATGCGCAACATGATTCGCTGCCGATTCACTCAGGATTCCCGCGAGGCCATGCAAGCCTTTGCGGAGAAGCGCGAACCGCGCTTCAGCGGAGTTTGACGCGGTGTCGCTGCGCCGTGCTGCAATCGTGTCTCCCCTGAGAACGCCGGTGGGAACCTTCGGCGGGAGCCTGCGCCCGGTTCCGGTCGAAGTGCTCGGCGCCACGGTGGTGCGTGCCGTTCTGGAGCGTACGGGTCTGGATCCGTCGCTCATCGAGGACGTGGTGTTTGCTCAATCGTACGCAAGCGGCGAGACTCCGTGCGTGGGACGCTGGATTGCATTGGAGGCCGGATTGCCGGTGGGCGTACCCGGCATGCAAATAGACCGTCGCTGCGGCGGCGGGCTCCAGGCCGTAGTCAACGCGGCGATGATGGTGCAAAGCGGCGCCGCCGACGTGGTGTTGGCGGGCGGCGTCGAAAGCATGAGCAATGTCGAGTACTACACCACCAATATGCGCTGGGGTGTCCGCGCGGGCAGCGTCAAGATGCATGACCGCCTCGAGCGGGGCCGCGAACGTTCGCAGCCCGAAGCCCGTTTTGGACGCATTTCCGGCATGATCGAAACGGCGGAGAATCTGGCGAATCAGTACGGCATATCGCGCATGCAGGCGGATGAGTACGCCGCGCTGAGCCAGTGCCGGGCCGCCAGGAGTTGGGCCGACGGCCGGTTTGCGGAGGAACTGGTGCCGGTCCGCGTCACGCCGAGCAAGGGTGACCCGCTGCTGGTCGAGCGGGACGAGGGCGTCAGAGCGGACACCACCGTCGAGAAGCTGGCCTCGCTGCGGCCGTTGCTGAAGGACGGCACGGTGACGGCGGGAAATTCCAGCCAGCAAAATGATGCGGCGGCGGCCTGCCTGGTCGTCGCCGAAGACCAGTTGGCGAAACTGAACCTCGACCCGATGGGTTTTCTGGTGGGGTGGGCAGCCGCCGGCTGCGAGCCCGCGACCATGGGAATCGGGCCCGTCCCGGCCGTCGGGCGACTGTTCCGCCGCAGCGGTCTGTCGTTCGACAAGATGGATCTGGTGGAGCTAAATGAAGCCTTCGCCTGCCAGGTGTTGGCCGTGTTGAAGGGTTGGAACTGGAGCGACCTCGATCGCCTCAACGTCAACGGCTCGGGCATTTCATTGGGGCACCCGATTGCCGCCACGGGCGTGAGGATCCTTGCCACGATGCTGCACGAGTTGAAGCGGCGCGGCGGGAAGTACGGGCTGGAATGCATGTGCATCGGCGGCGGGCAGGGTCTCGCCGCGGTGTTCGAAGGCGTCGCCAGTAAGCCAAATTCCTAATATTTTAAGCCGAATTCCTAATGGAGTCGTCGTCATGAACGCCGTCAAACGATTGGAAAATTTCGATGATGCGAATTACGATCCATTCCTCGCGGACGAAGCGATGTTCGGCGACTGCATCGATCCTTATCCGAAATTGGCCGAGCTGCGCAGCCGGGGTCCTGTGCACGCGTTGAACTATCGCGTGTCCATGGGTGAGAATCCCGATATCACCAGTACTGACGTGGAGCACTTTACTGTCGTGGGTTACGACGAAGTGGGGACCTGTCTGCGCGATTTCGAGACGTTCTCCAACAAAGCCTACCTACGCAATATCGGCATCAGCTTCGGCCGCAGCGTTTCGACCATGGACGCCCCGGAGCATGCACGGTACAGGAAGATTTTCCAAAAGGCCTTCCTGCCGGCCGTGGTATCCAAATGGGGCGAGTCGGTCGTCGATCCAGTCGTGGATTCACTCATGAATCGGTTCGTATCTCGCGGCCATGCAGATCTCGTGCAGGAGTTCACGTTTCACTATCCGTTTCAGATCGTATTCAAACAACTCGGATTGCCGCCCGAGGAGGTGGCGATCTTCCACAAACTCGCCATGGCGCAAATCGTCGTGTCATTCGACATCGAGCACGGCACCGAGGCGTCGCGCAAGCTCGGCACTTACTTCAAGACCATGGTGGAGGAGCGTCGGCGCAATCCGTCCGATGATTTGGTCAGCGTGCTGGCGCAAGCCGAAGTCGAGGGTGAGCGTCTGCCGGAAGAGGTGTTGATATCTTTCCTGCGGCAACTCGTGAACGCCGGCGGCGACACGACTTATCGGGGCACCAGCGTTCTGCTCACAGGATTGCTCAGCAATCCCGATCAGCTGGAGGCCGTGCGCAAGGATCGAAGTCTCGTACCGCAGGCCATCGAGGAGGCTTTGCGCTGGGAAGGGCCAGTGTTGATTCAAACTCGCATGGCGACCCGCGATACCGAGTTGGGCGGCGTGAAGATTCCCGCCGGTGCATTCTTGGACGTTGCCGCCGGTGCGGCAAATCGCGATCCTGCGAAGTTCGTCGATCCCGATAAGTTCAACATCTTCCGCAAATCGCAGAACCGCCACTTTGCCTTCGCATTCGGCCCGCATATCTGCATCGGGCAGCATCTGGCCCGCGTGGAGATGACGCGTGCGCTCAACGCCATCCTGGACCGGCTGCCGAATCTGCGGCTGGATGCCGATCGGCCGAAGCCGGAGATTCGTGGCATCATGATGCGCGTGCCGAAGCATATTTTCGTCCGATTCGGTGCAAATTGAAGCCACTTCTGCTGCGAGCGGCCCACGGGTGGAGTCGCCGTCTTGGAGTGCACGCGACATTCCGGCAGCGCCCGCGGCGGCTCTCGACCTCCTAACCGAGCGCTTGGGCGTCGGAGACCACGGGGTGGTGGCCGTCCGGGCGGCAGCATTGTCGACCAGACCGAGGCCGATTGGGATTGGACTTTCGACCTGTGCCTCAAGGCCACGTGGCTGTTCATGAAACACGTGCTGCCGCGCCTGTCGTCAAAGGGCGGCAGCGAGCGCGGCGCGTTTGAAGCGCCATAAATCGCCGGCGAAGGACTGAGGTTGTTCCATGGCGGCGAAATGGCCGCCGCGCTCCGCTTGAAACCAGTGAATGAGCTGAAACTGACGTTCGGCCCAGGCCTTGGGCGTAAGGAAAAATTCCCCCGGATAGTTCGCGAGCCCGACGGGCACTCGCAGCCGGCCCAGGTCAGGTGAGGTGTTGCCACCAAGTGCGAAATTGTTTTCGCGATAGAGGCGGATGGACGAGCTGATCGTGCCGGTGAACCAGTACAGCGAGATGTTGGTCAGCAGGGCGTCCCAAGACACCGCGTTGCGAATATCTCTGACCCCGTCCTTCTCGCAGTCGGTCCATGCTTCGAATTTTTCCGCCACCCATGCGCACCAGCCGGCAGGCGAGTCATTCAGGGCATAGGCCAGAGTCTGCGGACGGGTTCGTTGAATGTGGTAGTAGCCGGCCCCCTCGTCGGCGTAATGTTTGGCCAACTCGAAAACCTTCAGTTCATGCGGCAGCACCAGGCTCATCGGCTCGGCCACCTCATTGGGCGGCACCGGCACCACGAGATTCAAATGGGCCGCAATCACCCGCTCAGGCGCCTGCAGTCCGGTGAGCGTGGATACTAGACTACCCCAGTCTCCTCCTTGCACGGCATAGCGCACATACCCGAGCGCTTCCATCAGCGCTACGTGCCGGCTGGCGATGCGCGAGGGCGACATACCAGGGGCCGTCGCCGGCGGCGAGCCGCCATAGCCCTGCAAGGACGGTGCGATGACATGGAAAGCGTCCTGCGGCCGGCCGCCGAACCTTTCTGGTGCGGTGAGGCGGGGAATCAGCTCCAGAAACTCGACGATGGAACCGGGCCAACCGTGCGTGATGAGCAACGGCATGGCATCGGCATGCGCGGAGCGCGCGTGAATGAAGTGCAGCGGCAGACCGTCGATATCCAAGAGATATTGCGGCTGCCCGTTGATTCGCGCCTGAGCGGCAGGCCAATCGAACTCATGGCGCCAATACGCCAGCAGTTCCCGGAGGTACTCTCCGCGCAGGCCATAGTCGCACGACCCACTGACGATCTCATCGGGCCAGCGGGTGGCGTCGAGGCGACGGTGGAGGTCGATAATGGCGGCCGGGCGGGCGGCGTCGAACTGAAATGGCCGAATGTCGTTCATGAAGCCACGTCCTCAGGCATGATTGTGGAATAGAAAGACACGATACCGTACCATTTCTGGCGCCACGATCGCCATCGCGGAAAATGCCGCGGACATCATCCGCGACGATTCGCGCCGATGAGAGATTTCCATCATCTTTGACACTCAGGAACGTTGGCATTAAAATGGGAACGACGTTCACAATGTCGAACGGGCCGGCGGAGTGGCCGCGCGAGACTACGCCCCAGATTCTTAATCGACGGCCCGCGATCGAGGAGCAAGTCCGTATGAAAGCCCCGGTATTCAAGGGAGTCGGTAAGCCCCTCGTCATCGAAAATCTACCCGATCCGACGCCGGGTCCTGGGGAATTGCTGCTCAAGGTGGGCCGCTGCGGCATATGTGGGACGGATTTGCACATGACCGACGGCCATGCGCAAACCTTTCCCGACGGGTCCGTCATCGGTCATGAGTTTGCGGGCACAGTGGAGGCTGTTGGCAAGGCAGTCGAGCATTTTCGAGTGGGCGATGTCGTCGCTGCGCTGCCGGTGGTGGGCTGCGGTGTCTGCGGCAGCTGCAAGTCCGGCGAGCCCATGTGGTGCGACCAAGGGATGATCGGAATTCAAGGTGGATTCGGCCAATATGCCATCGCCAAGGCGAGCGCGGCGATCAAGCTGCCGAAGAGCCTGACCTTGGAAGACGGCGCCCTGGTGGAGCCGCTCGCGGTGAGTCTGCACGGCGTCACCTTGGCCCAAATTACGCCGGGGGCGAGAGTGCTGGTGCAAGGCGCCGGTCCGATCGGTGTGGGCGCGGCCTATTGGGCCAAACACGTGGGAGCCGGTCGCGTCGCTGTCACGGCGCGCTCCAACCGCGGTGAGGCGATGGCTCTGCAACTGGGCGCAGACCGGTTTTTGCCGGCGGACGAGAATCTGCAACTCGGATTGGAGGCTGCTTTGGGTGGCTTGCCGGACGTGGTATTCGAGTGCACCGGGGCCACCGGCATGATTGCGCAGGCCGTGAATTTGGTGCGGCCGCGCGGCACGGTCGTAATTCTGGGCAATTGCATGCTCGCGGACACGTTTTATCCGGCGCAGGCCATGTTCAAGCAAGTCCGTATTCAAGGGTCGATGATTTATTCGGTCAGGGAATTTGAAACTGTGGCCCGTTCGTTTGATGCCGGCGACGTCGATCCGCGCAAGATGGTCACCGACACCGTGAACTATGAACAGCTCCCATCGGCGTTCGAGGCGCTGCGCACGACGCGGCATCAGTGCAAGGTGATGGTGAATCCGTGGGCGTGAGCGGGCGCCGCCCGGGCATCCACCAAATGACGCGGATCCACTAGATGGCACCGTTGAAACCCTGGGCTGAGTATGTGGACCTTCTGAAGAACGCGGCGGAGCTCGAATCCCAAACCTGGGATCCGGCGGACGAAGAACTGCGGGCGGCTTTGTACAAGCAGTTTGCAATGAATATTGCGCAGGGATATTTCCTGTACTTCCAATCGGACCCTGCGTATCCGGATTGGGCGCCGTTCGAGAACTCGGCATTCCTGGCGCAGCCGAATCCGGACGCCGTGTACTACTACGCGGCAGTGGACGGCGGCGGCACATATCGGGTGACGGGTGAGCGGGGCAATGCTCCGGTCGTGGGGTTTGCCACCGGCAAGATCATGATCGGCATGGGGGAGCCGCCCGGCCCCGGCTTCAACAACTACGACGTCGACGCCTTGAAATGCAATGACGACGGCACATTCGAGGTAACTTTCAGTACCGAACGTCCTGCCGGCCATGAAGGCAATTGGCTGTACCTGCACCCGGATAGCCGCTTCCTGCTACTGCGGCAATTTTCCTACGATTGGGGCCGCGAGCGCGACGTGCGACTCGCCATTGAGCGCCTCGATGTCGCCGCATCGCGGCCCGCCTTGGACACGGCGGCGGTCGACCGACAGCTACGCGAGCTGTTCGGGAACTACGTTCGTGGGCTCTCACGCGTTTGCCTGGGCTACATTCAGAGGTCCAGAAATCGCGGTCGCCCACACGAGATGCGATTGACCGATTTCTCCGACCTGGGCAACAGCGGTGATTGGCCGCAGGCCTACTTCGAATGCACTTACGATTTGCAGCCGGGCGAAGCGCTGATTCTGGAGACCGACCTGCCGGAACGCCATCAGTACTGGAACGTGCAGGTCATCGATGCGCTGTGGAATCAAGTTGATCTGGTGCACCGGCAGAGCAGCCTCAACGGCTTGCAGGCCCGTCTGGACCCGGACGGCAGATTTCGTGCGGTGCTCTCGGTGGAGGATCCGGGAGTACACAATTGGCTTGACACCGGTGGCAGTCTTCGTGGAATGCTGATCGGCAGGTGGTATCGCTGCAGCTCACATCCTACGCCAAGGCTCACGAGGGTGAAATTCGGCGAGGTCAGCCGCCACTTGCCGGATACGCCTTCGATTTCCCCCGCGGAACGCGCCGAGGCGCTACGCGCGCGCCGTGTGGGCGCACAACTGCGGCGGCGCTGGTAGCCCCCCGCTGCGTCCGGAATCGCTCTAAGTAAATAATTTCAAGCCGACGTTCAGCCGCTCGCGGCATTCGGCAACCATGCGCTGAATCAGTTCTTCGACGGTGGGTACGTCATCGATCAAGCCGACCACTTGTCCGCCCCACACGAGACCGCCTTCCTGCTCGCCTGATTCCAGGGCAGCGCGGCCGCGTACGCCGGCAACGAGCGGATGGATTTCTTTGAACTCCACGCCGCCAGGTCGGCGCTCCAGCGCCACGACCTCATCGGATATCGAGTTTTTGAGGCAGCGACCCGTATTCTTGAGGGTGCGAAAAATGAGGTTGGTGTCGCGTTCGGTCCTGGCAACCATCATTTGCTTTATGTTGTCATGAATAGGCGCTTCTCGGGTGGCACAGAAGCGCGTTCCCATGTTGACGCCCTCAGCCCCCAGTACGAGCGCCGCGGCAAGACCTCGGCCATCGCCGATCCCGCCGGAGGCGATGACCGGTATACGCAGTTTCCTGGCCGCGATGGGAATCAGAATCAGGCCGCCGATGTCATCGTCGCCCGGATGTCCCGCACACTCGAATCCATCGATGGAGACGGCGTCCACGCCGCGCCGTTCGGCGGCCAGTGCATGCCGCACTGCGACGCATTTGTGCACAATACGCACATCCGCCGCCTTGGCTTTGGCGATGAACTCGGCGGGAATGTTGCCTGCCGTCTCGATGATGCGGATGCCGCCCTCGATGGCGGTGTCCAGATAGCGTTCGTAAGGCGGCGGATTGGCTGCGGGCAGCATGGTCAGGTTCACGCCAAACGGCTGTTGGGTCATGGTGCGGCAACGATTGATCTCGCGGCCGAGATCCTCGGGCGTGGGCTGGGTGAGCGCCGTCAGGATGCCCAAACCTCCGGCATTGGACACGGCGGCTGCGAGTTCCGCACGGCCGACCCATTGCATGCCGCCCTGGATGATGGGATAGCGAATACCGAGCAGTTGCGTGACGCGGGTGTTCATCGGGCGTGCTTGTGAGCCTGTGTTCTGTGACAGAGCGTTCATGGGCGTTACCCGTTGGATCGAGATGTTGATATGGGTGAGAATGCTAGCAAGCTTGGCTGCGGCTCATGCAGGATCCCGTTTTTTCACCCCAACATGAGCAAGATTCAGCGCCGGAATTGACCAAGATGCCTCCCTGATATAATCTGAATGACGTTCACATAGCAGAATACCATGCGCCGCGGGCGGTCCATCTTGAAATTCGATTCCAAACTCGACGGTTTCGCGTCGTGAGTGCGCACGGCGGCCATACGAGGCCGTTATATCGCCATGCGGAACTCGACCGAATCCTGAATCCGCGCAGCATCGCCATCATCGGTGCATCCTCAAAACCAGGGTCGTTCGGCGAGCGCGTTCTGAGCAATTTGGCAGGCTATGCGGGCGCGATCCATCTCGTGAATGCCAAGTACGAGCGCCTCGGGGAGCACCGCTGCCATCCGTCGCTCAGCGCGCTTCCGCATGCGCCCGACTGCGTTGTCGTCACCATTCCGCGCGAGGCCGCGGAGGACGTGGTGCGTGAGGCCGCCGCCGTGGGCGCGGGCGGCGTCATTTTGTTCGCGTCGGGGTACGCGGAAACCCAATTGCCCGACCGGATCGCCCAGCAGGAGCGCCTGAGCGTCATTGCACACGAGTCGGGCTTGAAAATCCTCGGCCCGAATTGCCTTGGAATCGCCAACTATGTGCGGGGCGCCCGTATTACGTTCAGCGACTACCCGCGCCCCCGCGAACTTCTCGATCCGTCAGTGGGCATCGCAAGTCAGTCAGGGGCCTTGTCGCAGTCTCTGGCTCAGGCCATCGAATGCGGCGCATCGGTGAGTCATGTGTTTTCCGCGGGCAATCAATCGGATGTGGATGTTGCCGATTTGGTGGCCTACTTGGCGGACGATCCGGCTTGTCGCGCCATCGCCTGTGCGTTCGAAGGTATGAGCGACCCGAGGCGATTGCTGGAGGCTGCACGAATTGCGTGGGACAACGGCAAGCCGCTGCTGATCCACAAGATTGCCACTGGCAGACTGGGCGCGGAGGCGGCCATCTCGCACACCGGATCGCTGGCGGGGTCGGACGTGGCCTATCGCGCGGCATTCGAGCGCGTGGGCGCCGTCCTCGTGGAGGACTTCGAGGGGCTCATGGAGGCGACGGCCTTCTTTGCCAAGGCCCCTGCCCCGAAGGCGCGCGGCGCCGCCGTGCTTGCAACCTCGGGTGGCGCGGCGATCATGGCGGCCGACAAGGCTGAAATACATGGAGTGGAGCTTCCCCAACCCAGCCGCGAGACCGTACAAGTTCTGGAGTCCCACGTCCCGGATTTCGGCTCGGCGCGAAATCCTTGCGACGTCACGGCGCAGGTTGTCAACAATCCGAAATCCCTATGGGCGTGCGGCGAGGCTTTGTTGTCCGACTCCGCCTACGGCGCCCTGATCGTCCCGCAGCCCGTCGCATTCGACTTTCACAAGCCGCGTATCACCGCGCTCAGCGAATTGTCGAAGAAGCACGGGAAAATCACCTGCAACGTCCTGATCTCGGCGTGGCTGCAGGGTCCCGGTGCGATGGAAGCGGAAGTCGATCCGCACGTGGCGCTGTTCCGCTCGATGGATCGGTGCTTTCGCGTGCTGGCGGCCTGGCATCGCCGCGCGGATCAGCAGGAGCGAGGACCACGCACGCGGGTACGCGTCGCCGCGGCCGACGCCATGCCGGCGGCGGCGAAGCTGATACGGGCGGCGCCTTCCGACAAGCTGACCGAACGCGAGTCCAAGTCGGTGCTGGATCTGTACGGCGTGCCGACGGTGCAGGAAATCCTGGCGGGGTCCCCGGATGCCGCCGTGGCGGCCGCCACCCACCTGGGATTTCCCGTCGTGATGAAAATCGAATCGCCGGATATTGCGCACAAGACCGAAGCCGGCGGCGTTGCTTTGAACGTGGCTTCCGCCGACCAGGCGCGCAGCGCATTCGCCCGAATCTTGGTGAACGCCAAGGCTTACGCGCCGTCGGCTCAGGTCCGCGGCGTCGTGGTGCAACCCATGGTCGCCGCGGGCATCGAGATCGTCGTCGGCGCCCGCGTGGATCCTTCGCTCGGACCGCTGATTGTCGTCGGTTTCGGCGGAATCTTCGTGGAGTTGCTTCAGGATACCGCCGTCGAGCTGGCGCCGGTGACCCACGACGAAGCACTGCGCATGCTGGGCCGACTCAAGGGCGCGGCGCTGTTGAATGGTTTTCGCGGCGGTCCGGCGGTCAATCGCCCGAAGCTCGCAGATATCGTGGTTCGCATGTCGGAACTCGCCGCAGACCAGCAATCCTGCGTCGCGGAGATCGATGTAAATCCCGTCATTTGCGCCAACGATCGTACAATCGCCGTCGACGCATTGATTGTTCGCCGCACTTTGAAATAGTTTTCGGAGCCCCCCATGAATGATCCCTACGCACGCTATCAGCAATTGCAATTCGATCGACCACACCCAAGGGTGCTGCGTATCACCATTGCATCGCCGCTGAAGCTCAATGCCATGACCGCTACGCTGCATCGCGAATGTTCGGAGGTTTGGAAAGACGTCGAGGCGGACCCTACCGTTTCCGCCGCCATCATCCGCGGGTCCGACAAGGCGTTTTCGGCGGGTGGAGATCTGGTGCACGAGCGCAAGTTGTGCGATGACTATGAACTTCGCATGGCCGCCATGAAGGAGGCGCGCGACCTGGTCTACAACATGATCAACTGCTCCAAACCCATCGTGAGTGCCGTGCGCGGATGGGCCGTCGGCGCGGGTATTGCCTTGGCGCTGCTGGCGGACATCTCCATCGCCGCCAAGGACGCGAAATTCTCGGACGGTCATGCCAAGATCGGGGTCGCGTCCGGGGATCATGCGACGATACTGTGGCCGCTGCTGTGCGGCATGGCGCGCGCCAAGTACTACCTGCTGCTGTCCGAACCGTTCAGCGGACAAGAGGCTGCCGACATGGGAATCGTGTCTCTTGCCGTCGAGGCAGACGGGCTCGAGGCAAAGGCGGTGGAGATTGCTTCGCGCCTCGCCGATCAGGCCCCGGCGGCGACCCGCTGGACCAAGCATACCCTGAACCACTGGTTGCGGCAGGCGGCCCCGATTTTCGACGCCTCCCTGGCGCTCGAATTCATCGGCTTCGCGGGCCCGGAGGGTCGGGAAGGCATCGACGCCTTCCTGCAGAAGCGCCCGGCGGTGTTTTCGCCATCCACCAATAGCTGACCCATCATGAATATCGAGTTGACCCAACGCCGTGGTGTTGCCGTATTGACCTTGTCGCGGCCGCCCGTGAACGCGATCGACGATGCATTGATCGCCGATTTCCATGCCGCACTCGACTCGCTGGCAGGACGCGACGAGTGGCAGGTGTTGCACGTGCGCAGCGCGCAAAAGGTGTTCGCGGCGGGGGCCGACCTTGACCTGATTCGCGCCTGGAAAGATGCCGCTTCGCCCACGGCAGCGCTCGGCGGCTACATCGACCGGCTACAGGCTCTGTACCGGAGAATCGAGGCGCTACCGATCGTGACGGTGTGCGAGATCGCCGGTGCCGCCATGGGAGGAGGCCTCGAGCTGGCTCTGAGCTGCGACCTGCGAATTGCGGCCGACGAGGCGAAGATCGGCTTGCCCGAAGTGGGCATCGGCCTGCTGCCAGGCGCCGGCGGAACGCAGCGTCTGACCCGGCTGTGCGGACGCGGTGTCGCCGCACGCGTCATTCTCAGCGCCGAACCGGTCGATGGCAAGACCGCATTGGCATTGGGAATGGTGGAATGGACGTTTCCGCGTGTGGAATTGGAGGAGAAGGCGCAAGGCATCGTCGATCGTCTGGCGGTCTTGCCTGCTCACGCGCAACTCGCGGCCAAACGCTGCATCGCGGCGGCCGATACGAACTCTGCGGGCTATGCGATGGAGCGTGACCTCGGCGGAGCACTTTTGGAATCGAGTCGAACGCAAGCGCTGATCGCAGCGTTCCTCGAGCGGAATGCGGCGCGTCCCTGAGCGGATCGCCACGGCGGAAATGACGAATAACGAGGAGCGGGTGCATGAGCGAAGCAGTGGAATTGAGTTGGGCGCAAGCCACCGATTTGACGGGTAAACGAGTCGTGGTGACCGGCTGCGCGTCGGGCATCGGCCGCGCCACTGCCAGGCAATTTGCCGGCGCAGGCGCCATCGTCTACGGCGGCGATATCAACGAAAAGGGTGGCAACGCCGCGGTCGAGGAGATCAAGGCCGCCGGCGGCAAGGCGGAGTTCTTCGCGCTCGACCTGACCAAGCCGCCATCCATCGATGCGTTCGTCGATCGCGTCAACGAAGCCAGTGGCGAAGCCATCGACGTCATTGCCAGCATTGCGGGATGGGAGCGCGTCGGGCCGTTTCTGGAGAATACGCCGGATTTCTGGGACACGGTCATTGCCATCAACTACGTGGGACCGGTGCGGATGATTCACCGCTTCTTGCCAAGTCTCATCAAGCGCAATGCCGGCGCACGCATCATAACGACGGCGAGCGACGCCGGCCGGGTAGGCAGCATGGGTGAGACGTTTTACTCCGGCGCAAAGGGTGCGCTCATTGCCTTTACCAAGGGTCTTGCGCGGGAGATGGCACGCTACGGCATCAACTGCAACTGCGTCGCTCCCGGTCCGACCGATACGCCGCTGTTCCATGAAGGCGTGCAGAACCCTAAGTTGCGAGAAGCCTTGATCAAGGCGATTCCCATGCGCCGGCTGGCGAAGACGACGGAAGTCGCCAACGCCATTCTTTTCTTCGCCACCCCGGCCGCGGGCTTCATGACGGGTCAAACCGTGAGCGTCAGTGGCGGCCTTACCATGCATGGGTGACCGCGTGCATCCCGAACAGGAATTCCTCGCGTTTCTGGAGCAGGGCGAGTTCATGCTGCAACGTAGCCGTTCGAGCGGCAACTTCCTCTTCTATCCCCGGGTTGCGGAGCCCGGCAGCGGCGCCATGGACCTGGAATGGGTCAAGGCATCCGGCGCCGGGACGGTATATTCAACTACGGTCATCCGCCAGAAGCCGCCGAAGACGCACTACAATCTGGCGCTCATTGATTTGGCGGAAGGGCCGCGCATGATGAGCCGGGTCCAGAATATTCCTCCCGATCAGGTCAAAATCGGCATGTCGGTGCGGGCGCTGGTGATACGCGAAGACGGCGTACCCATGGTCGTTTTCGAGCCGGCAACATGATCGGCCATCGGTCCCGTGACGATGTGTTTCCAAGCGGCCGTTCCGCGATCGTCGGTGCCGCAACATTCGGCATCGGCACCACGCCCGGATTGAATAACTTCGATTTGGCCGCGATGGCGAGCATCAAGGCTCTGGCGCAGATTCAGCTCACCCCCCGCGATGTCGACGGTTTGGCCGTGGTCGTCATGGACGAGACGCTGAGCGTGCTCAACTTCGCGGAGTACTTAGGGCTCCAGCCGCGCTTCGTCAGCAATACCCGGACCGGCGGCTCGTCCTTTCAGATCCATGCCGCGGAAGCCGCGTTGGCGCTGGAGGCCGGCCAATGCGACGTGGCCTTGATCGCCTACGGCAGCGATCAGCGCAGCAGCGTCGGCAAGCTGGTGAGCTCCTCGCGTCCCTCGCCGTGGGAAACTCCCTATAAACCGCTGCGGCCGATCTCATCCTACGCCATGGCGGCGGCGCGGCACATGCATCAGTACGGGACCACCAAACGGCAATTGGGCGAGGTGGCGATCGCGGCACGCAAGTGGGCGCAGCTCAACCCGGATGCGACCATGCGCGACGCGTTGACCATGGAAGACTATTTATCCGCGAGGATGGTTGCCGATCCGCTCGGCGTCCGCGATTGCTGCTTGGTGACGGACGGGGCGGCGGCGGTAGTCATGGTGCGCGCGGAGTACGCGCGGGATCTCATTCAACGCCCCGCTTACGTGCTGGGCGCGGCGCATGAAACCACGCATCGCGAAATCGCGCAGATGGCCGATCTCACGGTGTCGGGTACCGCCGCGGCCGCGAGCCGCGCCTTCGCGCAGGCGAAGGTGAAGGCGAGCGACATCGACGTGGTCGAACTGTACGATGCATTCACGATCAACACCATTTTATTTCTGGAAGACATGGGTTTCTGCCCGCGAGGCGAAGGCGGCCGCTTCGTGTCGGACGGCGCCATCGCGCCGGGTGGCACTCTTCCGGTCAACACCAATGGCGGCGGCCTGTCCTGCGCGCATCCCGGAATGTACGGATTGTTCACGATGGTGGAAGCCGCGCATCAGATCATGGGTGTGTGCGGGGACCGTCAGGTGGCGGGCGCGGAACTCGCGATCGCACATGGCAACGGCGGTGAACTTTCCAGCGAGGCGGTGCTCGTGCTGGGCAGCGCCGCGACTCTCGCCCCGCGTTGACAATCGAGGATCGCAGAATTCATGTTGAACTATGACGCCGTGAAGAATTGGAAGTTTGAGCCCATGGTGCAGACGTATACGCCGCGCGACTGCATGTTGTATGCCCTGGGCCTCAACATCGGTGCCGATCCCATGGATCGCGGACAGCTGCGCTTTGTCTATGAAAAGGAATTGCAGACCATTCCCTCCATGGCCACCGTGCTGGGAAGCCCCGGTTTCTGGTGGCGCAATCCGGGCACGGGGGCCGATTGGGTGAAGTTGGTCCATGGCGAGCAGGCTATCCGCGTGTTCAAACCGCTTCCGGAAGCCGCCACTGTCGTGGCGCAGAATCGCGTCATGTCGATAACCGACAAGGGCGCGGGCAAGGGTGCCATCGTGGTCATCAAGCGGGAGATCAGGGAACAGGGAGGCGGCGAGCTCTTGGCCGAAGTCGTCCACGGCACATTTCTTCGGGGGGATGGCGGCTACAGCACGGGAACGAACCAAAGCGACCCCGGGCCCCCTGCATTGCCGGCGCCGCCGGACGGCCCCGCAACCGTGGAGGTGGAACTCGCCAGTCTGGAGCAGCAGGCATTGATCTACCGTTTGAGCGGCGATTACAACACGCTGCATGCGGATCCGGACATCGCGGCGGCGGCCGGATTTTCCCGCCCAATCCTGCACGGCCTGTGCACCTATGGAATGGCCATGCATGCGGTGCTGCGCGCCGTGACCGGATACGATTCGTCGCGAATCCGGGCTTTTGCGGTGCGTTTCACCTCGCCGGTGTATCCGGGCGAGACGGTGCGGTTCCAGATGTGGCCGCGCGATTCGAATTCGTTCCACCTGCGCGCGCGCGTCGATGCACGGGACGTGGTCGTCTTGAACAACGGCGTCGTGGAGCTCTCATGAAGGATTCCGAGCGTTTCGACGATATTCGCAGCGGGGTGCGTGCGCTCTGCGCCGAGTTTCCCGACGAGTACTTTCGCAAGATCGACGCCGAGCGGGGTTATCCGGTGGAGTTCGTCGCAGCGCTGACCAAGGCTGGCTGGCTGGCGGCATTGATACCCACCGAGTTTGGCGGCTCAGGATTGAGCTTGACCGAGGCGTCGGTGATCATGGAGGAGATCAACCGCTCTGGCGGAAACTCCGGCGCATGCCACGGTCAGATGTACGTCATGAACGTGCTCATCCGCCATGGCTCGGCGGCGCAAAAGAGTCGATATCTGCCGAAGATCGCCTCCGGCGAATTGCGTCTGCAATCCATGGCAGTGACCGAACCGACCACCGGAACGGACACCACCAAGCTCAAGACCCAGGCGGTCCGCAGCGGCGACCGCTACATCGTGAATGGACAGAAGGTCTGGATATCGCGAGTGCGGCATTCCGAGCTCCTTTTGCTGCTTGCACGTACCACACCGCTCGCGGAGGTGAAGGCCAAGTCGCAGGGCATGTCCATATTCGTCGTCGATTTGCGCGACTCCATCGGAAAGGGCATGACCTTGCGGTCGATTCCGAACATGGTGAATCACGAGACCAACGAAATCTTCTTCGACAACCTGGAGATTCCGGCCGAAAACCTGATCGGCGAAGAGGGTAAGGGCTTCAAGTACATTCTCGACGGCTTGAACGCGGAGCGCGCCCTGATCGCCGCGGAGTGTATCGGCGACGGTTATTGGTTCGTCGAGCGCGCCACCAAGTACGCCAACGAGCGTGTCGTTTTCGATCGACCCATCGGCCGCAATCAAGGAGTTCAGTTTCCAATCGCGGAGTCATACATCGAGGTCGAAGCCGCCAGCCTGATGCGCTACAAGGCCTGCGAGTTGTTCGACGCTCACAGGCCCTGCGGCGCGGAAGCGAACATGGCCAAGTATTTGGCTGCCAAGGCCTCATGGGAAGCGGCGAACGTGTGCCTGCAAACCCATGGCGGCTTTGGTTTTGCCAGCGAGTACGACATCGAGCGCAAGTTTCGGGAGACACGTCTGTACCAAGTGGCGCCCATTTCGACCAATTTGATTTTTTCCTATGTCGCCGAGCACGTGCTCGGTCTGCCGCGGTCCTTCTGACATGAAGGCCCCTCGACCTTTGGATGGAATTGTGGTGGTCGCCATCGAGCACGCCATCGCGGCGCCTTTCTGCACCCGCCAACTGGCCGATCTGGGTGCCCGGGTCATCAAAGTGGAGAGGCCGATAACCGGCGATTTCGCGCGCCAGTACGATACCCGGGTGAACGGCCTGGCCTCGCATTTTGTATGGACCAATCGCTCCAAGGAGAGCATCACCCTCGACATCAAGAATCCAGAGGCCCGCGAGGTGCTCGGCGAACTCGTCTCGAGGGCCGATGTGCTCGTACAAAATCTAGCCCCCGGTGCGACTGCGCGACTGGGCTTGGACTATGAAACTCTGTCGGTGAAGCATCCGCGCCTGATCGTCTGCGACATTTCGGGCTACGGCAACTCGGGGCCCTATGTCGACAAGAAGGCCTATGACTTGTTGATTCAAAGCGAATCCGGCTTTCTGTCCGTGACCGGAACCGCGGCCGAGCCCTGCAAGGCGGGCATTTCCGTCGCCGACATCTCAGCGGGAATGTATGCCTACAGCGGTATACTCGCCGCGTTGCTGCAACGCGGGCGCACAGGGAAGGGTTCGCATCTCGACGTGTCGTTGTTCGAGACCTCGGTGGAATGGATGAGCTTTCCCTTGTATTACGCCTACCAAGGGGCGCCCGCTCCGCCGCGAACGGGCGCCGCCCATGCGACCATCTATCCCTACGGGCCGTTTCGCACCGGCGGCGGCGGACAGGTCATGTTGGGACTGCAGAACGAGCGCGAATGGGTGATTTTCTGCGAACAGGTGTTGCGTGAGCCGGGTTGGTCAAGATCGGAAGAGTTCGCGACCAATTCTCGCCGTGTCGCGGCACGCGCCCGGCTGGAATCGATAATTCTGGAGGCATTCGCCCGGCTCGACGCCGCCGAGGTGGTCGCCCGGCTGGATGCCGCGGGCATCGCCAATGCCCGCATCAACGACGTTGCGGATGTATGGGCCCATCCGCAGCTCGCAGCCCGCAAACGATGGACCGAGGTTGCAACGCCTGCGGGCAGGGTACCCGCATTGATACCGCCGGCGATGTTGAGCGGCACGGAGGCCCGAATGGATCCCGTGCCCGCATTGGGCGAGCACACGGAGCGCATACTGCGTGAATTGGGAGTGTCGAGCGAACGCATAGGACGGCTGTGCGGAGCGCGGGCGAGTTAGCCGTCGAATCACCGAGACAATCATGTCGTACCAAGAAATTCTCGTCGATACTCAGGACCGGATCAGTACCATCACGCTGAACCGCCCGCAACAGTTGAACGCCTGGACCGACGTCATGGCCGAGGAAGTGTACGGTGCGATGTCGGCGGCGTCGGCCGACGACGGCGTGCGCGTCATCGTGCTCACGGGTGCGGGTCGGGCCTTCTGTGCGGGCGGCGACATTACGGGTTTCAAGACCAGCAACCCGCGCCAACTGCTCGACAAGCTGCCACGCACCTATGATTTCAGCCGCCGGCCCGACTATCAGAGCCGGGCCGCCTATTTTCCATCGATCCAGAAGCCCATCGTTGCGATGGTGAACGGCGCCGCCGCCGGCTTGGGTCTCGTGCATGCATTGTTCTGCGATGTTCGCTTTGCCGCCGAAGACGCCACGCTTACCACGGCGTTCTCTCGTATCGGGCTTGCGTCGGAATACGGCATGGGATGGATATTGAATCGCGTGACCGGTCACGCCAATGCACTGGATCTGCTGCTGTCGGCCCGCAAAGTGCGCGGTACGGAAGCATTGCGACTCGGATTGGTCAATCAAATTCATCCCAAGGAGCAGCTCACGGCGGCGACCTACGCGTATGCCAAGGAACTTGTCGATCTCGTCTCACCGCGCTCCGCTCGCGTGATGAAGCAGCAGCTGTGGGAGCTGCCGTTCCAGACGCTGCATGAGTCGCTGATGACGGACAGCGACGAAATGCTCCATTCCAACGTGAGCGAGGATTTCGCCGAGGGCAAGCGGGCATTCATGGAAAAGCGCGCACCGCGCTTCACCGGCCGTTAGAGGCGGGGCGTGAATCTCACCGAAACGCCTGCGGAAGCGCTGTTCCGCACCGAAATTCGCCGCTTCGTGGAGTCGCACCTGCCGCGGACCATCCGCGACGACGTGCTCGCGTTCAAACATTTGGCGAAGGATCAGTACGTGCGCTGGCAGCGCATCCTTGCCGAGCAGGGCTGGGGCGCCCCCGGTTGGCCTGCCAAATACGGCGGTCCCGGCTGGAGCGCAGTGCAACGGTCGATTTTCGACGACGAATGCTACAAGGCGGGTGCGCCGCGCCAGCTCCCCTTCGGTCTCTCGATGATCGGCCCGGTTCTGATGAAATTCGGTACGGCGGAGCAACAGGCCCGCTACCTGCCAAGAATCATTCGCATGGACGATTGGTGGTGCCAGGGTTACTCGGAGCCGGGGGCCGGATCCGATCTGGCCGCGCTCAAGACCGTTGCCCGGCGCGACGGCGGGGAATATGTGGTGAGCGGGCAGAAGACCTGGACCACGCTCGCGCAATACGCGGACTGGATGTTCTGTCTGGTGCGCACCAGGAGCGAGGGCAAGCCTCAGGAAGGAATTTCATTCGTTCTCATCGATATGCGCACGCCGGGAGTAGGTGTCCGGCCGATCCGTACCCTGGATCTGGGCGCCGATGTCAACGAAGTATTTCTCGACGATGTGCGAATACCGGTGGCCAATCTCGTGGGCCCGGAACATGGCGGCTGGACCATCGCCAAGTATTTGCTCGGCCACGAGCGCACGAATATCGCGGGCATCGGCATGTGCAGGCGCTTGTCGGCCAGCCTCAGGGAATACGCGAAGCGACAGACCAAGCATGGGCGGCCGCTCATCGAGGATGTTCGCTTCAGGGACCGGATGGTCAAACTGGACATCGATCTGCTGTCCCACGAGTGGTCGCTCATGCGCCTGATCTCACTCGAGCAGGCGGGCCGGCCAGTCGGCGTCGAAGCGTCCATGTTGAAAATACGCGGCTCGGAAATTCAACAGGATCTCGGCGAACTGCTGATGGAAAGCGCGGGACCGTATGCATTGCCGTTCGTGGCAGAGGCCTTGGATTCCGGATTTGAGGGAGCGACGGCGGCCGGCATCGGTCTCAACAGCGTCGCCGCTCTCTATTTTGATCTGCGCAAGGTCTCCATCTATGGCGGGACCAACGAAGTCCAGAAGAACATCATCGCCAAGTCGGTCCTGGGGTTGTAGGCCATGGATTTCGAAATCAACGACGAACAACGGCTACTCGCCGACAGTGTTGGCCGCTGGCTGGAGGCGGACTATCGTTTCGAAGACTTTCGCCGTTTCGCGTCGGATGCGTTGGTGGCCCGGCAGAACTGGGCACGCTTGGCCGAACTCGGTTTGCTCGGCGTCAATATTCCGGAGGCAGACGGGGGTTTGGGCGGGGGGCCGGTTGAGACCCTGCTGATCATGCAGCAGTTCGGCAGGGCCTTGGTGGTCGACCCGTACGTGAGCAATGCCGTCATCGCGGTCGCGCTCCTCGCCGCAGAGCCGGCGGGCGAGCGGCGTGCGCACATGCTCGAGCAAATCGGAGCCGGATCGTGCCGCGTCTCCATCGCCGCGCTGGAGCCGGAGGGACGATTCGATTTGTCGCTGGTGCGGACCGTCGCCAAGGAGGAGGGTGACGGATTCCGGTTGTCGGGCCGCAAAGCGGTTGTTATCCATGGCGATACGGCGGATCAACTGATTGTCTCCGCGCGTACCGCGGGCAGCGCTTGCGAGATTCATGGCATATCGCTGTTCTTGGTCAACGCGCACTCCGCGGGGATCGGTATTCGCGGTTTTCCGACGATCGACGGCCAGCGAGCGGCGGAAATAGAGTTCAAGGATGTGCGCCTCGATCGAGGCGCGCTGCTCGGCCGATTGCACGACGGCGCCGGGCCGCTGGAATGGGCCGTGGATCGCGGCCTCGCGGCGCTATGCGCCGAGGCCGTCGGCGCGATGGAAAAGCTCCTTGAGCTGACCGCCGAACACCTACGGACCCGCAAACAATTTGGCCAACCCATCGGCAAGTTTCAGGCACTGCAGCACCGCGTCGCGGACATGGCCATCGCCGTGGAGCAGGCCCGTTCCATGGCGGTGTTGGCCGCGGCGAAAATCGACGTCGCGGACAGAGCGGAGCGGCGTCGGGCCATTTCCGCCGCCAAAGCCATGGCGGGTCGATGCGGCCGGCTGGTCGCGCAGCAGGCGGTACAATTGCATGGCGGCATGGGCATGACGGACGAGATTCAAGTCGGTTATTACTTCAAGCGGCTGACGGCCATCGACGTGACCTGGGGGAACGTCGAGCACCATGTCGAACTCTACGGAGATCTGCTGTGAACCAAGATGTATCCGAAGTACTCAAGGTCCATTACGAGGGCGAGATCGCCGTGATGACCATGAATAATCCCAAGCGCCTGAACGCGTTCAATTGGGAGATGCGCTCGACCATGTACGAGCGACTGCTCGAGATCGAAGCGAACCCTGCGTGTCGGGCGATCGTGCTGCAGGGAGCCGACGGTAATCTGTGCGCGGGCGGCGACATATCGGAGATGAAACACCGGGAAATCATCGAAGCACGAGTGCGCATGGATTTGCCCACTCGCATATTCAAGCTATTGGTCAATGGACCGAAGCCCTTCATTTGTGCGGTGGAGGGTAATGCCGCAGGCGCCGGTGTTTCCTTCGTTGCCGCCAGCGATTATGCGGTGGCGGCGAGCGATGCCAAGTTCTCCTGCGCATTCATCAAGGTGGGGCTGATGCCGGACGTAGGAGCCATCTGGTCCTTGCCCCGCAAGGTCGGACATCGTAAAGCCATGGAATTATGTGCATTCGGCGAGGCCTTTGACGCACCCGAGGCGTTGCGGATTCAACTGATCAACGCGGTCTGCGAACCTGGTCGAGCGCTCGAGAAGGCCCTCGAGGCGGCGGCAAAGTTCGCGCGTGCTCCCGCGGTGGCGATGGCCCTGATGCGGTCGGCACTGAACACCGGAAACGATACCGTCGAACTGGCGGCTACCACCGAAGTCAATTACCAATCCGTTCTGCAAAATACGACGGATTTCGCGGAAGCGGCGGCGGCGTTTGCGGAAAAGCGCAAGCCGCGCTTCACCGGCCGCTGAGCATCGCCATCACGCCAACACAGAGGACGATGCATGGAAAGAGATCCTGATGGGCAAGTCAAAGTCGAACAGCGCGGCAATCTCCTGCTGATTGCGATCGATCGCCCCGAAAAGCGCAACGGCTTCACTCCGAAAGTCTTTGCGGAACTTGCCGGCGCGTATTCAATGCTGGAGAAGACTCATGATTTGCGCTGCGGCGTGCTGCACGCCGAGGGCGATCATTTCACGGCAGGTCTCGACATGCCGAAGATTGCGCCGCTGCGCCGCGCCGGCCAGCCGCTGATCCCGGCCGGGGAGGTGGACCCGTTCAACTTGCGCGAGCCGCTGCGCACCAAGCCGATGGTGATTGCGCTCAAAGGAATATGCTTCACTGTGGCGATCGAACTCATGCTGGCGGCGGATATTGCAATCGCCGCCGAGAACTGCCGCTTTTCGCAGCTCGAGGTGAAGCGCGGCATCATGCCCGGCTGTGGTGCCACGTTTCGAATGCCGGAACGTGCTGGTTGGGGCAATGCCATGAAAATACTCCTGACCGGAGACGAGTTCACTGCGGCGGAGGCGTTGCGCTGCAATTTCGTTCAGGAAGTAGTGCCCACGGGGCAGGAATTGGCGCGCGCCATCGACATCGCCGAGCGCATCGCGCGTCAGGCTCCACTTGCGGCCGTGGCGATCATGGCGAATGGAAAACTCGCGCTGGCGCAGGGCTGGCCCGCAGCCGCGGCGCAGATCACCGCAACACAGCAGCGGCTGTACAACACGGAAGATGCCGTCGAAGGCGTCCGCTCGTTTACCGAAAAGCGCGATGCGCGATTCGTCGGTCGCTGAGCAATGAAGTTCGACACCCGCATCACCAGGTTGCTGGGCATCGATTACCCCATCCTGCAGGGCGGAATGCGGTGGGCGGCACGCGCGGAATTGGCCGCGGCCGTGGGCAACGCAGGCGGTATGGGGTTCATTTCCGCGCACACCCAGCCGACTCCTGCCAAGCTCGCCGATGAAATAGACCGGGTCAGGGCACTCTGCGACCGTCCCTTCGGCGTCAATCTCACGCTGTTGGCGGCCAATTCGGGTCTCGACTACGACGGATATGCGGCGACCATCATCGAGCGTCGGGTTCCGGCCGTCGAGACCGCGGGCAGCAATCCCGCGAGATTCATCGAACAATTCAAGCGCGCCGGCGTCAAGGTACTCCACAAATGCACCACGGTTCGTCATGCGCTGAAGGCGGAGCAACTGGGGGCCGATGCCGTCAGCATCGACGGTTTCGAATGCGCCGGCCATCCCGGCGAGGATGACGTGCCGGGGCTGGTGCTGATTCCGGCGGCCGCGGCCCGTCTCAAAATTCCGATTGTCGCGTGCGGCGGCTTCGCGGACGGCCGCGGTCTTATTGCGGCGCTGGCTCTGGGCGCGGAGGGGATCAACATGGGCACGCGGTTCTTGATGACGCAGGAATCGCCTCTGCATTCCAGGCTCAAGGCGCATTTTTTGACATGCTCGGAACGGGATACCGTGCTAATAGGCCGCAGCATGCGGGATTCTTCGCGGGTGATGAAAAACGCGATTTCGGCCGAAGTTTTGGAACGCGAGCGCCAGGGAGGTCTCAAGCATGGCGATCTTGCTCCCCAGATCAATGCGGCCCGATGGATGCAAGCCATGGCGGACGGCGACATCGACGGCGGCGCCATCCCTGTGGGCATGGTGGTGGGACTGATCGAGGACCTGCCGAGTTGCGGCGAGCTGATGGCGCGCATCGTCCGGGAGGCCGACGTCTTGGTGCGTGAGCGTTTGCCGTTGCAGGTCGGGGTGGTCTACCAATGAAAGGCGGGTGAGTCGTGGCGGGTCAAATCATCGAAACGCGTGACGGTGCGATTGCGACGTTGACGATGAGCAATCCGGGAAAGCTGAATGCCTTCACGCAAGGCATGCGCGACGGATTGACGGAGGCGTTCCGGCGGTTGAACCAGGATCAGGAATGCCGCGCGATCGTGTTGACTGGCGACGAGGGTAATTTCTCGGCGGGCGCCGACATGCAGGGCTGGGGCGAGAAAACCGTCCAGGAATGCCGGACCCGGCTCAAGGCAGGCGGTGCGGCGCTGATGCGGGAAATGATTGCGGGGAGCAAACCCATCGTCGCGGCGGTTGAGGGTTACGCATACGGCGCCGGCCTCGCCCTATCCGCGGCCGCCGATCACTTGATCGCCTCCACGGCCAGCAAGTTCTGTTGCGCATTCACCAAGGTCGGCTTCATACCGGACCTGGCGCTGATGTATAGCCTGCCGCGCCGAGTAGGCAGCTACAAGGCAAAACAGCTCATTGCGCTCGCCGACACCATCGACGGCGCATATGCGGAAAGAATCGGCCTGGTCGATGAAACGACCGTGCCCGGCACAGCAATCGCGCGCGCCCGGGAGGTGGCTCTGCGTTACTGTGAAACGCCGCCCCTGGCCTTCGAGTTGATGAAATCTGCGTTTGCCCGCGACCTTGAACCGATGATTCAGGCGGAAATCGACCTGCAGCCCTACGCTTGGTTGTCCCGGGATCACGAAGAGGGAAAACAAGCGTTCGCCGAGAAACGCAAGCCGCACTTCACCGGCAGATAGGATGGACCGCAAGGCGATCGAGCGCCGTAAAGTCTCGGGGTCAGGGCAGAACGCCGCCGCGGGCTACCTGCGTAAGGTGGTGGGAGCTGTCGCCAAACAGCACGTCGATCATGGTGAGACGTCGAAAGTAGTGGCCGACCGCACACTCCTCGGTCACGCCGATGCCGCCGTGCAGTTGCACGGCTTGCTCTCCGACGAATTTTCCGGCACGGCCGATAAAGAACTTGGCCGCCGCGACGGCTTGACGCCGCTGTGACGGATCCGCCTGTTCGGACATCATGCCCGCGTACATGGCCATGCTGCGCGCCTGTTCGATCATCACCAGCATGTCCACCGCGCGGTGCTGCAGGGCCTGAAAGCTGCCGATGGTAGTGCCAAACTGCTTGCGGATCTTCATGTAATCGATGGTGATTTGATGCGCGCGCTCCATGACTCCCACGGCTTCGGCCACGAGTGCGGCAATGCCCGTATCCACCACGGCGTCGATCAAGGAAAGGGCGGCGCCCGCCTCGCCGATCCGGTCACCGTCCGGGACCAACACGTCATCGAATAGGAGATCGGCAGCACGCGTGCCGTCCTGGGTGCGATAGCCGCGTCGGCGAATGGCCGCGGCATCGACCATGAACAGGGAAATGCCCTCTCGGTCCGTGTCGGCGCCCGCGTGTCGCGCGGAGACGATGATCTTGTCGGCCGAGTCGCCGTGCAGGACGAAATCCTTGCCGCCGGAAATGCGCCAGCTGCTACCGTCGCGCCGGGCGCGGGTACGGACGTGCGCCAGATCATAGCGCGCGCTGCGCTCGACGTGCCCAAACGCATAGCGCTCGCGGCCCTCGATCAGCGCGGGCATCCAACGGCCGCGTTGACCGGCATCGGCGCCGCGTTTCAAGGCCGTGCCCGCGAGAATCACCGCGCTGAAATAAGGTTCCAGCGATAGCGCGCGACCCAAAGACTCCATTGTCAGCATGATGTCGACCGCTCCGCCGCCGAAGCCGCCGTCGGCCTCTGCGAACGGCAGACCCAACAGGCCCATGTCGGCAAACTGACGCCATAACTCCGTACTCCACCCTTGCGAGGACAGCAGATGTGCCTTTCGCTGCTCGAAATCGTAGGTATCGTCGAGCAGGCGCTGCACGCTTTGTTGCAGCATTTCCTGGTCCGGCGTGAGATCGAAATTCATGTCTGCAGAGGTTCCTATAGGCCCAAGATGCTCTTGGCGAGGATGTTGTGCTGGATTTCGTTCGAGCCGCCGACGATGGAGACGTGCCGCGCGAAATAGTGATTGGGTGCGATGGTCCGCGCCCAGTCGGCGTCCTCGCCATCGCGCAAGCCGCGCAGCAACTCCTCGTCGTATTCCATCGCTTCGTAGCCGGCGACGCCAAACAGCAGTTCCGTGGCCTGCTGCTGCAATTCCGACCCTTTGATCTTGAGTATGGACGTCTTTGGGTCGGGTTTGGTGGTTGCGGAATGCGAGCCCTCGGCGATGACGCGCATCTGAGTGATTTCCAATGCCTTCAACTCGATTTCCAGAACCGATGCCCGTTCGCGAAACCCGGGGTCCTGCGCGAGCGTGGAGGATCCTTTCGCAATGCGCTCGGCCAGCAACCGCGCGCGTTGCAGGCGCATCTTCGAGATGCCCACCCGCGCGATGCCGCTGCGCTCGTTTCCCAGCAGGAACTTCGCATAGTCCCAGCCCTTGTTCTCCTCGCCGATGCGGTTGGCGACAGGCACACGTACGTCTTCCAGGAACATCTCATTGGTTTCGTGGTTGCCGTCGATGGTGATGATGGGGCGCACGGTGATGCCGGGCGACTTCATATCCATGAGCAGATAGGTGATTCCCCTTTGGTTCTTGGCGTTGCGATCCGTGCGCACCAGTAGAAAACACCATTCGGCATGGTGCGCGGTGGAGGTCCATAGCTTCTGCCCATTGACGACATAGTCGTCGCCGTCGCGTACCGCCTGCGAGCGCAGCGAGGCAAGATCCGAACCCGCGCCGGGCTCGGAGAAGCCCTGGCAAAACCAGTACTCGAGGCTGGCGATCTTCGGCAAAAAGCGCTTTTTCTGCTCCTCACTGCCGAATGCAATCAGCACCGGTCCGATCATGTTGACATTGAACGACAAGGGTTCCGGCGCCGGCGCCATGTGCAGTTCTTCCTTGAAGATATACTGCTGGACGGCACTCCAGCCGGTACCGCCCCAGGCGCGCGACCAAGCGGGAGTGGCCCAGCCTTTGGCATGGAGAATCTGCGTCCAGCGCTTGAGATCCTCCTTGGACAGCCGCTGGCCCAGCACGACCTTGGCGCGAATATCGGCCGGTAAGGCCTGCTTGAAGAATTCATGCACCTCGGCGCGAAAGGCCAGTTCCTGAGCGGTGTAGTTCAAATCCATGGGTGAGTCTCTTTTTGACGGTCCACTTCGCGGTCAGTCGATCAGCCGCCGTTCGCGCCATTGCGCGACCTGCGCGGAATCCGCCCAGTCGACGAGCGCCGCGGTCGTGTTCTCCGGGGTAACCGGTGCAGGCGGGGTGGGCATGCCGGGAACGGTGCGGCTGAACCGCGGCGCGGGCGCGGGTTGAGTCACGCCGTCAACCTCGATGAAGGTGTTGCGGGCCGCGAGGTGGGCATGCGCAGGCGCTTCCTGCCAGTCGAGAACCGGAACCACGCAGGCATCGCTTTGCGCAAACTCGGTCGCCCATTCATCCCGGGTTTTGCCGCGAAAGATTCGCGAGATCAGGATTTTCGCCCGCGGCCACCGGCTGCTGTCGAACTGTCCGCCCAGGTCGTCCGGCGCGATCCCCAACCGCCGCAATAATTCCGCGTAGAACTTCTCTTCCAGCGGCCCCACGGAAATCCATTTGCCGTCGGCGCATTCGTAGACGTCGTAGAAATGTGCCCCGGAGTCGGTGATGCCCATGCCTCGCCGGGGACTCAGCATTCCGGCAGCGTGCATGCCGAACAACGTCGTCGCCAATGAGGCGGTGCCGTCGACGATGGCCGCGTCGATGACCTGTCCCTTGCCGGAACTCCGCGATTCCAACAAGGCGCTGAGGACGCCGAGAGCGAGATACAAGGATCCGCCGGCATAGTCGCCGACGAGATTCAAAGGAATCGAGGGCGGCTGTTCGGCACGACCGATGGCGTTCAGCACCCCGGTCAGAGCGATGTACCCGATGTCGTGCCCGGCGGTTTGGGCAAGCGGGCCGGTTTGACCCCACCCCGTCATGCGGCCGTAGACGAGCTTGGGGTTGCGCTTGGTGCATACCTCGGGGCCGAGGCCGAGGCGCTCGGTGACGCCGGGTCTGAAACCTTCGATCAAGGCATCAGCTTTGGAAATCAAGTCGAGCGCCATGGCCACCGCGTCCGGATTTTTGAGGTCCAGTGCGATGGATTTTCGGTTGCGAAGCAGCAGATCGTACTTCAACGGGCGCTTGATGCCGAGATTCGCGGGTTGCTTGCGATCGATGCGCAGCACCGTGGCACCGAGATCCGCGAGCAGCATGGCGCACATCGGCCCCGGGCCGATGCCCGCCAATTCCACGATTCGAATGCCGGCCAACGGTCCCATCAGCGCTTACGCAAGGCCGCCCATTGCTCGTCGGTCCAATTCTGCATGGCCCGATTATTGACCCCTCCCACGCCTTGCATCCAACGGCCGCCGTCCATGACGATGAGATCGCCGGTGAGGTAGCCCGACTCATCGGCCGCAAGATAGGCGAACAGATTGGCGAGTTCGATGTGCTCGCCGAAGCGCCGCAACGGCACGCTCAACTGCGCGGGCTCATCCTGCGTGCCAGGCGGATACAGTTTCTCCCAAGCGCCTTCGGTGGGAAACAGCCCCGGCGCGACGGCATTGAGCCGTATCCGATATTGGCCCCATTCCACGGAAAGGCTGCGCGTCATGGCGACGATGCCGGCTTTGGCGGCGGCCGACGGTGCCGTAAAGGCACTGCCCGTAAAGGCCGGCGTGGTTGCGACGCTCAGCACCGTGCCCGGGCGGCCCGCGGCAATCCAGCGGCGTCCGCATCCCACGGTACAATAGAAAGTACCGTGTAGGACGATTCCCAGCACCGCATCGATGGCACGGGGCGACAGCTTATCCGTGCGGGCAATGAAATTCGCGGCCGCGTTGTTGACCAGGACATCGAGCGGCGCGTCGGCCCAAATGCGGTCCAGCATCGATTCAACGCTCGCGGAATCGCGAATATCGCATGCCATGGCGTTGATGTCGCCGCCGGCGGCCTTACGCAATTCGTCCGCGGTGGTCTGCAAGACTTCGAGTCGGCGCCCGCAGATGACCACCCGCGCTCCTAGTTCCAGGTAACGCTTGGCGATGCTCTTGCCGAGTCCCGTGCCGCCGCCCGTGACCAGAATATATTTGCCTGCCAATAGATCTGAGCGAAACATGATGATTAGGATACTCGCCTGTTGTCGCGACCCAGCAACGAATTAGCAATGATGTTGCGCTGGATCTGATTGGTGCCTTCGATGATCTGCACCACCTTGGCGTCTCTGAAGTAACGTGCGATGGGATATTCGGACGAGACACCCGCAGCACCGAATATCTGTACGGCATCGGTTGCGACCTTCATGGCCACATCCGATGCGAAGCACTTCGCCATCGCCGCGAACCGAGCCATGGTCTGGCCCGTGACGCCGTCGTTGACCATGGACGCAGCCTTGTAGGTGAGCTGCCGCGCGGCTTCGGTCTGCATGGTCATGTCGGCGATCATCCAACGCAGTCCCTGGAATTCGCTGATGGACTGGCCGAACGCCTTTCTGCCTTGCATGAAAGCGATGCTGTGATCGATCGCGCCTTGCGCTATTCCCACCGCGCGCGCGGCGACGATGGGTCGGCTGGTATTGAAAGCCTCCATGACGAGCTTGAAACCGCCGCCGCCTTCAGGACCCATGCGATTCTCCACCGGTATGAACGCATCGTCGAAGAACAAGGGACAGGATGGCACGCCGCGGGCGCCCATCTTCTCTTCCTTGCGGCCGATTGAGAAGCCTTCCGTGCCCCGTTCGACGATGAACAGGTTGATGTGGTCCTTTCCCTCCGCGTTGGGAATCTTGGCGGCCACCAGAATGAAGTCGGCCACGCTGGCGTTGGTGCACCAGATCTTCGCGCCGTTGATCCGGTACCCTCCCGGAACCGGTACGGCGCGGGTCTTGATGCCCGATACATCGGACCCGCTCTGCGACTCGGTGGTCGAGAACGCGCCGCGTAATTCCCCGCTGGCGAGGCCAGGCAACCACCGCGCTTTTTGCTCGGCGCTGCCGGCTGCGAACAGGGCGCCGAACGCGACCCATTGCACCACGAGCAAGTAGCCCGTGTTATAGCATATGCGGCCAAATTCCTCGACCGCGATGCAGGCGCTCAAAATGTCGCCGGTGCCGCCGTACTCGGACGCGAACGGCAGGGCGAACAGACCGAGATCCTTGAGCATGTCGAACATATCCTGGGGATATTCCGCCGTCCGGTCTATGGCGTCGGCGCGCGCGGCAACTTTGTCCTGAGCCACTTTACGGACCAAGTCCTGAACCGAAATCTGATCGTCGCTGAGGGAATAGGTCACAACATCGTCTCCGCAATCCGCTGAGGACATAATGAGCCCAAGGCGCGCCGGCGCCGGAAGACGACGCCGTTGACAGCCCCGGGACACACGTTAATATAGTCGAACGGCGTTCAGAAAAACAGCGCCGCGCGCGACTCGGGCGAAATCCGCATCGAGCGTGATCCGACAGCTTGAATCAGCGGAGTATCCAGAACGCATGAGCACTGACGTCTTGTTACCGAAAATCGGCTTCGCCATGAATGAAGCCGTTCTCAGCCAGTGGCTGATCGCCGATGGAGCGCGGGTTGAGGCCGGTCAGCCGCTTTATTCGATCGAAAGCGACAAGTCGGTGGAAGAAATCGAGGCTCCGACCAGCGGCACCTTGAAGATCATCGCCGCCACCGGCGAGACCTATCCGGTCGGTACCGTTCTCGCCCAGATCGTGTGACGGCGACTACCGGCGGTCGACCAGAGCCGCCGATAGTTCATCGAAAATGCGTTGCGCCGCGGCGAGACCCGCATCGAAGTCGGCCGACTCGACTCCAGCGCGAACGGCGGCCAGCAGGGCCTTCTGGACCGCCGTGAGGCGGGTTTCAGCGTAGCACGCGTGCGCCGCCGCAAGAGCGGCCAGCGGTTCGGAATCGGCAAACGGAAGATTTCGCAGCAAGTTGGTGACATGCAGCGATTGTGCCGCGGGAGTTTGCGGGAGGGCGCGGGCAAAATCCAGGGCGGCCGTCGTGGCATCTCCGTCAGGTACGATGCAGTCGAACACCCGGCTTCCCGCAAAGTCCGCGGCAGTCAGCATCGAGGATTCCATCATCATCCGCAGCGATCGCTCGATTCCCCACGCGCGGGGCAGCCGCTGCGTTCCGGACAGGGGAATTATGCCGTGCTTCAATTCGGGCAAGGCAAATCGAGCGTCGTGCGCCGTGACTCTGTAATGGCAAGCCAGCGCTAGTTCGAATCCTCCACCCACGGCGGCGCCATGCAAGGCGGCGATCACCGGCTTTGCGCACCCTTCGATGGCCCGTAATATATCGATGGAAAGCCTGGGCTCGGCGTTGGCGGCCTCCGTCCCAAGCTCGCGCAAATCCCCGCCCGCGCAAAAGCAGCGTCCGGCACCCTGCAGGATGACGGCCGCAACCCCGCGGTCCGATGCGGCGACGGTCAATGCGTCCATCAGTTGCCGACGAATCGGCAACGATAAGGCGTTCACCGGCGGGTTGTCGAGCCGCAGCATCAGCAGCTTGCCGTCGATTCGCGACTCCAAGCGCATCGCCGGGCGACGCCTTACTCTACCACTATGCGTTCGATGTAAGCTCGATCCAGCCCAAGTTCCGCAAACACCTCTTCGTTGTGCTCGCCGAGCCGTGGCGGCGGCAGATGCACGCCGCCCGGTGTTCTGGAAAACGCGACGGGCACGGACGTGGTAACCGACGGCCCCTCGCTGGGATGATCGTAGTGGAGAAAAAATCCGGTCTCTTTCAAATATGGATCATGGAGGAGTTCCTGCAACGAATGCATCGGTCCGTTGGGGATGTCCTGCGCATCCAGCAGTTCGTGCCATTCCGCCGTGGTACGGAGCTTCAGTTGAGCCGCGACGATGGAATACAGTTCGTCATAGTTCTTGACGCGATGTGCGGTGGTCGCGAAGCGGCCGTCGGTCACCAGATCGTCGCGGCCGAGAGCGGGCAAAATCCTGCGCCATTGTTCGTCGTTGACGGCAAGCACGCAGATGTACCCGTCCTTGGTGGGATAGGGGCGCCGGTGGATGGTGAGCAGGCGTACATAGCCCACACCCGGGTCAATGGGCGGGTCGAAGGCCGCCCCCCACAAATGCTCGAGATAGTTGAACGATAGGATGGTCTCGAACATCGGCACTTGCACCTGTTGTCCCAAACCCGATTTCTCTCGCGCGTACAACGCCATGCCGATGCTGGATGCCAAAATGTAGCCGCAGAACTTGTCGACGATGACGGTAGGATAGAAGCGGGGCTCGCCGTTGACTTGGCCGACGAGCCCGGCAATGCCGCTTTCGCCTTGCACCACATCATCATAGGCCGGGTAATCTCGATTGGGGCCATCCTGGCGGTATCCGGGCCCGAACGCGTAGATGATGCGTGGATTGCGCGCGCTGATCGCCTCGTAACCAATGCCTAAGCGGCGCGCGGCGATCGGGCGCATGCTATGCACAAAGACGTCCGCGGTCTCCACCAGCCGCATCAGCGCATGCATGCCCTCCGCCGTCTTCAAATCGAGCGTCACGCTGCGCTTGTTGCGATTCACGTTCATATGCATTGCCGACATTCCGGGGTGCCGGCTCGGTCCGGTTTCGCGATTCGGATCGCCCGACAATGCCTCTACCTTGATGACATCCGCGCCCATGTCGCCCAACACCTGAGTCGCCACCGGCCCGAGCACGTTGACCGTCAGATCGACGACCCGCACGCCGGTCAACGGTCCCTTGTTCGCTCCGGTGCTCGACGTGCCGGATGCGGCGCTATTTTCGACAGAGGCCATACTAGCCCCCGAAATCGCGCGCTTTCACCATGCGCAATGGAGTGTACTGTTGCACCAGTGTGCCGTCCTGCTTAAAAATCTGATTGCGAGTGCGCACCAATCCGCGATTGGATTGGCTTTTGGAGCGGCGTGATTCAATCACTTCGCACTCCACGTGTATGGTGTCGTTGGCGAATACCGGTCCTTTAATGTCCAATTCCATATGGAGGAAAGCGAGTCCCGTGCCCTGCATGGTCGCCTGTGTGAGCAGTCCCTCCGCCAGGCAAAATACCAGGGATCCCGGTGCGACCCGCCCCTTGATGTGGGACTCGTGCTTGAGGAACTCGATGTTCGTGAACAACACCTCGGTCATACCAGTGGTGTTGATGAATGTCACGATATCGGATTCGGTGACCGTACGGCCGACCGTCTTGAACCTGCGCCCGACGGGAAGATCGTCGAAATGAATGCCGAGTCCCACCGTTTCTATGTCGTCTTTTTTCATCAGATGGGATCCCATGGCGTGAGAGCCATCGACGGCACATTCGGGTAGAAACTGGATTCGAAAGCCGGCATCGCATGTTCCGCGATGGATTCCGGCGTCCAACCTTCGCTGCGGTGGACGGACCGGGTCATGCGGATCTGGCTGAAAAAATAGATCTCATTGGCGCGGACGCCGAATATCTGGCCGCTTACCTTTGCTGCTGCGTCGCTCGCGAGGTAGACGGCCAGCGGTGCGATCTTGGAGGCTTCCATCTTTTTCATTTTCTCGATCCGCGCTATGTTCTCCGGGGAATTGGCGGGAATCGTCGCTGTCATCGGCGTCCAGGCCCATGGAGCGATGCAGTTCGATCGCACGTTGAATTTCGCCATATCCAGGGCAATGGACTTCGACAGGCCCGCGATCCCCATTTTGGCGGCCGAATAATTGGCCTGGGCCAGGTTGCCGATGAGACCGGAGGTCGACGTCATGTTGACGTAGCTACCGCCTGATTGCGCTTTGAAGTGAGGGGCGGCGGCCTTGGAGACGTAGAATGATCCATTCAGGTGGACATCGACGACCGCCTTCCATTCTTCGAGCGACATGTTGAAAAACATCCTGTCGCGGACGATGCCCGCGTTGTTCACGACGCAATCGATGCGGCCAAATGTGTCCAGCGCAGTTTGAACGATGTGCGCTGCGCCCTGTGGATCGGCCACGCTATCGGTGTTGGCCACGGCTTTTCCGCCCGCCGCCGTGATTTGCTCGACGACCTGTTGCGCGGCCGGTCGCGCATCGGACTTGCCCACGTCATTGACCACTACCTTGGCGCCGCTGGCGGCGAATGCCAGCGCGAAGTCGCGACCGATACCGCCGCCGGCACCGGTCACGATCACCACTTTATCTTGCACCATGTTGCTCAAAGCGTTTGTCTCCCTGGGTCCGGTCCCGGAATAGCGGTCGGATAATTGAACATTGTGCGGTATTATGAACAGCCTGAGTCCGGCGAGTCAATCTCGGATGTCGGTAATTCGATGGCGGCGCACTCGTTCCAAACACCAGCGCCGTCCGGATGCCGCGCTCGATTGATGCAGCCTGGCCTGCAACTTTGTCAATGAAATGGGTAAGAGATTGATTTCACGTTGCATTTGGCCATAGCATTCCGGACCGCTGGATGGTCTTGCGGCCTTGCCGTCTCGCAAGCGGCCGGCCAGCCGTGACCGCATTGAGATGATCGACAAACCGGCGGCTGAACACGCAATTTGGCTGCCGAGGCATCGGAGCACGTCATGACCGCAAAGTCGGAAAAGCCCGTCGTCCTGGTAACGGGCGGAAGCCGCGGAATCGGATTATCCGTCGCGGCGCGCTTCGTGCGCGACGATTTCGAGGTGATGATCGTGGGGCGGGAGCGGGGTCGCCTGGCCGCGGCGGCCGCGCAGTTGGGTCCGCTAGTCAGCTTCGAAGCTGCCGACGTATCGGTCCGCGCCGACGTGGAGCGAATTGCGGCATCGATCGCCGCGCGCTACGGCCGGCTCAACGTGCTGGTCAACAATGCCGGTATTCTCGAGACGGTACTGATTGGAACACCACTCGCGCAGGCGGAGGCCATATTCGATCGGGTGGTGAATGTGAGCCTGAAAGGCGCATTCTTGCTGTCGCACGCTCTCGCGCCACTATTGGTTGCGCCGGGCGGCCGCATAGTCAATTTGGGTTCCGTGGTCGCGCAGACCGGTGCCTCCGTCGCCGGCTACACGGCGTACGCGCCGGCCAAGGCCGGCCTGCATGGATTGACGCTGTCGCTGGCCCGGGAACTGGCGCCTCGCGGCATCAACGTGAACACGGTGGCGCCGGGCATGACGGCAGAAACCGGTCAAACCTCGGAGTGGGACGAGGCCCGTATCGGCGGCATACTCGCCCAGGTTCCCCTGAAGCGGCTGGGGACAGTGGAGGACATTTCCAACGCGGTCGCCTGGCTCGCGTCCTCCCAATCATCGTACGTGACGGGCATGACGCTCCCGGTGAATGGCGGTTGGCGGTTCTACTGACCCGACGCCTGGTCAAGTCTTCCATTGAACCTCGCCGCGCAACTTGCGCGCGGCGAGAGCTTCGCGCTCCAAAAAGATATTGTCGGCGAGCGTGGTGAGTGAACCGCGTTCCAGAACTTGTTTGACCGTGCGCAACAATGCTGGGTCATGGCGCGAGATGCTGTCGGCAAGAGCCATGCTGCGCGCCAGCAGGGCGTCGTGCGGCACCACTTCGTTGACGAGACCGATACGAAGCGCCGTGGCCGAATCGATTGGCTCGCAGGTGAAGCTCAACTGCTTGGCCCATCGGTAGCCGACCGCGTGGGGCAGCCTTGAACTCATTCCGCCGCCGGCCAGTGTACCGATCCTCGAATGCGTGTCGCCGAATTTCGCATTCTCGGAAGCAATCAGGAAATCGCAGCCGAGCGCCAACTCGAGGCCACCCGTCATCGCCGCGCCGTTGATGGCTCCGATCACCGGCTTGTCCCGCCGCGGCATGTCATTGAGGAGCAAACCGACTTCCGATCGCGGCGAGGCTGGATCAGCGAACGACTTCAGGTCGAGCCCCGCGCAAAAAGCAGGATCCGTTCCCGTGAGGATGAGCACCCGCAAAGCGTCATCCAGGTCGAATTCTCGCAGGGCCGCGACCAGCGCCCGGGTCAAGTCGAGGTCCAGGGCATTGCGGGCCTGCGGCCGATTCAAGGTCAGGAGCAATACCGCGCCGTTGCGCTCGGTCAGCAGTTTTTCGCGATTCATCGTCATACCTCAGGCTGTCAGGCGCCTGCCGCCTGGTTCTGTGCGAAGGTGCTGTAGCCGGCTCGTGGCCGCCGCGGCGTCATCGATGAGGCGATCGAAAATCGCTTCGACGGGCTGGATCTCGTCCGCAAACACGACGGCCGGGCCAAAGTCGAGCATGCCCTTGCTGGGGTCGCCCGTACGGTACGATTCAATGGCCAGAGCCCCGGCCACGTGCGGCCGGAATTGTTCAAAATCCGTCTCGCCGCGGTCATCGAGAGCGGCGACCGCGCGTGCCGACTCGTTATTGAACACGCGATGGTGATCGCGGAGGGCCTTTTTGACGACGACACTTTCAGTGCCGTCCGCCGCCACGATCATTTCCTTGTACTTGCGGTTGACCCACATTTCTTCCGACACCAGCATGCGTGAACCGATCACCACGCCCTCGGCCCCCATGGCAAGTGCCGCGGCAATCTGCCTGCCGGTGCCTATTCCTCCTCCGATCACCACCGGAAGATTGACGGCAGCCGGCCCATGGGCGGCCTGTACCATGGTGCCGATCTGGTAAATGCCCGGATGTCCGCCGCATTCGGCGCCGACGATAATGACCGCATCGACGCCCAGCCGCTGGGCGGTGACGGCATATTTGACGGCAGGCACCTTGTGCAGAATCTTGATTCCCGCTTCGCGCAGCGACGGAATGACAGCCTCCGGGCTCGCACCCGCTGTCTCGACGCACGAAATGCCTTCCTCAGACAGGACTCGAATCTGTTGCTTGGCGCGTTCCAGGCCTCCCGGCTGCCGAGAGATGTAGAGATTCACGCCGAAGGGCTTGCCGCGGGTCAAGGTGCGGCAAAGCCGGAGTTCCGCTCGGAATTCCTCCGGGTCGCTCCAGCCCAGCGCCATGATGAATCCCATTCCGCCGGCATTTACCACCGCCGCCACGTAGCGTGCGTCCGACACGCCGGGTCCCAGGCCGCCGCACAATATAGGGTGCGCGATGCCCAGCAGAGCTGTGATCCGGGTGTTGAAAAAAGGCTCACGCATCGAGACCTGGTGCCGCAGCGCGACAGCGCGTCCGGAATGGCCACCGGCGCATCCCATCGCGTGCCGCTGTATTCATTGCAGAAATTCTCATATTCGAACGGCGTTCAGATTATATTACGACATGGCGCTGGTCAATGCCGGGTGTCCGGCATCGACCGGGGTGGAGTCCCGTCGCACAAGAGTTGTCAATCATGAACTTCGATCTCACTGACGAACAGGAAATGTTGCGCGATGCGGCGCGGCGTTTTGCCGGTAAACACTATTCCTTTACGCAGCGTCGTAGCATCATGGCAACGGGAGACGGCTTCAGCCCTGCCGCGTGGCAGGCTTATGCGGAAATGGGATGGCTCGGCCTCGAGCTTCCCGAGGCCGTCGGCGGCCTCGAATGCTCGTTCGTCGAAACGGTCTTGCTGATGGAAGAGTTCGGCCGCGTTCTCGCGCTGGAACCCTTTGCGTCGTCGGCAATCCTGTGCGCAGCAATCGTCAACAAGTCCGGGAACCAGTCGCAGCGGACGGCTTTGCTGCAGTCCCTGATCGAGGGTCGTGTCTTGCTGGCGCTGGCGCACAGTGAGGCCGGCGACCGCTATGCACGACGAGGTCCAATGCACAGCGGCGCGGTGCCCACCGGCGACGGCTTCGTGCTCAACGGCGAGAAGACGTTGGCATTCGACGCACCGTCGGCGGATCACCTCGTGGTGTCGGCCCGACTCGAGACAGGCGTGGGTCTGTTCCTGGTGCCAAAGGCCGCCGCCGGTTTGGGCGTGAAGGGCTATCGCCTGATCGACGGTACCCAAGCGGGCGATGTCGTGTTGCGCGACGTACGGTTGCCGGAATCGGCGCTACTGATCGAGCCCGCACGGGCGATCGAGGTGCTCGAGGAAGCCCTCGATCGAACGGTGCTCGCGCAGATCGCCGAAGCCGTGGGGGCCATGGAGGCAGTGCTCGAAATCACGAATATCTATCTCAAGCAGCGCGTGCAGTTCGGTCAGACCATCGGCAAGTTCCAGGCACTGCAGCACCGTATGTCGGAGATGTTCATCGAAGTGCAGGAAACCCGATCCATGCTATATCGCGGAATGGCTCATTTGGGCGCAGATCCGGTGGTGCGCGCGGCAGCAATATCCGCCGCCAAAGTGGTGGCGGGCAATGCCGCGAAGTTCGTCGGAACGCAGGGCATTCAGCTGCATGGCGGGATCGGCATGACCGAGGAGTATGCCGTCGGCCACTATTACAAAAGGCTGGTGGTGTTGGAAAGGCGCTATGGCGATTGCGATTTTCATACCGAGCGATTCATGCGGAGCGCGGCGGAACCGAAATTCCCGAATCACGTCATCGAGGTCAAGTCACCTTGACCGCCAAAGTCCAGTGGTTTACATTTCCGAACGGTATTCAAATTATCACCATTAGCGGACACTAACAGGAAGCTGTCGATGATCCAAGCTGCCTTTCATCCATCCGGCGGGTCGACCGCCGCCGGTTCGAGATGAACCTCGAGTACACCGCCGCGAATCACGCCTTTCGCCAGGAAGTGCGGCGTTTTCTCGATGAACAGTTGCCGCGTGATATGGCGGCCCGCACCTATGCCGGCTTCACACCGCCCGCCAAGCAGGATCTTAGCGACTGGAATCGAATTCTGTACGACAAGGGTTGGGCTGCGCCCCATTGGCCGGTGGAATACGGGGGCACTGGTTGGACTTCCCTGCAGCAGCATATTTTCGAGGAAGAGTGCCATTTAGCATACGCCCCGGACCTGAGTTGGCAGGGACTACGGTTGCTCGGTCCTGTCCTGTACACCTACGGTACGCAGGAGCAGAAGAGGAAACACCTGCCGCCGATATTGAGTGGCGAGGTTTTTTGGGCGCAGGGCTTCTCAGAACCGAATGCAGGGTCGGATCTCGTGTCCCTCAAGACCCGAGCGGTGCGCAACGGCGACCATTACGTCGTGAATGGCCAGAAGACCTGGAGCAGCGAAGGCCACTACGCCGATTGGGGCTTTTTCCTCGTACGCACTGAGATGACCGAAAGGCCGCAGCGGGGCATATCATTCCTGCTGATCGACCTGCGCACCCCGGGCGTCACCGTGCGTCCGATCACGATGATCAACGGCGCACACTATGTGAATGAGATTTTCCTGGACAATGTCGTGGTCCCCGCCGAGAACTTGGTGGGAGAGGCCGGCAGAGGCTGGGACTACACGAAATTCCTCCTGGAGAACGAGCGTACCAGCAGCGCGTTCATCTATTTCTCGAAACGCGAACTACAGCGCGCCAAGCAAATCGCGCGAGCTGAAAGGCAGGGCGGCATCCCGCTCTCGGAGCGGCCCGAATTCGCCCGGAGAATTGCCGCCGTGGAGATGGATCTTCTGGCATTGGAGTGGTCGGTGTTGCGTTTGCTGGCTGACGAAAGGAACCCTTACCATCCGACGGCGGTCGCATCCGCTCTGAAAGTTCGTGGCTCGGAGTTGCAGCAGCGCGTGACAGAACTGCAGACGGACCTGCTCGCCGAGCGTGCGTTGCGGGAGATTCGCGCGGGGGATGCCTCCGCGGCCGGTGGATCTTCGGACGACCTCTGGCCGCACTACGTTGCCGGACGGATGTCGACCACCATGCACACGAGAGCCGTGACCATCTATGGAGGCGCGAAGGAGGTCCAGAAGAACATCATCGCAAAGCTGGCTTTCGGGTTGTAGTACCGGCGATGTCGCCGCGGCGATCGGGCGATTCGGCTTCGGGCGCCGCGGCCCCGAATTGACCCAGGCGGTGCGGTCATATAATCTGAATGCCGTTCACATAGAGGAATTTCTGCCGCCGTCGGCAGGGATTACCGGCGGCTTGCGTTCTGAATTCGGAGAGCTCTCGATGGATTTTTCATCGTACAAGGCAATCACATTTCGCCGCGACGGACACGTCTTGCACGCCACGTTCAATCGTCCGGATACGATGAATGCGGTGGACCCCGAGATGGAGGATGATCTTTCGAGAATTTTTACCGAGGTGGGAGGCGATCCGGACACTCGCGTGCTCGTGTTGACCGGGGCGGGACGCGCGTTCAGCGCAGGAGGCAACATTGAACACATGCAGACGGTGATCGACAAACCCGAGTTGTTTCTCGATTCGATGTCGCGCTCGAAACATCTCATCCACTCCATCATCGACTGCCCGAAACCCATCATCGCCAAGGTCAATGGGGCGGCCGTCGGACTCGGCGCGACGATTGCCTTGTTTTGCGACTTGATCGTCGCCGCCAACCACGCGAAATTCGGGGATCCGCATGTCAAGGTGGGGTATGTGGCCGGCGATGGCGGTGCGGTGATCTGGCCTCAGTTGATCGGTTATGCGCGGGCCAAGGAATATCTGCTTCTGGGGGACACGTTGACGGGCGAGGAGGCGGCGAAAATCGGCCTCATCACGCGGGCTGTGCCGGCCGAAGAACTCGACCAGGTCGTCGACACCTACGCGCAGCGCCTGGCCGGCGGGGCGGCGCGCGCGATCCAATGGACGAAGCTCTCGATCAATATCGGCCTGAAACAGTTGGCGACCTCCATACTCGACGCTTCGATCGCCTATGAAGCACTCAGTAATGGCACCAAGGACCACCAGGAAGCCGTCAACGCGTTCCGCGAGAAGAGGGCGCCTCGGTTCACGGGAGAGTGAGTGTGCCGAAATCACCGGCGCCGTTTGGCCCGTAGAGGTTAGCGATGCGTTCGAGTTCCAACGCCATTCAGACTCTTCGGGATCTGGTCGACCGTAATGCTCATCTGCACGGCGAGGATATCCAGCAGATTTTCGGCGAAAAACGCAGCACTTTCGCGCAATACCGCACCAGAGCGCTGTCGCTCGCCAGTGCCGCATTCAAGGCCGGATTGCGCATTCAGGATCGAATGTCCATTCTGGCTATGAACTGCCCGGAGTATATGGAGGTGATCGGCGCCGCTGAAGTCTCACCTTTTATCGTTGCACCCGTGAATTACCGTCTCGCCGCTCCCGAGATCCTCCATGTGCTGCGCGACGCCGCGCCACGGCTCTTGATTTTCGAAAAGCAGTACGAGTCCATCATTGATGCCTTGCGGTCGCAGGTGCCGAGCATCGAACGCTTCGTGTGCATTGGCGCCTCTGCTCCCTCGTGGGCGGATGAATATGGAGCGTTTCTGTCGACTGGGTCGCCGGAGGGACCGCCCCTGCGGCCTCAATCCACGGACATTCATAGCATTTTGTATACCAGCGGCACCACGGGACGGCCGAAGGGCGCGATGTTGACGCACGAGGGAGCCTTGGGGGTCTCCGAAGCCTGGGCCTATGAATTGGCCGCGGATCTCGGCGACAAAGTGTTGCTGTCAATGCCGCTGTTCCACATCGGTGCAAGGTCGCAAGGAATGGCGGTGGCCTATCGTGGTGGGACTCTGGTGGTGCACCGCAGTTTCGATGCCCGCGAGGTCGTGCGTACGATCGAACGCGAGAGAATCACCCAGGTACACCTGGCACCCACGCTGGTGCAGCAGGTGCTCGATTTGCCCGACATCGATCAATATGACATGTCTTCGATCAAAACGCTGAACTACGCCGCCGCTCCCATGCCGTTGACGATATTGAAACGCGCGATGAAGCGATTCGGCAATGTGCTCATCAACGGCTTCGGTCAAACCGAAGGTGGCGGCACGTCGCTGCGCAAGCGGTATCACCGGCCGGAGGGCTCGCCCAAGGACCTGAAACGGCTCACTTCCATCGGCCAGGCCATCTTTGATACGGAGTTGCGCGTAGTGGACGAATTTGACAACGAAGCGCCCATCGGCGCCATCGGGGAGATATGCTTTAAATCGAGTCAATCAATGATCGGTTACTGGAACAACTCTGTTGCAACGATCGAGGCGCTTCGTGGCGGCTGGTTGCACACTGGCGACATGGGGTACGTCGACGAGGATGGATTCGTCTACCTTGCCGACCGCAAGAAGGACATGATCATCTCCGGCGGCGAGAACGTCTATGGCCGGGAAGTGGAGGAGGCGCTGATGTCGCATCCGGCGGTGATGGACGCGGCGGTCATCGGGGTACCTGACCAGCGCTGGGGCGAGGCGGTGAAAGGCGTGGTGGTGCTGAAGCCCGGCGCCGCACTGACGGCGGAAGCTCTGATCGCGCACTCGCGGACCGTCATCGCGGCTTACAAGTGTCCCAAGAGCGTGGAATTCGTCGCCGAGCTGCCGCGGCTGCCCAGCGGCAAGGTCAGCAAGCTTCGATTGCGCGAACTCTATCGGTGACCGGCGACCCGCGGTGATGCGACCATGACGAACAGGACTCTTCTTGCCGATTGCGACGAAGACGTACATCCGGTCGGACCCGCCATCAATTGGAACGAGAGTCGTTACGTCGACTTCTGGGACGATGCGGCGCGAGTCGGCGGATGGTTCCGCATCGGCAATCGACCCAACGAGCGGTACGCGGAAATGTCCGCGTGCATCAACCTGCCGGATGGGCGCACGGGCTTCATGTTTTCGCGTCCCGAAATCACTCAAAACGAATTGCAGGCGGATGGCCAGAGTTGGGAGATCTTGGAGCCATGGCGCCGCACGCGGGTCATTTATCGTGGCGAAATGATGATTCTCGACGATGCATGGCAATTGGTGAACCCTAAGAAGGCATTCGCGGAAGCTCCGCGCGTGCCGGCATCGGTCGAAATCGAGTGCAAGTCGGAAGGGCTGGCCTCGGTCATGGGCTTTGACCAGCGCCACATCGATCTCATCTTCCTGCCCGGTCAGGCCGATTTCCACTATCAGAATCTAATCCGATCCACCGGTCGCGTCACGATCGGCAAGCAAAGCTGGACCATCGACGGCCGTGGCGGCAAGGATCACTCATGGGGTCCGCGTAATTGGCACGCAAAGATTTATCTGCGATGGCTCATTGCATCCTTCGATGACGATCATGGTTTCATGTTGGTGCGCGCGGTCGGCCCCACGAAGAAAACCCGCAGCGGCTTCGTCTGGGACGCGGGGCGGTTCCATCTGGTCGACGATTTCGTCATGGAAAACCAGTATGCGGGCGGCCCACATTTCGAACTCAAACGCGCCGCCGTCACCATCAAGAGCGGTGACCGGGAGTGGCGGGCGCAAGGCACGCCTCAAGCCTGGCTGCCGCTGCGCCATCGACAGAAGGACGCGAACGGCCATCCCGCGTTGCTGCGCATCGTCAAGTCGCCGACCAAATGGCTCGCCGAGGGCCGAGTCGGTCTTGGCATGTGCGAGTATCATGACCTCATGATCGAGGGACGGCCCGTGGGAATCGACGATTGAACCAGACTGGGCCGACGCCCGGGCTCGATCTCGCTTCGCTGGAGCGATGGCTGTCCACTCAGATGCCGGATGCGCGCGCGCCCTTTCGGTTCGACCTCATCACCGGGGGCCATTCCAATATCACCTATCGCATGATCGACGCGGCTGACACTGCATTCGTGCTGCGGCGTCCGCCGTTGGGCACCCAGCCCTCGGGCGCACACGACATGGCGCGCGAGTATCGCATCCAGTCGGCGCTGCGCCGCACGGCGGTTCCGGTCCCCCGCGTCGAAGTACTGTGCGAGGATCCGCGGGTCATCGGCGCGCCTTTTTACGTGATGCGGTATGTAGAGGGGTCGGTCATCGACTCACCGAGCAGAGTTGCTGTGACCCTGCCGGCGCCCGCCGCTCGCCGCGCGGCAGCGGACGACGTCGTCAGGACGCTGACGGCGATCCATGGCTTGGACGTGGACGCGGTGGAGTTGGGCAGCCTCGGTCTGCGCAACGACTTCGTCGCGCGCCAAACGGAAAGAATGCGTCAGACCTGGGAGAAGGTCCGAACACGCGATGTGCCGATCATCGACTCCCTGTATGCACGGCTGGTGCGCCATCGGCCACCTCAGCGATATACCGGTCTGGTGCATAATGATTATCGCATTGGAAACCTCATATTGAGCGCCGGAGGGAAAGTCAACGCGGTACTCGATTGGGAATTGGCTGCCGTCGGCGACGTCCTCGTCGATATCGCCGCCCTAATCAACAATTGGGACGGGCCGGACGATTCAGGGCCCGACGTCTGGATGCAGCCCGCGCCTACGCGCGCGGGCGGCTTCCCGGATCGAGGTGAAGTCGTGGCGAACTATGCCCGCCTGTCGGGGTACGACCTTTCGGACCTCAATTACTATCGTGCGCTGTCGTATTGGCGGATCGCCATCATCGGCGAGGGCATGAAACGCCGTTACGAATCGGGCGAGATGTCTGCAAACGTCTCCAGCATCGCCGCCATCGCGAAGCGGGTACACGACCGTGCCGAGCTTGCCCATTCGCTCCTCGGCGCGTGAAGTGTCGAAGCGCGTGTCAGGCGTATGCGTGCATTTCGCGATACTGCGAGAAAGTGCCGCGGATGGATGTCTCGGTGATGCCCCAGGATTCGATGTCGTAGCGATGCTCGCCGTGCTTGGTCGTCGGATCGGCGCGCACCCAATCGCGCATGCGGGCTTCCGCCGTCGGCGAGAGCGACAAGTCGAACTTTTCGTAGACGGACCGAACCGTACTCATGGGATCTCGATGGAAGCGCCGATGGTCAATATCGATGAATTGGGACTCCCGCTGCGTGCGTGCTGTCGCGGCGCTATCCAGGGCCGCGCGCCAGTAGCGGCACTCGCGCGGTCCGATCACGCGCCGTTCCGTATGGTCGCCCTCGTACATGGCGCGCGCCATATACAGCGTGCTGCACAGCGAGGGGATGGCCGCCACCGGATCGCGATGGGTGTGGATGACCATGGCATCGGGGAAAACAGCGAACAACGCCTCCAGCTGAGCGATGTGGCCGGGATTCTTCAGCAGCCACCGCTTCTGCGGTTCGGCGGCTCCGATCAAGCGAAGCACATCGGCATATCGGTGGTATGACGGAATCTCCGATTGCGCGAAGAACCATTCGTCGTAACTCGGTACGTGGATCGCCGAACCAAAACGGTTGGAGAGGAAGCTCTGACGCAGTATGTCCAGGCATTCACCAACCTCGTCCGCGACCATGTCGTGCGCCTTGCGCATTTGCGGCATGGCAGCGAAAAAGGCATCGAGTCCCGCCACCGATGCTTGAAAGGCGGGGTTGGCCGGCCATGTGGAGCGAGGCGGGCGAATCATCGGATAGTCCGTGAGCCAGTGCTCCAGTCCCTGAAACTGCGGATCCATGGAAAGCAATTTATGAAGAGCGGTGGTGCCGGTGCGCGGTATGCCGGTAATCACCAGCGGCGCGCGAATGGGCGGAGCATGCGCTGGAGGGGAGTCCTCGAAACCGCGCTGGGCGTACAGTCGCGCGACCAACGTCCCCAACACCGTGCCATAGGCGAAATTGAAGCCGACCTCGGTAAACGTTGCGTCTTGGTCGAATGCCCGCAACAGAAGCCGCAGCCCCGTGCGATAGACCGGTGTTCCGAAATCGGAATATCGCGCCATCTCGGCTGCGCGAGCATGCAATTCATCTTCGAGATCGACAAATTTCGCTTTGGTCATGGCGGCAACGCAGAGAAGACAGCGGCCCTGTTTCAGTTTATATTGACGAACAGGGTTTATATTTCCGAACGTCCAGTATATTGTTCCAGCGCATCCAATACAACGTAAGGGATGAAAGGAAGCAGCGTGGCCGAAAAGAAGTTGAGGGTGGGCATCATCAGTGCCAACTGGAGCCTCAAGGTTCATGGGGCGGCGTGGCGTCTTTTTCCCGACGTGGAGGTGGCGGCCATTTGCACCGCCCATCGTGAAACCGCCGAAGCAGCGGCCAAAACATTTGGTGTGCCGCGTGCCTACTGGAATGTCGCCGACCTGGTCGCCGATGCGGACCTGGACATCATCGATGTGGGCACCCGTCCGGCTTTCCGGCATGCCATGGTGATGGCAGCCCTTGGCGCGGGCAAACACGTATACGATGCCCTGCCTTTCGCCGTCAACTTCACTGAAGCGGACCAGATGCGTGACGCGCAACTCGCCGCGGGCCGAGTCGGCGTCGTCGATGCTCAATTCCGGTGGGTTCCCGCGGCGCGGCACATGAAGAATCTCATCGATTCCGGCTTCATCGGCAAGCCATTGGGGTTCAACGTACAACTGTTTCTGCCGCTGAATCGGCACGACGGTTTCGTCTACCCGCACAGCGTCTATCCGGGCGGCGGCGTCGATCCGTACAAATGGCTCGCCGAGAAAGAGAGCGGAGGCAGCGCGTGGCGCAATTTCGGCACGCATTCCATGCTGCTGCTGACCCATTTGCTGGGCGAAATCGACGATGTTTCAGGCTGCGTGGCCAGGGGCGTTGAGCGTTGGGATATCCCCGACGGTTCCACCATCATTCCACAAACTGAGGATCTCGGCTCGGCGGTGCTCCGCCTGCGGAGTGGTGCCACGGGCACGGTGCAGGCCGCCTGGTGCGTTCCGGACACCGCTGGATTTCGAATGGAGGTATGGGGCGATGTGGGCCGTCTGCTGCTGGAAGATCCGCGATTTGGCGATGGCATATCGGCACGACTGTATGCGGGCGATGCGCGGCCCAGGCCTTATGGCGAACAGACAGGATCTTGGTTGGATATTCCGGAGGAGCTGTTCGTCGTGCCCGGCACCTCGATCACGAAGTCCGCTGCACCGCCGTATATGGTCTCGATGGGTCTGATGTTCCACGACATGATACGCACCATCCGCGACGGCGGGCCGGGCTCGCCCAATTTTTCCGAAGCTGCGCACGTGCAACGAGCGATCGAGGCCGTCATCGTTTCGAATCGCGAACGCCGCTGGGTGCGGCCGGCCGAACTCTAGCAATCTGCGGTGCGGTTAGCGTTGCGAGCGGTATTGAAATCTTCGCCCCCGGTTGACGACATGCCTGCGCGCTGGCGCCGCGGATCCGTCACCGGCATTTACGCCGCACTGCTTATTACCGCCGCCGTCGCCTCGTCCGGGATTACGGTGATTTACAACGCGCTGCCGACTCTGCAGCGCAGTTTTCCCGGCCAGCCGGCGCTCGCGTGGGTGGTGACCATTTATTGGCTCGCATCCGCAATCGCCGCCGCGGTCTGCGGGCGCCTGGGCGACCTGCGCGGGCGGCGCCAGGTACTGGCCGTGGTACTTGCATTGTGTGCTTGCGGCGCCCTCGCGGCCGCGTTCTCGCACAGTCTTCCGTGGCTGATTGCGGGGTGCTTCATTCAAGGAGCCGCGAGCGGCATCACGCCGCTCGCCTTGGGGATTTTCCGGGAAAACCTTCCACCTGAGCGCGTTCCGGTGGCCGTCGGCGTGCTGGTTTCGGCGGGTACCGTTACCGCGGGAGTCATTTTCGTCGTTTCAGGCATGGTGATCGACCGCTTTTCGTGGCCGGCCGGATTTCTGTTCAAAGTCGTATTGTCGATGGTGGGATTGATCGCTTTGTTCGTCTGGGTGCCGAAGTCCAAGCCTCAACCCGGTCCACCCGTCGACATGGTCAGGGGCCTGCTTTTCGCTCCAGCCCTTGCGGCGATCTTGGTCGGCGTTCAGCAATTGCGCGCCTGGGGTCCGAGTGATATCCGAATCTGGGTACTGATCGTTGGTGGCTCGCTGTTGCTCGTCGCATGGGCGAGGTACCAGCTGCGATCTTCCCAGCCATTGATTGGTCTGCGAATTCTCGCGAATCGGCAGATCGTGCTGGCGAACGTCTGTTTCATCGTGATCGTTCTCGGTACGATTCAGCTGGGCCAGATATTGTCGCTGTTCTTCCAGCAACCACTATGGACCGGCACCGGCTTGGGCTTAAGCGCAACGGGATCGGGCTGGATGCATTTGTTGTTGGATGCGTTCTCGATGATCGCGGCACCATGGAGCGGCAAAATCGCCCTTCGTTATGGGGCCAAGCGCGCCGCTCTGATCGGCTTCGCTCTCATTGTCGTCGGCTGGGCCAGCCTTGCGGTATGGCATGGCGATAGGCTTGTCACGTTGACCGGCTCCGCGGTGGCATTGAGCGGCTATGCGGCGACTGCGACAGCGCTCTACAATCTCATCTTCGAGTCCGTACCCGAACGGCGCACGGGTGAGGCCACGGGATTGACCTATGTTCTATTCACGGCGTTCTTTGCCGTTGGTGCGCAGGTTATCTTCGGCTTGCTGGGAACCAGCCGCGTGACCGACGCGATTCATGGTCGCCTCGATTTTCCGTCGGATGCCGCATTCAAGCTGGGCTTCGTCTATATCGCAGCCACCGGCGTGGTCGGCTTATTGCTGGCATCCCAGCTGCCGCGAAAGAAACAAATTGCTTTGTAAAGCCATCGTGCAGTGCATCAACGTAGTCAGGGTCGAGCCGACCCGGTCGCGCGAAGGATTCGCGCAGCGGGTGGACCCGGGTCAACCGGCGCCCCGCCCGCCGTCAATGATGTACGCCGAACCCGTGATGCCCGAGGCTTCGTCCGAGGCGAGAAAGAGCGTGAGCGACGCGACTTCTTCCGGCGTATTCATACGCCCCAGGGGCGAGCGGCTCGCCAACGCGTCGAGCTGCTCGGCATTCAAATAATCCAAAATGGGAGTGTGCGTCAGTCCCGGACAAACCGCGTTGATGCGAATGTTGTCGCGGGCATACTCCAGGGCGGCGGTGCGCGTCAGCATGAGCAAGCCGCCTTTCGAGCTGATGTAGGGTGATGAGCCGGGAGTGGCCCGAAAGCTGCCGATGGAGGCCATCACGACGATGGAGCCCCCACCGCCCGCCAGCATCAGAGGGATCGCGGCGCGCAGCACCAGAAAAGCGCCGCGAAGGTTGGTGTTCATGACTCGATCCCAGTCTTCGATCGCAACGTCGTGGATTCGGACCCCTGGATCGGAACCCGTTCCCGCGTTATTGCACAGAACGTCCAGGCGACCGAAACGGTCGCGGCACGCCGCGATCGCAGTCGCAATATCGGCCGGGTCGCTCATGTCGCCGCGGAATCCGACGACCTCACCATCGATTTCCCCGCCGAGGCTTTCGATCTGCGCGCGCCGGGCGACGGCGAACACGCGTGCACCCTCCGCTGCAAAGCGCGCCGCCACCGCGCGTCCGATACCGGAGCTCGCACCGGTGACGAATGCCACCTTGCCCTCAAGTCTTCCCATGGCTTTCCCCTCCCATGCCGGATGTTTCTCGTGCTTGCCGCGCATCGAGCCTACACTTCACCGGATGCATTTATCAATCGGCACGTGTGCTTCGGCGGACAGACAGATACCATTATGAAACGGTGTCGTAACGTTACGTTGCATTGCATATGCGGCTCTCCATAGTATGATAGCCTCGTCCTCCACAGACGCGAGAGTACCGTGAATTTCGACTTCAACCCGGATGATGAGGCGTTCCGCGTCGAAGTCCGAACATTCTTCGCGACCAATCTGCCCGCCGAGATCGTCGAAGACATCCGGCGTTGGACGAATCCCAGGGTTGCCAATTACCGCATCTGGCAGCGCATCTTGGCCAAACATGGTTGGGGTGCACCGCACTGGCCGGTGGAATGGGGCGGAACGAATTGGAGCGCGATCCGCAGGCATATCTACATGGACGAGCTTTATCGGGCCGACGCCCCGGACTTTTTCTGGCAGGGCACGCACATGCTCGCGCCGGTGCTCATTGCTTTCGGCTCGCAGGATCAAAAGGCGCGCTTTCTGCCGCGCATTCTGCAGGGGGAAGATTGTTGGTGCCAGGGATTCTCGGAGCCCAATGCCGGATCGGATTTGGTCAATCTGCGCATGACGGCCGTGCTCGAAGGTGATGAATATGTCATCAATGGGCAAAAGATCTGGACCAGCGATGCGGCAGAGGCTGATTGGGGCTTCTTCCTGGTGCGTACCGATCCGACGGTCAGGCCGCAGCGCGGACTATCGTTCCTGACGGTAAAAATGGACACGCCCGGAGTTACCGTTCGACCGATCCGCTCCATCGACGGTCGAAGCGATCTCAACGAGGTGTTCTTGGAAGGCGTACGCGTGCCGCGCGATCAGCTCATCGGTGAGCCGGGTAAGGGCTGGACTTACGCGAAGTACCTGCTCGAGAAGGAACGCACCGCCAGTGCCTTCCTGTATTTCAACAAGCGGAATTTGGACAAGGCCAAGGAGATCGCGCGCCGGGTCCGCGTCGACGGAGTGTCGCTGATCGACACCCCAACCTTCAGCGAGAAACTCGCGCTGGTCGAGTCCGATTTATTGGCGCTCGAATGGTCGGTGCTTCGTATCCTGGCGCAAGACGAGTATCGTTACGACATGAATGCAGTCGTTTCGGCGCTCAAAATCAGGGGTTCGGAGATGCAGCAAAGGGTCACACAATTGCAGGTGGACGCATTGGGGCCCTTGTCGCTGCGACGTTATGTCCGGGACGAGTCGAGCGACGATTCTTTTCCTTCGCTTGCGGCGCGCCCGCCCAATACCATCGGTGCGAGCAGCCTATATCTCTTCGAAAGGGCTGCGACCATTTACGGTGGTGCCCGCGAGGTCCAGAAGAACATCATCGCCAAAGCAGCCTTCGGATTTTAGGCCAATGGATTTCACGCTGTCTGATGAGCAGAAGATGTTGCGGCACGGCGCCGAGCGCTATCTGGCGGAGAATTACGACTTTGAGAAACGCAAGGCGCTCATCGAGCGCGACCACGGATTCAGCGAATCGCAGTGGCGTCAATTTGCGGAGATGGGCTGGCTGGCACTGCCGATACCAGAGGATTGCGACGGGTTGGGAGGAACCTTCGTCGACATCACGCTCATGCAGGAGTCGTTCGGCAGGCGCCTGGTCCTGGAGCCGTTCGCGACCACGGCCATACTGAATGCCTTCCTGTTGGATGGTTGCGAAGATAGGGAGTTACGATCGTCCACGCTTCGAAGCATCGCGGCGGGCGATACACGGATAGCGCTCGCCTGTAGTGAAGACGAATCGCGCTACGATCTCGCGCGGGTCTCCACACGTGCACTGCCCGGCGATGGAGGATTCTCGCTGAGCGGACGGAAGATCGCGGTCTGGGATGCGACCTGCGCGCACCAGCTCATCGTCTCCGCGGTCGTGGATGGCGAATCCGCGCCCTCGCTGTTTCTGGTGGCGCGTGACTCAGGAGGAGTCGTCGAACATAGCTACCCTCTGATTGATTCGACGCACGCGGCCGATTACGACTTCGATGCGGCGCCCGCGACGTTGCTCATAGCCTCGGGGCGGGCGCTGCCGCGACTGGAGCACGCCGTGGATCGACTGGTGTTGGCGCGCGTGGCGGAGACGTTGGGTATCATCGAAATGGTGATGGAAATCACTGCCGATCAACTGCGAAACCGATCGCAATTCGGGCAGACACTGTCCAAGTTTCAAGCATTGCAACACCGTATGGCCGAAATGTTTGTGGAGGTGCAGGAGGCCCGGTCGATTCTTTATCGAGGCATCGCCATGATCGACGCCGCCGCCGGAGTCCGCGAGGCGGCGGTTTCGGCTGCCAAGGTGGTGGCAACCCGGGCCGGCCGCATCGTGGGTGCCGAGGGCATACAGTTGCATGGCGGAGTTGGAATGACGGACGAATATCCGGTAGGACACTACTTCAAACGGCTGCTTTCCTTGGAGAAGCAATATGGCGACATGGATCATCATGTGAAGCGCATTGCGAGGTCCTATCGAGGCGCTGAATCCCGGGCGCGTTGACCGTCCTCGGACCGCGCGCCTATATTGACGCGACGGCCGTATCATTGACTGCATACGTTGAATTAAACGCATAAACGAGGCCACATCTCATGGGCAGATACTTTACCCCGATCGACGTCATCGAATTTGCAGTCCGCGAACGCGTTGCGCGCATCACGTTGAACCGGCCCGACAAGCGCAACGCGTTGAATGCGGCCATCGTTCAGGGATTGCACGACGCATTGACCGAGGCGGATGCACGGGATGATGTGAATGTCATCATTCTGCAAGGTGCGGGGAAGGATTTCTGCGCCGGGTATGATCTGGCAGGCGTATACGCCGGACGCAAGCAGGAGGCCGAAGGCGGTGCGCAGGATGATGTTCCCTACCGCACCAGCATAGGAACCTTCGACAATGATTGCTGGAGTTTGGAATACACCCAGCGACGCACCATGGCATTGTTCGATCTGCACAAACCCGTGATCGCCCGGGTTCACGGCAATTGCCTTGCCGGCGGCACGGATCTCGCGCTTATGTGCGACATGGTCGTTGCGGCCGATGACGCCAGAATCGGGTTTCCAGCGACCCGAGCCAACGGCACGCCGCCAAATCACATGTGGTTCTATCACGTGGGGCCGCAGTGGGCGAAACGCCTGTTGATGACAGGGGACTCGTTGACGGGGCGTGACGCCGCGCAAATCGGCCTGGTATTGGATTCGGTGCCCGCGGACGCATTGGATGGCGCGGTCGATGAACTGGCGCGGCGCATCAGCTTCGTCGATGGCGAGTTGCTGGCCGCGCACAAGCGAATCGTAAATTTAGGCATGGAACTGTCTGGGGCCCGCACGTTGCAGCGTCTCGCGGCCGAAAGCGACGCCCGCGCGCACCTTTCGCAGGGGCCGCGTCGCACACAATTCAAGGCCGACATGGCCGCTCATGGGCTGAAGGAGGCACTGAAGAATCGGGATGCGCCGTTCGGAGACGGCATGGTGAAGTTCCACAGGCCGACGGAGTGAGATCGCCATGACCGAAATCAATCTCGATCGTCCGGCGGAGGGCATTTTACGCATTACGCTCAATCGGCCGGAGGCGTTGAATGCGTTTACCTTCGCGATGTACACGCAACTCATCGGGATTCTCCGATCCCTGGAGCGGGACTCGAAGACGCGGGTGGTCATTTTGACCGGCAGCGGCAAAGGCTTTTGCGCCGGGCATGATTTGAAGGCGGCGGGCGCCGTGCCTTGGATAGACGATCCTGAGATGGGAAAGGCCTACGCCAGCAAGCATTCCATCAGCGAAATCGGCTTGATACCCTCATTGATTCGCCATCTTCCTCAACCCGTGATCTGTGCCGTCAATGGCGCCTCCGCTGGAATCGGCTTTGCACTGAGCCTGGCGGCCGACCTGTGCATCGCCGCGCGCTCTGCAAAGTTTGTCAATTCCGTCCACAATGCCGGTACGGGGCACGAACTTGGCATTAGCTACATGCTGCCGCGCGCCATCGGGACGCAACGAGCCGCGGAATTGCTGCTGACGGCGCGGCCGGTGCTGGCGGATGAAGCTGAACGGATTGGCCTGGTGTTGCGCGCCGTGGACGATGCGGCACTCCAGGACGAGGCCCTCAAGCTGGCGCAGGCCATCATGGTGAATGTGCCCATCGGAATATGGCTCACCAAACAGTCCCTGTGGCTCAATCAGAATGCCGGGAGCCTCGAGGCGGCGATAGAGATGGAGAATCGCGCAGTGTTCATCGCTCAGTCCACGACAGATGCGGCGGAGAAGCGTTCTTCCTTTCTGGAAAAGCGCGCTCCCAAGTTTACCAACCGCTGAGAGATCGAATGACGGAAGTATGACGACCATCCTCCATGTCAACGGGCATCGCCAGACCACCGACGCAGATCTGGAGACCAAGCGGAGGATCGCAACATCATGACTGCCAATGCACTGAACCTGCCGGATGCGAAGGATCTCAACGTGCTCGACATCGAGCCGAAGGCGGAGCTGCAATCCTGCAACCGGCTGCTCCAGGACTTCCCGGCGCTGCAGCGTTTCTACGAGTACAACGGGTACATTCTGCTGCGCCAAGTTCTCGACCCGCGCTCGGTGGAGGAGGCGCGCGACGCGATGCTTGCGATTGCCGCGCGGCACGGGCTCGTTCGCCCGGGCGATCCGACCGGCACTTGGACCGGCACGGCGGCGCCGCCCATTCATGAGGAGAGCCCGGAGTACCGCGGTATCTCGCGCCGGATGTTCGACAATGCGCAAAACCTCGCCGTGATGGCGAAGGTACTCGGCGAGCCCGCGTCGATGATCCCAAACGTGCAGTATCGGCTCTATCCGCCGAATGGCCCGGTGACGATCGTGCATCAGGACGGCTTCTACAGCCCCGGTATCCACGACTACAAGCCGGTGTGGGTGACGCTCACGCCCTGCCAGCGGGAGGTCGGGGGCCTGATGGTCGCGGTCGGGCAGAACATGCGGGGCTATTTCCACAATCTTGCAAAGCCCACGCCGTTCCCGGTGCCAGAAGGCGTGATCGACCCCTCGAGCTGGGCGACGACGGACTATATGCCGGGAGACGTGTTGCTGGTGCATCCCTACTCGCCGCATGCGAGTCGGCCAAACCGCTCGAAGCACCTACGCGTCACCTTCGATACCCGCGTGCAGTCGGCGCGCAAACCGAGCGCGATGGGGGCAACAGTGATGTCGGTGACGCCCGACAGCATTACGGTCGAGGCCGATGGCCTCGGGGTGCGCACCTATCGCGTCAGCGAGAACACGTTCATCCGCGTACTGGATCCCGGGATTCGCGAACCGTTCGCGCGATTCGCGCAGATCACGAAGCCCGGCATGCGCCTTCTTGTCGTGATCGACGGCGACCGAGCAGTGATGTTGCGCAAGGCTGCGGAGGCTTGAGGGTGGCCCGGGGCCGGGCGCGGTCGGCAACGCGCCACGCTCCGGACTTGTCGAAAACGCCAAGGGGGGGTCCATGCGCAGCATTGCCATCAACGTACAGGTAGCCGACTCGATCGGCGCAACCACACCGCAGCAGGTTGCGGGCACGATTTACCTACCTGAACGGCTCGAGTCCGGCCGGCGGCCGCTCATCATCTTTGCCTCGCCGGGCGGCGGTTATACCCAACATTATTTCAATATGAGCTTCCCGGGCCACACCGGGTATTCAGAGGCGGAATTCCACACGGCCCGAGGCATCGTCTTCGTTGCCATGGATCATCTGGGAGTTGGAGAAAGCAGTATTGACCTAATCGACTCGCTCACGGTCGAAATGATCGCCGATGCTAATGACGCGTTCGTACGCGCCGTGACGCAACGGTTGCGTGAGGGCTCGCTTACGAAGGATTTCGCCGCCTTATCCGATCCGTTCGTCGTTGGAATCGGACAATCCATGGGGGCGGGCATCACGACGATCATGCAGGGACGACGCAGAACTTTCGATGCCATCGCATCGCTTGGCGTCAGCGCAATCCACACCGTACTGCCGCAGCCGAGTCCGGAACTGTTTGCCGTATCGCGATCCATCTTCATGTTTTCGCGACAGACCCCGCTGCATGAGTTGTCGGTCAACCTCACGTCCAAGCTGGTGCCCGATTTCGTCTATCCGTTCCATTTCGAGGACGAACCGGCCGACTTGATCAAGGCCGACATGGACGGCGGATATCCCCATCGCCGAACGGCGCCGAAGTTCGGCAGTATGACCGTGCCGCGCTGCGCGGTGGCCATGAACTCGCCCGGTTTTTTTACGCCGGAAGTCGCACGTATCGTCGTACCGGTGCTCATCGCCGGTGGAGAACGCGATGTAATGCCGGACATCCGGCGCGAACCGACGGCATTCATCAACAGCAATGACGTGTCGGTTTTCATCGTGCCGAAGATGGCGCACATGCATAATTTCGCGAACACTCGCCGCCTGCTGTGGCAGCGCGTAGCCGACTGGTCGATGATGCAGGCGGCGCGAGATGCCGCCTAATCTGGCGACACACGAGGTCGCGTCATCACCAGGGGCCACTTGCCGGCGCTAGCGCGCCGGCAACAACCGGCGCCCGTTGTCATGCATGATGGCGCGGGCGGTGTCGGACGCCATCGACGCCAGTGCCTGCGCATAGAAATCGCGCGGCTCAGGCACACCCTCCGCATGGGGGAAATCGGAACCCATCACGATGCAATCGGATGAGCCGATTTTTTCGACGATGCCTTTGACATCGTCTTCCGGGTACGCCACGACATAGCAGTGTTCCTTGAAGATCTTGCTGGGCCGCTCCTTGAGCTGGCCGCATGGCCAAAAGCCGTTCTTGGCCATGCCGCGCATCTTGTCCATCTTTTCCAGGAAGCCGGGCAGCCAATTGGAGCCGTTTTCCGCGCTGATGAGTTTGATGTTGGGGAATCGTTCGAAGAAGTTGTGGTAGATGATATTGGCCATGGTCATTTGCACCGGAATTTCGCTGTAGCAAAACATCCATTGCCACGCTGTTTGACCGGTGCGACGGGACTGGAGCGGGGTTTCCCCGAATGCGCGGATCAAGGGATGCATGAACGTGGCTTCGGAGACGTGGAAGGCGACGATCATGCCGGCCTCGTTCAGGCGCTGCCAGATGGGATCAAAATAGGGATCAGCGGGGGACTTCCCGTTGGCGGGTCCCATGGGCATGGTGACGATTCGTGCGCCTTTCTTGATTAAATCGTCCGCCTCCATGATGGAAGTCGGCAAGTCCCACAGGCTCAGCAGCGGTGCCGTGTAGATGCGCTCCTTGAAATTGAACTGCCAGCTTTCGTGCAGATATCGATTGTAGGCGTGCAATACGGCATTGCCGGATTCGTCCTGATCGTAGTAGCCCACCGTGGCGATGAATTCGCCTGGATAGACGATCGCCCCTTCTACGCCGAAAGCGTCGAGCTTGGCGAGCCGCGCATCGCGATCGTATATTTCCGGAGTCGGTTTGATCCAACCCTCGACATTCGACTTACCCTCCTTCATGGCCTTGAGCCATTCCTTGAGTTTGCCCGGCGGGGGCACCAGGCCGTCCTTGTTGGCCTCAGCGTTGTGCACCCGGCGATCGCCGATGTACAGGCCGAACTCGCCGTCCGGGCCGACCTTTCGCCGCAGCAGCCACTTGTCGTGGTATTTCTTCGGGAGGTACTCCGCAAAGAAATCGAAGTCATGTTCGTGCACATGACTATCGCAGTCGAAGATTGGGCCCTGGTAGGCCCTGTCGGCGGAATCGGTTGAATATTGTGTATTCATGGGCAGTCCCCTC
>Ga0307516_10000364_pt1 | contig 59025 bp, 61 predicted proteins | sample 19_EM_MG_FD_203310 | JGI IMG/M metagenome (GOLD analysis project Ga0307516, IMG submission 203310) | Populus trichocarpa ectomycorrhiza microbial communities from riparian zone in the Pacific Northwest, United States - 19_EM | ecosystem: Host-associated > Plants > Roots > Unclassified | place...
CGGGCTGGGCGGGGCGGCCGGGCTGGGCGGGGCGGCCGGGCTGGGCGGGGCGGCCGGGCTGGGCAGGTCGGGCGGCAGGCGTCGGCCAGGACTCCGCCGGGCGCGCGGTTGCGGCCAGATAGAGCAGCGGGGGTACGACGAGCAGCAGCGCCAGCCGCCCGTTGACCAGGCCGGTCGCGTTCAGGCCGCCGATCGCCGCCGGGGCGAGCACGGCCGCGCTGCTGGACGCGGCGTTGACCTTGGTGAGCTGCACCGCCGCCTCCGCCCCGGCCAGCAATGCGGGCGTGACCAGCGCGAACGCCGCGCCTCCCGCGCCCAGCAGCAGGGCGCCCGCCACCGCCACGGGCGCGATCGGGGCAAGTGCGAGCAGTGTCGCTCCTGCCGCGACCGCCAGCGCGCCACCAGTCAACGCCAGGCGTGGGCCGTTTCGCAGCAGCAGCGGCCCGGCCGGTGCCATGGCCAGCAGCCCGAAGCCGAACGTCGCCGGCAGCCAGGCCAGCTCTTCCGGGGGCACGCCGAAGTCGCCGGCCAGCAGCACGAGGCAGGCGCCGAGCGCGGTGATCGCGTAGCCGAGGGCGGCCTGCGCGATCCCGGCCTGCCTGACCTTGCTGTCCATCCGGACCTTAGGTGCCCGGGGTCAGGAGCCGCGCGAGGGCGCCGAGATCGGGGATGGCGAGATCTCCGTCGACGCCCTTGAGGGCTGCCACCTGCGCTCCCGCCGCCCGGCCCGCGGCGACGCCGACCTCCGCGTCCTCGACCACCAGGCAGCGCTCCGGCGCGACGCCGAGGAGTTCGGCGGCGCGCAGGTAGCCCTCCGGGTCGGGCTTGCCCCTCCGGACGTCGTCGACGGTGATCAGCAGCGGCGCCGTGATGCCGGCCGCGCCCAGCCGGGCCTTGGCCAGTCGCGCGTTGGCGCTGGTCACGATCGCCCACGGCAGTCGCAGCGCCGCCAGCAACTCGTGGGCGCCGGGTGTGGGCACGATGTCGGAGAGGTCGTCGTACTGGAGTTCGAGCTGGCGGGCGGCCGCCGCGGCCGCGGCGGCGTCGGCCCCGGTCAGGTCCGGGCGGACCAGGCCGACGGTGCGTTCGGCCGGGGCGCCGTGCGCGACGGCCAGCACGGCGGCCGGGTCGACGCCGTATTCGGTGGCCCACGTCCGCCAGGCGCGTTCGACGGCGGCGTCCGAATCGACCAGGGTGCCGTCCATGTCGAAGAGCACCGCCTCGATGATGGTGAGGTCCACGCCGTCCTCCTAATATCCTCGTAGTGCGAGGATAAGGTGGTGAACCCCTGTCATGGCAAGCCCGACCCGCCGCCGGGCCCAGGAGACCCGCTGGCACACCGCGTCCCAGGTGCTCGCCTGGCTGCGCCTGCACCCCGGCGCCACCCGCGCGGCCCTGGCCCACGACCTCCAGCTGACCAGCGGCCTGGCGACCGAGCTCACCGGCCGGATGCGGGCGTTGAGCCTGCTGGCCGAGACGCCCGCGCCGCCGCAGGGCCGGGGCCGGCCGACCACCGTGCTGGGCGCGCACCCCGCCGGGCCGGTGGTGCTCGCGGTCGACGTCCGGATGGCGGACTGGCGGTACGCGGTCGCCGGTCTCGACGGCCGCCTGCTCGACGTCACCTCGGCCCGGCACGACGGCGACCAAGCCGCCGTGCTCGCTGCCGTTCGGCGGAGCGTGGACCGGGTTCGCGAGCGTTGTGGAACGCGGCTGCGGGCGGTCGCGGTTGCGGTCGCCGGGTCGATTCACGACGGCCGGCTGGCGCAGTCCGCGACCCTCGGCTGGCGTGATGTGGATCTGACCGCGCTCACCGCCGGCACCCCCGTTCCGCTCCTGCCCGGCAACGATGCCACGCTCGCCGGCCTCGCCGAGGCCCGCACCGGCGCTGCCGTCGGGGCGCGGGCGGCGTTGCACCTCATGGTCGAGGTCGGTATCGGTGGGGCGTTCACCGTCGATGGTCGCCCGTCGACCGGCGCGCACGGTGCTGCGGGTGAATACGGCCATCAGCCGTACGGGGACCGGTCCTTGATCTGCCCTTGCGGGGCGCGCGGCTGCTGGGATCTGGAGGTCGACGGTCGCGCCCTGGCCCGCCACCTTGGCGTGGCCGCCCCGGCCGACCCGCGGGGGTTTGCGCGGCGGACCCTGGACCGGGCGGCGCACGACGCCGATGCCCGCCGGGCGCTGGCGATCGTCGCGGGCGCGCTCGGCGGAGGCATCGGCGCCCTGGTCAACCTGCACGATCCGGACACGGTCACGCTGGGCGGGCTCGCCGCCCCGCTGCGTGCCGCCGCGCCGGAGAGCTTCGCCGCGGCCTTCGCGGGCGGGCTCATGGCGTTCCATCGTGGACAGCCACCGCCGGTGGTCGACGCCGTGCACGGCGACGACGGTGCCCTGCACGGCGCGGCGATCCTGGCGCTGGACCACATCACCAGCGAGGCCGCCCTCGCCGCCTGGTCAGCGCAATAGAGCTGACCAACTCGTCGTAGGCGGACACCGCGTCATAATCGCGCGATGGAGCTGAAGACCGCGCGCCTTTTTCTGCGCCCGTTCCGCGCCGACGACCTCGCGGCACTGCACGCCATCGCCGGCGATCCGGCGGTGGTGCGCTGGATGGACTGGGGCCCGAACAGCCCCGAGGAAACCGGCGTCTTCCTCCGCTACGCCCTGGAGTCGGAGGCCGAGACGCCGCGCCGCACCTGGAAGTTCGCGGTGGTCCGGGAGACGCTCATCGGCTCGGCGGAACTGCATGTCGAGAGCCCGGAACACCGCCGCGGCACGATGGGCTACCTGATCGCCCCGGCGGCGCAGGGGCAGGGGTACGCGACCGAGGCGGCGCAGGCGGTGCTGGATTTCGGCCTGACCGAGGCCGGCCTGCACCGGATCACGGCGACCTGTGACCCGGAGAATGCCGGCTCGACCCGCGTCCTGGAGAAGATCGGGATGAGCCGCGAGGGCCACCTGCGCGACCACTTCCTGATCCGTGGCGAGTGGCGCGACCGCCTGCTCTACGCGAAGCTCGCTCAGCTGCGGTAGTAGATCCGCAGCTCGAAGCCGTTGGGGCCGGGCCGCCAGCCCAGATCGTCGACGGCGACCACCTCCGGTCGCCCGGCCAGCCAGTTCGCGGCCATGCCGAGCACGTCGGCCGGGGTCGACCCGGTGAACACCCGCCGCCGGGCGAGATCGTCGGTATTGGCCGGCGCGTGCCGCGGCACGCTCTGCGCGGCAAGCATCGGCTCCGGCCCGGTGATGACCGCGGTCGCGCCGATGGTCCTGCCGTCGATGACGCCCTGGACGAACCAGTCGTTGATCGACTCGTCGTGCTCGACGGTCCACCCGCTGACCGGACCGATATCCGCGGCGATGGCGTGCTTGGCGTTGTCCAGGGCGGCGTCCAGCGTGGCGAGCTCGAGATCTTCGCCGTTGTACTCGACGCGATAATTCATGTGCCCTCCGGCGTCGACGAGCGACCAGCGGTGAGCCAGTACCCAGCCGGGACCCTTTTCAGTCCGGACCAGGCTCAAGCTCAGGCCACCTGGTCCCGCAGGGAGCGGGTCACCTCCGCGCGGAGCCGGGCCGGGTCCACCTCCGCCTCCGTGAGGATCTGCATCGCCAGGCCCTGACCCTCGCGCAGGATGCCGAGCATGATGTGCTCCGGCGCGATGAATTTGTGCCCGAGCCGGATCGCCTCGCGCAGGGACAGCTCAAGGATCTTCTTGCCGCGTGGGGAGAACGGGATGTGGCCGGAGTCGGAGGTGCGGGGCGCCCGGCGCAGCAGGCCGCGGCGCTTCGGGGTGGCCGGCTGGGGCAGGCGCAGCGACCCCGGCCCGAAGTTCTCCTCGATCGCCCGGCGGACCGCGTCCAGGTCGATGCCGATCGCTTTGAGGGCCGCGGCGTCGTCCGCGGTGGTGTCGATCGCCGGGGTGCTCGGCTCGGGGTCGGGGCCGACCAGGCGGATGACCGCGGCCCGGACGGAGCGGGCGTCGACTCCGCGCTCGGCCAGCGCCGGGGCGGTGGCGACCGGGCCGGTGGCGTCCGCCAGCAGGGCGAGCAGCACGTGCTGCGTGCCGATCGGGCTCTGCCGCAGGTCTCTGGCCTCTTCCTGGGCGCGCATCACGGCCTCGCGTGCGGCCTGGGTGAATCGCTCGAACATCTCAGCCCTCCCGTGGGTCCAGCATGGGCACGCGACCGGCGTGCTTCTTGTGTACGCCCTGGCGGGTCACCTCGAGGGCGTCCGCGATCTCCTGCCAGGACCAGCCCTTGCGTCGCGCGTTGGCCACCTGGAGATTTTCGAGGCCCTCCAGGAGGCGGCGCAGCGCCACCACCGCTCGCAGGCCGACCCGAGGATCGGTGCTGCCGGCGGCGGCGGCGAGATCGGTTGCTTCGGTCATGCTGTCAACTTACGTTGACAGCCACCACCTGTCAACCTTGGTTGACAGGGCGCACGCGAAAAGGCGCCGAGCGGAGGCCCGGCGCCTTGTTGGTCGCGGTTGGTCTACAACACCCCGAAGGTCAGCTCCATGCCCGCCGTGGAGTTGAACGACATGCTGAGCTCCACCGGCAGGGCGGCCGGGGCGGCCACCGCGAACGGCACGCCCCACGGGTCGAGAAGCTCCGCGTAGCTGCCGAAGCCCATGTCCGTCGGGCCGGCGATCACGCCGCCGCCCAGGTTGCGGCACGCCTGCATGGTCGTCGCGCAGTCGGCCACCTGGAACGCCGCGCGCCACCAGCTGCCGCCGTGGCTCGGGGCCAGCCCGGCCATCGCGTCGTGCGCCGTGGTGATCCATTCGCCTCGGGTGCCGTCGCTGCCGTACTCGTCGCGCAGCAGCCAGCCGAACGCCTGGCCGTAGAACCGGGCCGCCGCCACCGCGTCGTCGGTGAGCAGCTCCGGGAAGGTCATCGTGCCCGGCTCGCCGCCGACCTCGGCGCCGGTGAAGCTGCCGCTCTCCCAAAGGCCGAGCAGGGCACCGGCCGGGTCGGCGATCAGCGCCGAGCGCCCGCCGCGTCCCTCGGCGGGCTCGCCGACCAGGCGGCCGCCGGCCTCGCGGACCCGGGTGATCGAGGCTTCCAGGTTGTGCTCGGTGAGGTAGGTGAGCCAGCCGGCGGGCCGGTCGGCGCGGGCCCGGGTCAGCCCGGCCGCGGCGCGGCCGCCGAGCTTGAATCGGTCGCCGGCGGGTTCCCAGCCGAAGAGCCCGGCGTAGAAGTCCGCCGCGCGAGCGGGATCAGCACTCGCCAGCTCGACCCAGCAGGGGGTCGCCGGCGCAAAGCCCCGAAGTCGCATCGGCCGCACCTTTCCTGTCGTTCCATCATGGAATCTCGGCCCAGCGGAGATGCCGATCACCTTACAGCTATGAATACGCTCTGCCACTACACCCGGGTTCAATGTCCTCAATAAACCACGACTTTGCGGGAGTGGGACTACTCAGGGTTACGATGGTTACTGAGCGTGTCGCTCTTCCGGGGTGCGCGACCGCTCGTTGTATCGGTCCAGAAGCCGCATCACGGGCGTCACCGCAACGCCGTGCAACACCACGCTCACGACCACGACGAAGGCCACTGTCGCCCATGCGACATCCACGGCCGGGAACGGTGCGTGGCTCATCGCGTACGCGAGGTAGTAGAACGAGCCGATGCCGCGAATGCCGAACGCGGCGATGACCGCATGCTCGGCCGGATGGCCGGGCGCGCCGCGCAGCGACAGGAAGCCGGCCACCGGCCGGACCACGAAGATCAGCGCCAACCCGGCCAGGGCGGCGGGCCAGGTGAGCGGGCCGAGCAGGCCGCCGACCACGGCGCCGCCGAGCAACAGGAGCAAGAGTACGGTGAGCAGCCGCTCGATCTGCTCCGCGAAGTCGTGCAGCACCTGGTGGTACTCGTCGGTGCGCTGCGCCGAGCGGATGCCGCGCGCCGCGATGAAGACGGCCAGGAAGCCGTAGCCGCCGGCGACCTCGACGAGTCCGTATGCGAGGAACGTCGCGGCCAGCGCCAGGAAGCCCTCGGAGTGGTGTGCCAGCCGCAGCTTGCGGTTGGGGGCCCGGAAGAAGAGCTTGCCCAGCAGCCTGCCGACGAGCAGACCACCGGCGACGCCGACAACGACCTTGTAGAGCACATCCTTCAGAACCCACTCGCCCAGCCAGCTCTCCCCGGTCGCCGCGACGGTGGCCAGCGCGATGGCCGCGTACACGAACGGGAAGGCCAGCCCGTCGTTGAGGCCCGCCTCCGAGGTCAGCGCGAACCGCACCTCGTCCTCGGAATCCTCCTCGTCGGTCGGCTCGCCGACCTGGACGTCCGCGGCCAGCACCGGGTCGGTCGGCGCGAGGGCCGCGCCGAGCAGCAGCGCGGTGGCCGGCACCAGCCCGGCCCACCACCAGCCGAACAGCGCCACCGCGGCGATGGTGACGGGCATCGCGACGGCCAGCAGCCGCCACGTCGACGACCACCGGCGCGCGCCCAGCGGCCGGTCGATCTTCAGCCCGGCGCCCATCAGCGCGACGATGACGCAGATCTCGGTGAGGTGCTCGGTGAGCTTCGGATGGGCGAGCGGGTCGGCGGCGGGCAGCCCGAGGGGGAGAGCGAAGACGATCATCCCCAGGGCGAGGAAGACGATCGGCATGGACAGGGGGCGGCGTTCGAGGACCCGCGGCAGGATTCCGGCCAGCAGGGCTCCCACGCCGAAGAGGGCGAAGAGAAGGTCGGCCAGTTGCACGGCACTGAACTGCCCATCCTCGGCGGAAACATGCCGGGTCAGTGCGGGATGAGCATCTCGAACCAGACCGTGGAGCCGCGCACCGTCGGATCCGTACCCCAGGTGTCGCTCAGTTCCTCGATCAGGCCCAGGCCGCGGCCCCGGCTGCTGAGCGCGTCCGTCCGGGCCCGGGTCACGCTGCCTCGCGTACCGGTGTCGGCCACCGACACCAGCAGACGCTCCGCGCTCAGGTCGATGTGCACCTGGGCCGGGGTGCCCGCGTGCAGCAGGGCGTTCGTGGTCAGCTCGCTGGTGCACAGGATCGCCGCGCCGATCACCGGCTCGGGCACCGACCACTCCCGCAGCCGGGTCGTCATCCACTGGCGGACCCGGCTCGGGCCGGTCGGCTCGGCCGGGACCAGCATCGTGGCCGAACGGCTCAGCGCCACCGCCCGCTCCACGGCCAGCACCGCCACGTCGTCGTCGGTGCGGCCGGACACCGCCGCCGTCGCCAGCGAGCAGAGGTTGCGCGGGTCGCCGCTGGTCGTGGCGGCGGCCGCGGCCACCAGATCCGCCAGGCCCGCGCTCAGCGGCCGGTCCCGGCGCTCCACCACGCCGTCGCTGAACATCAGGATCGAGTCACCCGGGTCGAGCCGCAGGACCGTGGTGCGCCAGCGTCCGCCCAGGCCGAGCGGCGCGCCCGGCGGCACCGGGACCAGCTCCGCGGTGGCCGGCCCGCCGTGCGGATCCACCCGGCGCAGCACCGGCGGCGGGTGGCCCGCGCTGGCCAGGGTGATCGTGCCGTCGGCCGGCTCGAGCACGCCGTAGACCACGGTCACGAAGATCTCCTCGTTGCGCGACTCGGCGCCCAGCGAGCCGACCAGCCTGTCCAGGCCGGCCAGCACGGTCTCGGGCGCCGGGTCGGTCAGCGCCAGCGCCCGCAGCGCGGCCCGCACCTGCCCCATCACGGCGGCGGCCCGGACGTCGTGCCCGGCGACGTCGCCCAGCACCATCGCCAGGCGCCCGTCGGAAAGCTCGAACGCGTCGTAGAAGTCGCCGCCGGCCGCGTTGCCGTCCACGCCGACGTCGTAGCGGGCCGCGATCCGGAACCTGTCCAGCTCCGGCAGGTGCTCCGGGAGCATGCTGCGCTGCAGCAGCTGGGCGGTGCCGTGCTGGGCCTCGAAGCGGCGGGCCCGCTCGGCGGCCTGGGCCACCAGTTCGGCGGCCGCGTACAGCAGGGCGCGCTCGGCGGGCAGCCAGGTGTGCGCCGTCCGGTAGCCCATGGTCAGGGCGCCGCGCAGCGACGCGGTGCGCAGCGGCATCGCGGCCAGCGCGCGGACCCGGCGCTCGTGCCGGTCGGTGGCGATGTCGGCGAGCGGGGCGCCGTCGGCCTGGAACGTCGGCCGGCCGGTCTGCGCGGCGGTCACCATCGGCGAGCCGGGGTCGGGGCCGATCCGCTTCCACAGCGGCGGCAGCCGCTCGTCGGCCTCGTCCATCATCTCGCCGCGGATGCGCCGCACGTAGCGGAACTCCGCGCCGTCGTCCACCGCGAAGACACAGTGGTCGACGTCGAACGAGGTCATCGCGTACGACAGGACGACCCGGGCGACGTCGTCGATGGTCAGCGCGGAAGCCAGCCGGGCGGTGAGGTCGCCGAGGCTCTGCAGCCGCCGGGTGACCTGGGTGGTCTCGGCGGCCACGGTCAGCACGCCGGCGATGCCGCCGCGCACGTCCCGGATGATCGAGTGGCCGCGGGTGAACGAGGCCTGCTCGACGTGGCCGGCGCCGCCGCGGGCCACGGCGACCTGCGTCTCGGCCTCGAGGAACGGCTGGCCGCTGCGGTAGACGTCGACGATGACGCCGCCGACGCCGGGCGCCTGCCACTGCTCGCCGAAGACGTCGGCGCCCGGGCGGCCCAGGGCCGTCGGATGCCGGGCGCCGAGCACCTCCGCGTACGCGTCGTTGTAGATCATCACGTGGTCGTCGCCGTGCGCCAGCACCATCGGCACCGGGGAGCCGAGCAGCATGTCGACGGTCGCGCGCAGCACCGGATCCCACGCCTCGGCCGGGCCCAGCGAGGTCGCCGCCCACGGGTGCAGGCGGACGAGCTCAGCGCAGTCGAGCGCGCGCTCCGGCGGCACACCGGTCTGATCGGGCAGCGTGGTCATCGTGAGAGAGCTCCCCATGCCGACCATGAGATGAGCGTAGCCCGCGTCGGCCGTTCGGACGATGGGGGCACCATACGGACGTCCGATTATGCCCGGTACGCGCGGTCAACGGGGAAGGGTCGCTCGCTTACCGTCCGGCGCCGGCCGAGATCCCGCCGGAGCGGCCCGGTCATCCCGGGCTACGCCGCTGAGCTGCGGCAATTCGATCCCGTCCGGCCGGATGCGCGCTCACCCCGGTCGGGGCCAGCGCCCCGAACGGCCCCCGGCGCCGCCACCGCCGCGGGCATCGACGCCGGTGATGGTGTCGCACATTCGACAGCGGCCGGGCGCCGGGTCTAGGCGACGAAACGGGCGCGGCGGCGACGCGCGGGCAACACACCCGCCACACCGACGCCGAGCAACAGCAGGCCGATCCCGCCGATCAGCCCGGCCGTGGGGCCGGTGGCCGCCAGGGTGTCGCGGCCGTCAACGATGTGGACCTCGCTGACGCCGGTGATCGGTGCCAGCCCTTCGGCGGAGAACGTGATGGTCACCTTTCCGGTATCGCCGGCCCTGGCGGTCCTGGCGGCTTTCACCACCACGGGCAGGTACAGCTCGATCGTCTCTCCCTCGAACGAGAGCTCTCGCGGATCGGAGCAGACCACCCGGGTCGGTGCCGGTCTGACGCATTCGCCGCTGCCTTCGCCCGGGATGAGCCGCACCCCGGCGGCCCCGCTCAGGTCATAGGCGACCTTCGCTCCCGACAGCTTCGTCGGGCCGGTGGACCAGAGGCTCGGTCCCAGCGGGTCGACGGCGGTGCCGCCCGCGGGCACCTCGATGTCCGGGAAGGCGGCCGAGACCGGGTCGGCCCGATGGCTTCCCCCGGCCTGCGCCGGGCCCACCATGGCGGCGAGGAGAACGCCGGCCACCGCCAGCACCCCCGTCAAACGCCGCGCGGTTGGATGCTGCACTGCCGGCGTCTCCTTCCCGTTGGTGGATCATGTCGACGCAGCGTAACTGGTGTTTGGGGAAGTCCCGTGGTGTGACACACCCTTTGCCGCAGTCGCAGCGGGTGTCACACGGGCCGGCGAGCGTACCGGATGCTCCCACAGTGCGGATCGGGTTTCGGCGACCTATGGTCGGCGCAGGGCCGCGTCGACGCCGGCCGTTGGGAGACTGAGGAGAGCCGATGAGCGGCGCCGATCTGAGCGATGCGTTGAGCGACATGTGGCGTTCCGTGTTGTTGTTCGTGCCGACGGCGCTGGCGTTCCTCGCCATCCTGCTCATCGGCTATGTGCTGGCCCGGCTGGTGCGCACAGTGGTGGTCAAGACACTGAGCCGGATCGGCTTCGACCGGGCCGTCGAACGCGGGGCCATCGGCAAGGCGCTGGGCGGCCGGGTCGAGCCCAGCGACCTCTGCGCCAAGATCACGTTTTACGCGGTGCTGCTCTTCGCGCTGCAACTGGCCTTCGGCATCTGGGGCCCGAACGCGGTCAGCGACCTGCTCACCGCGCTGATCGGCTGGCTGCCCCGGGCGTTCGTGGCCATCGTCATCATCGTGGTGGCCGCGGCGATCGGCGGTGCCGTGCGGGATCTGATCGGCAGCGCGCTCGGCGGCCTGGCGTACGGGCGGGTGCTGGCCCGGGCCGCGTACTGGCTGATCGTCGCGCTGGGCGTCATCGCGGCCCTGGACCAGGTGCAGATCGCCACGGCGGTCACCCAGCCGGTGCTGATCGCGGTGCTGGCGACGGTGGCCGGAGTGGTCATCGTCGGCGTCGGCGGCGGGCTGATCCGGCCCATGCAGCAGCGCTGGGAGATCTGGCTGGACCGGGCGAGCACGGAGTCGGCGGCGATCCGCGAGCACGCCCGCAGTTATACCGACGAGCGGGCCCGGGTTGCGGCCGAGAAGAAGGCAGCCGAGCAGCGGGCGGCCGAGGAAGCAGCCGCCAGGGTGGCGGCGGAACTGGCCGCCGAGCAGGCGCGGCGGGCCGAGGAGGCCCGGGTCGCCGAGGAGGCTCGGCAGGCCGAGCAGGCCCGGATCGCCGAGGAGGCCCGGCAGGCCGAGCAGACCCGGATCGCCGAGGAGGCCCGGGTCGCCGAGGAGACGCGGGCCGCCGGGGTGGCCGAGGCGGCCAGGCTCGAGGCCGAGCGGGCCGCCGGTGAGGCCGAGCGCAAGCGGGCGCTGGAGGCCGCGGCCGAGGAGAAGACGCAGGGCATTCCGGTGCAGCGGCCGTGGCCCGGCAGCGACGACCAGCCGCACATCGTGCCGGGCTTCGACGATCCGGAACCGGTCGGGACCGCGGCGGCCGCCGAGACAACGCCGAGCCGGCCCGGCGATGAGGCCGGGCGAGCGGGAGCCGCCGGTTCCCCGGGTTTGAATGGTGTGCCCGCCGTGGATGAACCGGCCCGGCCCGCGGATGACGACGCGGAGGCCACGGCGGACGTCACGAGGCCGGGTGACGAGCCGGAGGCGCCCGGCCGGGGCCCCGGCGGCGCGGAGACGATCTCGCAGGGCGAGCGGCGACCCGTGCTGCCGAAGCAGGGTGGTGCGGCGGAAGAGGAGAAGACGCAGGTGATCCGCTCCCGGCCCGACGACGAGACCAGGCCCTGACGCGGGGCGGACCCGCCGCGGCGCGGTCACGATGCATGACGAGGGGCCGGTACCGGATATCCGGTACCGGCCCCGAATGGTCGGTGTGGCCTGTCAGCGCAGGATCAGGAGAGGGTGCGGGCGAGCGAGCACACGCCCAGCAGGCGGTTGAGCACCCAGTCGTTCTTGGACCAGTCGATCGGGCCGGCCGGTGGGCGCCAGCCGTGCTTGAACGCCGCGTCGCGGACGCCCTCGGCGTAGGCGGCGAGGATGACCGCCGTCAGCGGGCGGACGTCCGACGACAGGCTGTCGCGGATGCCCGCGACGTGCTGGTCGACGGTGGCGAGCAGTCCCGGGGACTGCGTCGCGGCTTCGAGGCCGGCGGCGCCGACGGACGACATCAGCTCCTCGAGGCAGACGTGGGCGGAACGCAGGGCAGCACGGGCGGCAGCGCCGCTGAACAGGCCATTCATAGGGGAAACGTTAGGTAGCCCGGGGTAGCCAACGGTGTCTCCAACCGGTGCAGCTCGGTTGAAACCGCGCCGGCCGGGGAACGGGGAGCCGCACCGCGGCCCTAGTCGGTGGTCGGGCGCCGGCGGTGCACGTCGTCCGCGACGATCACCGTCGCGACGAGGATGGCGACCACCACGGCGAAGAGCCACGAGGCGTCGTCGATGAGCTGGGCGGCGGCAGGAGCCTGGAAGGCGGCGAGCAGGAAGCCCACCCACGCGAGGCGACGCTGACGCTCGGACAGGAAACCGGCTGAACGCATCCGGATATTGTGGCCCGATTTGGGCGCTTCACCGTCACCCTTTCGGCCGATCTCGGGTTGTCCGATGGTGCCTACTGCGCAGCGTCATCGTCGTCCCACGAACGGTGCACGATCGGTGTTTTCGCTGCTCGCGGCCTTGATCGTGGTGCTTTCCGGCGCCGGTTGCGGGCCGGTGACCCGGCTCGGCGCCCGGCAGATGCCCGCGGGAGACGACCCGCAGGAACACGTGCTCGCCGGCGCGTTGCACGGCCGGGCGGGCGCCTTCCTGATCGTCCGGGACTCGGCGTCGCGGGTCGAGGTGCGCCTGGCGGACCTGCCGGGACTGCTCTACCGGATCAGCACGCCGGCCGACTCGGGCCTCGCCCCGGCGGTCACCGGCACCCCCGGCCGGGTCCGGCTCGGCCTGCGCCCGACCGGCGCCGACGGCCCGGACGCCGTGGAGATCCTGCTGAACCGGGCGGTCCGCTGGGACATCCGGCTGCCGGCCGGCGCCGGCGAGCAACACCTGGACCTGGCCGCCGGCCGGCTGAGCCGGCTCGAACTCGGCGCGGGGACCGGCCTGGTGAGCCTGCGGCTCCCGGCGCCGCGCGGCACGGTGCCGATCATCGTGGCGGGCGGCGTGGGCGAGGTGGCGCTGGCGACACCCCCGGGTACGCCGCTGCGCCTGCGCCTCCGCGGCGGGGCGGGCCTGGTCGCCGTCCCGTGGACCGGGCGGACCCGGGCCCCGGCGGGCGCGGTCATGTCCACCACGGGCTGGCGCGACGCCCCCGACCGCTACACGGTCAACGTGGCCGCGGAGGTAGGCAGCGTCACGGTCTGGGGCTGAGGGCCGGGCGGACAGCGAACCGGCCGCCGGTTTCCCGACGGCCGGTTCGGATTACGCGATCATGCCCCGGGGCGGTCCACCTGGCCGCGCCATCCGCCGCTCTCGATGCCGCCGCGGCCCTCGATGTACTCCTTGAACCGCTTCATATCGCCCTTGACCTGACGGTCGAGGAAGCCGAGCTTGGCGCCGGCCTGCTCGGTCACGCCCTGCGGCTCGAATTCCAGCTGGCAGGTCACCCGGGTGGTGGTGTCGTCGAGACGGTGGAACGTCACGACGCCGGCCTGCTTGGAACCCTCGATGGAGGTCCAGGCGACCCGCTCGTCGGGGAGCTGCTCGGTGATCTTGGCGTCGAACTCGCGCTTCACGCCGTCGATGTTGGTCTTCCAGTGCGTGGTGGTGGCGTCGAGCTGCCGGATCTCCTCGACCCCGCCCATGAAGCGAGGGAACTCCTCGAACTGGGTCCACTGGTTGTACGCGGTGGTTACCGGGACCTTGACGTCAACGGACTCGGTGACTGTACTCACGGTGATTCCCCTTTGCTGTGTGTTACCCCGCCTTGCTGAGTAACTGGTGCCCGGCCTCCTCGCGCCTAAACCGGCTCGCCGTCCGCCGGCTCGCGCGGCGCCAGGGGCGGGTCGGGGTCCTCCGCTCCGGCCTGCAGTTGCCGGCCGCGCTGCACCTCGGCGTTGATCTCGACGCCGAGCATGAGCGCGCAGTTGGAGAGGTAGAGCCAGACCAGGAAGGCGATCGCGGCGCCGAGGCTGCCGTACGTCTTGTCGTAGGAGCCGAAGTTGGCGACGTACAGGCCGAAGCCGAACGACGCGAGGCCCCAGGCCAGCAGCGCGACCGCGCCGCCGGGGGTCAGCCAGCGGAACCGGGGCTGCCGCACGTTCGGCGCGATCCAGAACAACAGCGAGAGCAGCAGCATCAGGATCAGCACGAGCACCGGCCAGCGGCCGATCGAGTAGGTGAGCTTGGCGGCGTCGCCGGCGTGCAGGGCGTTGCCGACCGCGTCCACCAGCGGGCCGCTGATCACCAGCGCGGCGGCCACCACCGCCATCAGGACCAGGGCGATCGCGCTCAGGCCGACCTGCAGCGGGCGCAACTTCCACCACGCGCGTCCCTCGCGCACCCCGTAGATGCGGTTCGACGCGCGCGTGAAGACCCCGACGTAGCTGGACGCCGACCACAGGGCGCCGAGCAGGCCGAAGCTGAGCAGCACCTTGGCGGAGCTCTGCTGCACGATGATCGCGTCCAGCACGTCCGTGAGGTTCCGGTCGGCGACGACCGAGCCGGCGCCGAGGTCCTTCAGGATGCCGATGATCGTGGTGACCGCCGTGCGGCCGTCGGTCACCAGGTTGACCAGGGCGACCACGACGATCCCGACCGGGAAGACGGCCAGCACCGCGTTGTAGGTCAGGGCCCCGGCGAGGTCGCCGCAGTCGTCGTCGAGAAAGCCGTTGACGCTGCGCCACAGCACCCCGCGCCAGGTCGACCAGCGTAGCTGGCGGAACCGGGTGGGCAGCGGGGTCGCCTCGGTACGGGCGGTGGCGGCTGTCATCGTGGGGCTCCTCATCCGTCACGCCTTGCACACACAGCACTACCCGGGCGTTGTTTGCGACAAACTCGGCGGGGTAGGGCGAGCGCGACGAGAGGCGGCGGGTGACGTGGAACGTGCGGACGCGATAGTCATCGGGGCGGGGCACAACGGGCTGGTGGCGGCCAACCTGCTGGTCGACGCCGGCTGGAGCGTCGAGGTGCTGGAGGCGACGCCGCAGCCGGGTGGCGCGGTGCGCTCCGGTTACGTGACGGCTCCCGGCTACCTCAGCGACCTGTTCAGCTCCTTCTACCCGCTGGGCTACGCCTCCCCGGTGCTGCGCGGGCTCGAGCTCGGCGACCACGGGCTGAGCTGGACGCACGCGCCGGACGTGCTGACCCACCTGCTGCCGGACGGCCGGGCGGCGACCGTCAACCGCGACGTCGGGATCACCATGGCCTCGATGGAGCAGTTCGCCGCCGGGGACGGGGAGCGGTGGCTGCACGCGTACGACGACTGGCGCAACGTCTCCGAGCAGATGCTCGGCGCCCTGTTCGACCCGTTTCCGCCGGTGCGCTCGGGGCTGGAACTCGCCCGCCGGCTCCGCGTCGGCGGCGCGCTGCGGCTGGCCCGCCGGCTCGTGCTGTCCGTGCGTGCGCTGGGCACGGAGCTGTTCTCCGGCGAGGGCGCCCGGCTCGCGCTGGCCGGCTGCGCGCTGCACACTGACCTCTCGCCGGAGGACGCGGGCGGCGGCGTCTACGGCTGGCTGCTGGCCATGCTGGGCCAGGAACACGGCTGGCCGGTCCCGGTCGGTGGCGCCCAGCAGATCACGTCCGCCCTGGTGGCGCGCCTGGAGTCGCACGGCGGGCGGATCACCTACGACACCCCGGTGACTCGCGTCCTGGTGGCCGGTGGCAAGGCGATGGGGGTACGCACGGCGGACGGTCGCAACTGGCGCGCCCGGCGGGCGGTGCTCGCCGACGTACCGGCGCCGGCGCTGTACCTGGACCTGGTGGGCTCGCGGTGGCTGCCCTCGCGGTTGCGCGCGGACCTGGAGTTCTTCCGCTGGGACGGCGCCACGGTCAAGGTCGACTGGGCGGTCGACGGCAAGATCCCCTGGAAGAACCCGGCGGCGGCCGGCGCCGGCACGGTGCACCTGGGCGCCGACCTGAACGGCCTGACCCGGTACGCCGCCCACCTCGCCGTGGACGAGATGCCGCCGGACCCCTTCCTGATGCTGGGGCAGATGACGACCGCGGACCCGTCGCACTCGCCGGAGGGCACCGAGTCGGCGTGGGCGTACACCCACCTGCCGCACCGCGGGCACTGGGCGGCCGAGGAGATCGCCGCGCACGTCGAGCGGATGGAGGGGGTGCTGGAGGAGCAGGCGCCCGGCTTCGGCCGGATGGTGGTGGGCCGCAACGTGTTCTCCCCGGCGGATCTGGAACGCGAGAACCCGTCGCTGGTCGGCGGGGCGCTGGGCGGCGGCACGGCGGCGGCGTTCCAGCAGCTCTTCCTGCGCCCGGTCCCCGGGCTGGGCCGGCCGGACACCCCGGTCGACCGGTTGTTCCTGGCCAGCGCGTCGGCGCATCCGGGCGGGGGAGTGCACGGCGCCCCGGGTGCGAACGCGGCCCGGGCGGCGCTGGCCCGCGACCGGCTGCTGACCGGCAAGCTCTACGAGGCCGCGATCGGCGCCGCGCACAAGGCGATCTACCGCTGATCGCGGCACGATTGGGTACGCTGCACGATAGCCGCGAGGCGCTCATATCCGGCACCGGCATGTTTACGCTTTCGGGTGACGGGCAAGTCTCGCCGCGTATCACAGCCTCAACTCCGGTCTTTCTCCCGGAATCAAGCTGTTGGAGGAGGACCCGTGCGAGTCGCGATGATCTCCGAACACGCGAGCCCGCTGAGCACCCCGGCCACCACCGGCGTGCAGCAGCGCCACGTGGCCGAGCTGTCCGCCGCACTGGCCGAGCTGGGCCACGACGTCCGCGTCTACACCCGCCGCGACGACCCCGACCTGCCGGCCATCGTGAAGATCAGCGAGGGGGTGTGCGTCGTGCACGTCCCCGCCGGTCCCGCCGTGGCGCTGCCGCCCGAGCAACTGCTGTCGCACATGGGCGACTTCGCCCAGTGGCTGCGCACCGAGTGGCGCGACGCCGACTGGCTGCCCGAGGTCGCCCACGCCCACTTCTGGACCAGCGGCCTGGCCGCGGTCACCGCCGCCCGGCAGGTCGGCATCCCGGTCGTGCAGTCGTTCCACGAGCTGGGCGCCGCCGGCCCGGCCGGCGGCGGAGCGTCGCGGGCCGGCTACGAGCGTGCCCTCGGCCGGGCGGTCGACCGGGTGGTCGTGCAGACCCAGAACGAGGTGCGCGGGCTCGTGCGCATCGGAGTGCCCCGCACGCAGCTCACGATGGTGCCGGCCGGCGTCGACAGCGACCGGTTCACCCCGGACGGCCCGGTCGCCGAGCGTGACCCGGAACGCCCCCGCATCCTCTCGGTCGGCCGGCTGGTCGAGCGCAAGGGCTACGGCGACGTCATCCAGGCCATGCGCTATCTGCCCGGCGCCGAGTACGTCGTGGTCGGCGGCCCCTCCGCGGCCCAGCTCGCCGACGACCCGCAGGCCAGGAAGCTGCGGGCGCTCGCCGAGCACTACCAGGTCGCCGACCGGTTCCGGCTGGTCGGCAGCGTGCCCAGCGCCGACATGCCGCGCTGGTACCGTTCGGCGGATCTGCTGGTCGCCGCGCCCTGGCAGGAGCAGTTCGAGCTGGCCCCGCTGGAGGCGATGGCCTGCGGCGTGCCGGTGATCGGCACCGCCGTCGGCGGGATCAACGAGACCGTCGTCGACGGCCTCACCGGTGACCTGGTCCCGGCCCGCGACCCGCGAGCGCTGGGCGGCGCGCTGCGCCGGCTGATCAACGACAAGGTACGGCGCTTCGCGTACGCGACGGCGGCGCTGGACCGGGCCCGCCAGGCGTACTCGTGGAAGCGCGTCGCCGCCCAGGTCGGCTCGGTGTATTCGGCCGTCGCCGGCCGCAAGCCCAGCGAGGCAGGTGCCGAGGCGCCCGCCATCTGAGCCTGCCCGCGGCGTAGGCAGGGGTCCACCGATCGGTTGACCGGTGGACTCGCGAGCTGGTCGATTCGGCGCCCGGCGTCCACTGTGACGCTGGGGTCATGACAGTCATCAACGTCGACCGCCTGCGGAAACGGTACGGCGACACCGTCGCGGTCAGCGACGTCTCCTTCACCGTCGAGCGCGGCGAGATCTTCGGCATCCTCGGCCCGAACGGCGCCGGCAAGACCACCACCGTCGAGTCCATCGCCGGCCTGCGCGCCCCGGACGGCGGCACGATCACCGTGCTGGACCGCGACCCCGGCGACCCCGAGCTGCGCCGGCTGGTCGGCGTGCAGCTGCAGGAGAGCCAGCTCCCCGAGAAGATGACCGCCGGGGAGGCGCTGGAGCTGTACTCCGCGTTCTACTCCGAGCCCGCCGACTGGCGCCGGCTCGCCGACGAGCTCGGCCTCGCCGGCAAGCTGACGACCAGGTTCGGCAAGCTCTCCGGCGGGCAGAAGCAGCGCCTGTCCATCGCGCTGGCCCTGATCGGCAACCCGGCCGTCGCCATCCTGGACGAGCTGACCACCGGCCTCGACCCGCAGGCCCGCCGGGACACCTGGGACCTGGTCGAGTCCATCCGCGACCGCGGGGTCACCGTGCTGCTGGTCACCCACTTCATGGAGGAGGCCGAGCGGCTCTGCGACCGGGTGGCCCTGATCGACGCGGGCACGGTTGTCGCGCTCGACACCCCGGCCGGGCTCATCGCCGGAGTCTCGGCGGAGCAGCGGATCCGCTTCCGGCCGTCAGTGCCGCTCGACGACACCCTGCTCACCGGCCTGACCGAGGTCCGCGAGGTCCGCCGGCACGGCACCCAGCTGGAGGTGATCGGCGAGGGCAACCTGCTGCACGCCGTCACCGCGACGCTGGCCGCCCACCAGATCATCGCCAATGACCTGCGCGTCGAGCAGGCCAGCCTGGACGACGCGTTCGTCCGGCTGACCGGCCGCGCCGCCACCGGGGAGCACTCCTGATGCGCGTCTTCGCCAAGCTCACCCGCACCGAGTTCCGGCTGCTCCTGCGGGAACCGATGCTGCTCTTCTGGATCTTCGCCTTCCCGTCGATCCTGGTGGTCATCCTGGGCAGCATCCCGGCCTTCCGGGAGCCCATCCCCGACCTCGGCGGCGTGCGCGTGATCGACCTGTACGCGGCCATCGCGATCATCCTGACCCTGGCCATGCTCGGCGTGCAGTCGGCGCCGCTGGTGCTCACGACCTACCGGGAGCGCGGGATCCTGCGCCGGCTCGCCACCACCCCGGTGCGGCCCGTCGCGCTGCTCGGCGCGCAACTGGTGATGAGCCTGCTCACCGCGATCGTCTCGGTCGCCCTGCTGCTGATCATCGCCCGGCTGGTCTTCGCCGTGCCGCTGCCCCGGCACCTGCTTGGCTTCGCGGTCGCCTTCCTGGCCACGGCTGGTGCCGCGTTCGCCATCGGGTTGTTCATCGCCGCGGTCGCACCCGGCGGCAAGGCCGCCAACACGATCGGCACCCTGGCCTTCTTCCCGCTGATGTTCTTCGCCGGGCTGTGGACGCCGCGCGAGGTGTTTCCCGAGGTCCTGCGGCGGATCGCCGACCTGACGCCGCTGGGCGCCGGCGAGCGGGCCGTGCAGGAGGCGATGGCCGGGCAGTGGCCCGCCTGGGGATCGCTTACCGTGCTGGTGGCGTACATGCTGGTGTTCGGGCTGGCCGCGGCCCGACTGTTCCGCTGGGAGTGAGGAGCGCGATGTCCGACGTGAGCCGGCTGGAGACGCGCGTGCGCCGCACCGACAAGCGGTTGCTGCTGATGCCGTACGCGGCCCTGGCCGGCTCGATCGTGCTGGTGGTCGTCGCCGGTGACATCGGGGTGCCGCGCCAGGGCCTGCCGGTCACCCTCGTGGTCGCCGCGGTCGCCGCCGGCTGGTTGCTGTGGATGGTCACCCTCCATCCCCAGTGGGTGGACCGGCCGCGGGTCATGGTGGTGTTCTTCGCCGGCCTGCTGGTGCTGATCGCGCTGCTGGTCTGGTGCCACCCGTTCTTCGGGTTCTTCGCCTGGTCCGGCTACCTGTTCACGGTGCCGGCGCTGCGCGGCCGGTGGCGGCTGGCCGGCGCCGCCGGGGTGGCCTGCTGCACGGCGGTCTCGCAGATCGGCGGCTTCGGCATCCTCGCCATGGCGGGCGCCTGGATCCCCTTCCTCATCATCCTGGCCTTCAACATCGGCATCGCCGTGGCGATGACCTTCCTGTCCATGGTGAACAGCGACCACGCCGCCCGCCGGGCGGAACTGCTGCGCCAGCTCACGGAGGCCAACGACAAGCTGGGCTCGGCGCTGGCCGAGAACGCCGGACTGCACGCCCAGTTGCTGGTGCAGGCCCGGGAGGCCGGCGTGCTGGACGAGCGGCAGCGGATGGCCGGCGAGATCCACGACGTGCTGGCGCAGGGCCTGACCGGCATCGTGACCCAGCTCGAGGCGGCCGACCAGGCGGCCGGCCGGGAGCACGACCGGCGCCGGCACCTCGACACCGCGAAGCGGCTGGCCCGCGACAGCCTCACCGAGGCCCGGCGCTCGGTGCAGGCGCTGCGCCCGCAGCCGCTCGCCGGCGCGGCGCTGCCGGACGCGCTGGCCGAGGTCGTCGACGGCTGGTCGGCCCGCAACGGGGTGAGCGCCGAACTGATCACCACCGGCACCGCGCAGCCGCTGCTGCCGGAGATCGAGGCGACCCTGCTGCGCACCGCGCAGGAGGCGCTGGCCAACGTGGCCCGGCACGCGAGAGCCGGCCGGGTCGCGCTGACCCTGTCCTACATGGAGGATCTGGTGACCCTGGACGTGCGCGACGACGGCGCCGGCTTCGACCCGGCGCGGCGCCGCACCGAGCAGTACGAGGGCGGCTACGGGCTGACCGCCATGCGGGAACGGGTCCAGCGGGTCGCCGGCACCCTGGAGGTGGAGTCGGAACCGGGCGCGGGCACGGCGATCTCGGCCTGCGTACCGGCGCTGCACGTGGCGTCCGCGGCATGATCGGCTTGCTGATCGTCGACGACCACCCGGTGGTCCGCGACGGCCTGCGCGGCATGTTCGCCGGCGACGACCGCTTCCGGGTCCTGGGCGAGGCCGCCGACGGCAACGAGGCGCTGGCCGTGGCCCGGGCGGTGCGACCGGACGTGGTGCTGATGGACCTGCGGATGCCGGGCATGGACGGCGTGACGGCCATCCGGGCGCTGCGCGAGCAGGGCTTCCAGGCCCGCGTGCTGGTGCTGACCACCTACGACACGGACAGCGACGTGCTTCCGGCGATCAGGGCGGGCGCGACGGGCTACCTGCTCAAGGACACCCCGCGGGAGGAATTGTTCCGCGCGGTGTCGGCGGCGCACCGGGGCGAGTCGGTGCTCTCCCCGGCCGTCGCCGGGCGGCTGATGGGCGAGCTGCGCTCCCCGGCCCGCGACGAGTTGAGCCAGCGCGAGCTGGAGGTGCTGGGCCTGATCGCCCAGGGCTGCACCAACCGGGAGACGGCGACCCGCCTGTTCATCAGCGAGGCGACGGTGAAGACGCACCTGCTGCACGCCTACGCCAAGCTCGGCGTGCGGGACCGGGCGGCGGCCGTGGCGGCGGCCTATGCCCGCGGCCTGCTCGGCGGCTCCTAGGGTCCGCGGGCCCCGGCTGGATACCATCGAGGCATGGACTGGGGGAACGTCCCGGCATGGGTGGGGTCGCTCCTCACCGGGTTCTCCCTGACGATCGCCGCGATCTCCTATGTGCGCAACGGTCAGGAGCGGCGTAAGGAGAACGCCGAACGGGCCCGGGAGCAGGCCGCCCTGGTCAGCTGCTGGGTCGTCAATCCGCGGCGCTGGTCGGTCAAGAACGGCAACGGTGTCGCCGTTTCGGTGCGGGTGGTGGTCGACGCCGAGACGTGGTCCGCGCCGGTCGTCTTCGCCCCCGGTGAGACCCGCGGTCTGCGGGTGCCCGGCGATGTGGAGATCGGGACGCTGTTCCTGCCCCAGGAGATCGTCGACTCGTTCGGGCGGCGGTGGGAGCGGCTCGGCTCCGGTGAGCTGCGCGAGACTGCCGGTGTCGCGGTCAGCCCCCGCCCAGCAGCGCGCTTGATCTGGGAGGAACGGACGTGACCGTCCGGTTGCGCTCGGCCCAGCAGTCGTCCATGCCGGTCCGCAGCTTCTGCACGAACGGGCCGGGCTCACGCCGGGCGAAGATCTGCCGGCCGAAGGCCACCCCGGCGGCGCCGGCCCGGATGGCGTACTGAGCCTTCGCCATGGCCTCGCCCTCGTCGATCAGCTTCTCGCCGGCGATCAGCACCGGCACGTCCATGGCGCACTCCACGACCGTGCGGAACGACTCGACCGTTCCGGTGTAGATGGTCTTGACCGCCGCCGCGCCCAGCTCCACCGCCGCGCGTACGCCGTGTCGCACCAGCACCGCGAACTCCTCCGGGTCCCGCTCGCGGAGCCCCAGGTGGTTGTCGTCGGTGCCGTCCGGGCGCCGGCCCCGGGGATAGGCCATGGCGATCACCGGCATTCCGTACGCGTCAGCCTCGGAAACCAGCCGGCCCAGGATCTCCAGCTGCTCACCTTCGTACGCGGAAGTGACGTTGACGTGGCAGGCCACCGCGTCCGCACCGTCGCGGACGGCGTCGGCGACGCGGCCGACCACCACCTTGCGGGTGTGCTCGCCCAGCGTCGTGCTGGCCGTCAGGTTCATGATCGTGGGTGTCCGCGCCAGCTCACGGTGGCAGGAGCGCAGCGCGCCGCGGAAGCCGAGGACCGCGGTGACCGGCTCGACGACGTCCCGCGTGAGGAACTGGCGAAGGTCACGCAGGTGATCCTCCGGGCCGGAGATCAGCCCGTCGTCGAGCGGCAGCCACAGGGCCGCGCTCGTGTGCGGGACGAGACGCATGAGGCGTTTTTGCCTGCCGATGTCCTGAAGCACCTTGCACCTCCGCTGGTGAGGGACGCGACTCTAGCCCTAGTCCAGCGACCAGCACCACACAGGATGACTTCCGCCGGGCCCACGCCTCCAACGACAGCACGGATGGTGAGGTTGTGCGGTCGATTGTCGAAAGGATTACCCGAGCACGTCGGGGACGTCGAACCGGACCAGCGCGGTGAAGATCTCCCCGGCGGTGAAGGTGCTCGCGAGGTTGTTCAGCTTCCGCAGGATCTCGTCGTCGTCGGAATCCGGGTCGGCGGCGAGCAGGGCGATCTCGCCGACCTGATCCTCCGCGCCGGGGGGCGCCGCCCGCATCTCGTCGGCGGGCTTGCCGTACGCATCACCGTGACCATTCATGCCGGCTCCTCCGGGATCACGTAGCGGAATCCGAGGTCGTTGTTCCGGTTGTCGACGTCGCCCCGTCCACGGTACGCCGGGCGTGCACGCCACAACTCCTGCTGCCAGGAGCCGCCCTTGAGCGTTCGGCGGTTGTGCACACCCGCCGCGTAGTAGTCGAACGTCCACTCGAACACGTTGCCGAGGAGCTCGACGGGCAGCAGCCGCCGTTCCTGCTCGCGGGTGGCGAAGGTGCCGATCGGCGTGGTCGCCTCGTAACCGAACTCTTTCGTGTTCGCGTATCCGGCGCCCAGCACGGCCTCGATGCCGGCCGTGGTCCGGACCTGCCACGAGTGCAGGCAGGCCGCCTCCCACTCGTTCTCGCTGGGCAGCCGGACCTCGGCCCGCAGCAGCCGGCCCAGCCACGTGCAGTAGGCGTTGGCCTCGAACCAGGAGACGCCGACCACGGGCTGCAGGCGGTTGCGCAGGGTCGTCTCGTGCCAGTACTTCGGCTTGGTCACCGGCTGGGCCAGCTGGGTACGCGCGTGCTCGGCGATCTCCCACTCCGGCATCGTCGCGAAGCGGACCAGGGCGGCCGCACCGAACGGGGTGGCCGCGCCGCTGCGCAGCAACTCGAGGACCATCCGCGGGTACTCGCTCTTCAGCTTCTCCTGGCGCCGCTGCCAGTCGGAGACGAACTGGTCGACCGCGCGGCGCCGCATGCGCCACTCCCAGCCCTCCGGCGACCACAGCGTCGGGTCCTCGTAGCCGCCGGACTGGATGAACAATTCGAACTCGGCGTTGGACACCGGGAAGCGGGCGATCCGGAAGGCCGGCAGGCTGATCGTGCGCACCTCGCTGCCCACCCGCCGGTCGGTGTCCTCCCGCCGGCGATCACCCAGCTGCCATTCCCGGGCCGGCACCAGCACGGTCGCGCCGCTGCCCTCCTCGGTCGACGGCAGGCTCCAGCCCATGTCGCCCAGCGCGGCCAGCATCGCGCTGCGCTGGCGGCGATCGGTCAGGTCGCGCAGCCGGCGCAGGATCGCGCTCCGGATCCGCGCCGCGACCGCCGCGTCGGTGTCCGACCGGATGGACAGGTAGACCCGGGCGGCCAGTACCGGGTCGACATCGGCCAGCCGGTCCGCGACGTCGACACCGCGCAGCTGTGCGGCGAACTTGAACAGCTCCTCGTAGCGGTGGTGCGCGTAGCCGGGCGCGGTGACCGGCGACGCGGGCGGGGCCTGGCCGTCCGGCAGCGGGTGTTCCTGCGCCGGGGTGACGCTCAGCTTCTGCCGGGCCAGCGAGACGATGTCCTCGATGGGCGTGCCCAGCGCCGCGAAGAGGTGCTGCATCGACGGATGGGCGAAGCGTACTTTCGTCGGGTCGTCGGCGAGGATGTGCAGATCCTTCGCGGTCTCCACGATCAGCGCCGGGTCGACCGCCCGCTCACCGGCGTCGTGCAGCGCCTGGCTGAGCGCCGTCCCGCCGTCCCGCGGCGACATGGTCAGCCGCGCGCGACCGCCCGGCTCCGCCGGCAACGTCAGCTGCCGGGCGAGCCCGCCGAGCGCCCGGATGAGCGGCATGCTCTCCAGGACCGGCCACGGGTCGGCGCCCGAGTTCGCGATTCGCTTGAGGCGGTTCGGGATGCCGACCGGCACGAGCGGCCCGTGGGCGGCGTCGTGCTCCCACTCGTGCACGATCGCCGCCGACACGGCGGTGCCGAACAGCAGCGTCTCGGTGTCCGCGACCTGCGGCGCGCCGGAGCGCAGGAAGGACGCCAGCCGGAACGGGTTGGAGTAGAGCTCGATCAGGCCCTCGTCGGAGCGCAGCGCCTCGTGCAGGCGCGCGCCCGTGTCGACGTCGTGCCCGGTGGCGATCGCGATGATGTGGTCCCGGGACAGCGGCAGCAGGGAGACCTCCGTCGGATCCCGGTTCTCCGGCGCTCGCATGTTGATCACCTGGTCGCGGGTGCGGCAGGTGACCACCACCTTCGACGCACCCCGCCGCAACAGGTCGCGGATCACGTCGCGCCAGTGCACCATCCACTGCGTGAGTTGCAGCGTACGGATGCCGCCCTCGTTCAGCCCGTCCAGCAGGACCGTGCCACCGTCGTGGACGAACTGGTCGAGGTCGCACCACTGGCTGGTGTCGACCATGTCGCTCCACCGTGCGGCCAGCCAGTTGAAGGAGATGTCCGGGCTCGCCGGCTGGTCGGCGAGCGCCACGTAGAACGAGTTCCCCTTCGCCGACGGATCACCGGGTCGCCGGATCGACCGCAGCGCGGCGAGCGCGTCGTGGTAGCGCAGTTGCAGGCTCTTGCCCGCGCCGGGCTCGCCCAGCACCATGATCAGCCGCCGGGTCCGCTTGTCGACCACCACCTCCTCGAGGGACTGCGGCCTGGTCAGCGACGAGTTCAGGTCGTCCTTGTTGCCGAGCCGCAGGTTGATGACGGTGTTGCGGCGCTCGTTGCGGGTCCACCGGGCCAGCCGGATCAGGTCGTAGTCGATCGGCCCGGTGGCCTTCTCGGTGTGCACCAACTCGTCGTAGAGCGGCTGCGCGATCGGGATCACCCGGGGCAGGTCCGGACGGCGCAACTGCTCCACGAGAGACTGACGCGAACTCGCCCAGGGCAGCTGCCGCAGCGGGCGCTCGGTGCCCAGCAGCGACGGAAACGGGGCGAACGGCAGCCCGGTGTGGCTGACCAGCCGGATCAGGCCCGCCGCGATGCGGTCGAGGTCGGCGCCCTGCCCGGTCCAGCAGAGCGTCACTTCCCTGGGCCACGGGGGCGCCCTTCGGGGGTCACCCGGCGGCTCGACGGCGACCGTCATCCGCGCCCGGTTCGCCAACTCCGTCAGCCGGGCCAGGCCGGCCTCGTTGAGCGGCGACCGCATCAGGACGACGAGGCACTCGACGAGGGTGGTGAGCCCGGCGCCGAGCAGCGCCACCGGCTGGTTCCGTGATCTCAGCTCGTGCAGCAGCTGATCGGCCGCCGCCGGGTTGTCGCTCCAGATACCGAACCTGATCTGGGCCGACGTGCTACCCAGCGGGTCCTCCGGGGCGGTCATCAGACCACCGACCCGCCGTCGACGGGTATCGAGACGCCGTTCACGTTGCTCGCCTGCGAGCTGGCCAGATACAACGCGACCGAGGCCACCTCCTCGGCCGTCACGAGCCGGCCCGACGGGTTCATCGAGCGGTACTCGTCGAGCACCCGCTCGACAGTGATGCCGCGGGCGGCGGCCCGGTCCTCCGCGATCCGGTTGATCAGCCGGGACTCGACGGCGCTCGGGCAGATCTCGTTGCACGTGACGCCGGCGCCCGCGTACTCCTTGGCGATGGTCTTGGTCAGCGCGCTCAGGGCGTGTTTGGACGCCGCGTACGGTGCCCGGTGGGGTGCGACCCGGAGGCTGTAGATCGAGCCGATGTTGATCAGACGGCCCCAACCGCGTTTCACCATTCCGGGCAGCACGGCCTGGGCGAGGAGCAGCGGGACGGTGGCGTTGATCCGCAGCATCCGCTCCCAGACGGCGAGGCTGACGCTGCCGGTCAGTTCCTCGGACTCGTTGATCCCGGCGCAATTGATCAGCACGTCGAACTCGCCCGGCGGCGTCTCGAACTCACCGGCGAAATCGATGCGCGCCCCGGCGGCGCCCCACTCGGACTCCAGCCGTTCGGCGACCTCGAGGTTGCGGTGGTACTGAAAGGAGACTCGATTCCCCGCCTTGGCGAACGCCGCCACCATCGCCTCGCCCAGCGTCCCGGTGCCGCCGGTGATCAAGATGTGCAACGGGATGGGTGGCTCATTGCTGACACCTGCGCTCATCTCGCCTCCGCTCGAGAGCAGCGCCCACCCAAGGCGCGTGTCCCGTAGCGCAGGGTAGTACGGCTGTCACGATGCGGCCACTTTGATCTATCGATCGAAGGACAAGCTCATCCGCGATCAGCCAGCCGGTGGGCGAGCCTCGCCGCGGTAGGTGCCGAACGACCACAGGTTGCCCTCCGGGTCGCGGGCGGCGAAGTCGCGGGAGCCGTAGTCGGTCTCCCTCAGCTCCTGCACGATCGTCGCGCCCGCCTTCAGCGCGCGGTCGTGCAGCCCGTCGGGATCGTCGGTCACCACGTAGGCGCCGAAGGTGCCCGGCCGCAGCGCCCACGGGTCGTCCGGGTCGTCCCGGTGCGAGCCGAGCATGATGCCGCCGCCAGGTGGCCAGGCCAGCTCGGCGTGCGCGACGTGCTCGCCCTCGCCGTACCCGGCGGTCTCGATGAAGCCGAAGGCCTCGACCAGGAAGCGGATCAGGGCGCGGGCGTCGCGGGCCCGCAGGGTGGGCCACACCTGCGGTGGCGGGGTCGTCTTCTCAGTCATGACCCTTATCTTGCGCGCCGGGCAGCGCGTCGTCTTGGACGAAAGTGAACTCGTCGGCGAGCCAGCGCGACGGCGAACAGCCGGCCAGGGCCCGGAACTCGCGGGCCAGGTGCGCCTGGTCGTAGTAGCCGGTGTCGGCGGCGAGCCCGGCCAGCGCGGTGCCGGGGGTCAGCCCCCGCCGGGCCCGGTCGAAGCGGACCACCCGGGCCGCCTCCTTGAGGCCGAGGCCCGTCTCCACCCGGAACCGGTCGGTGAGGTGGCGCGGGCTCCAGCCGACCTCGCCGGCCAGGTCGCGGACCGGCAGCCGGCCGCCGGTGGCCAACAGCCGACGGAACGCGTGGGCGACGTCGGGGTGCACCTCGGCATCGTGGCGCGTCGCCAGGGTCAGCAGGGCCGTGTCCAGCACCGCGAACCGGGCCGGCCAGGTCGGCGCCGCCCGCAGCCGGCCCCGCAGCTCCTCGACGCCCGGGGCGCCCAGCAGGTCGGCGAGGTCGAGATCCAGGCCGGCCAGCTCGCCCGCGGGCAGGCCGAACAGGGCCCGGCAGCCCAGCGGCTGCACGGCCACCTGGACCCCGGACTGCCGGCCGCCGTGCGCGATCAGGGCCGGGGCCAGGTGCAGCCCGCCGACCAGGGCGTCGTAGCTGCCCGGCGCCTGCCGGGCGTCCGGGTGCGCCCGGACGACCAGCGGGTCGTCGAGGGTCAGCACGAGCGTGAGGTACGGCGACGGCAACCCGCGATGGGTCACCGCCGGCACGCCGCGCTGACGCCAGCCGGCGTAGTGCGCGACGTACGGCCGCAGCACCGCCGACGGTCGCGCCCACGCCGACTCGTCCACCACCATCTCCCGAGCATCCCACCCGGCCCGGGGCCGCACCCGGTCGAGGAGACCCGCGCGGGCCCCGGCGGGGGACTCAGTCCCCGAGCGCCTTGGCGAGGGCGTCGCGGAAGCTGCGCTCGTTGTCGGTCACGGTGTCGCCGCCGAGCCCGAGCACGCCGCCGGTCGAGGCCGCGCCGACCACGCTGTCGGCGATCCCCACCAGCAGGTGCTTGTACGACTCCGCGTCCGCGGGGCCGCTCTTGGCGGCGAGCAGCGCGGACGCCTCGGCGGCCCGGCCGACGACGTCCTGGGCGTAGCCGACCGGGTCGGCCGGCTCGATGGCCTGCAGTTCCTCGCCACGGTCCGGGTCTCCGGTCTGGTCCAGGACCGCGGCGGCGATCGCGGTGACCAGCGGGCTGGCCGAGGAGCGCGCGTCGGAGATCTGGTCCAGTCCGGCGGCCGTCTCCGCGCGGGTCTTGCGGGCACTGTCGTGGGTCGCCACACTCGCGGCGGTCAGCACCGACTGCGGCAGGCCGACCAGCAGCCCCCACTCGGCGTCGGTGAAGCCGAACGTGGCGTACAACGGTTCGTCGGTCACGAGATCCTCACTCATTTCTTCTTCTTCTCAGCGACCAGCAGCGCGTGCTCCTGGACGACCGGCACCGAGAGGGTCTTGTAGCCGACCTCATCGAACAGCACGGTCATGCGATCCTCCTCGTACCCCATCACCATGCCGGGACCCCAGTCGGTGTGCCGCACGGTGCTGTGCACGGCGAACGGTTCGTCGCCGCCCTCTTCCTCGGTCTCCTCGGCCACGCCGTCGGCGCAGTTGTCGCAGTGGCCGCAGCGCTTGGGGAGATCCTCGCCGAAATAGGCCAGCAGGGTCTGGGAACGACACGCGTTGCTCTGCGCGTACCCCCGCATCATGTCGTTGCGTGAGCGCTGGACCACCTGTTGCCGCGCGTATTCGGCGACGGCGGCCTCGGCCGCGGCGGCCGGCAGCGGCGCGAAGACCGGGACCGTCCACTTGTTGGCGCTGCCGGCGACCGCCGCGCCGACCTGTTCCAGCAGGCCCAGCAGTTGGCCGAGCTTGCGGGCACCGAGGCCGGTCTTCTCCCTCAGCGCCGTCTTGGTGGCCGGACCGGCCCGCAGGGCGGCCGCCAGGTCGCGGATCTCCGCCTCGTCGGGGGAGCCGCCGGCGAAGAACCGCTGGATCGCCTCGTCCTCGGCGCGCCACAGCAGCAGCGCGCGGCTCGGCTCGCCGTCGCGGCCCATCCGGCCGATCTCCTGGAAGTAGCTGTCCGGGGAGTCGGGCAGGGCGACGTGGGCCACCCAGCGGATGTCGGCCTTGTCGATGCCCATGCCGAACGCCGAGGTGGCCACCATGATGTCGGCCTTGTCGGCGAGGAAGCCCTCGTGCGCCTGCTCGCGGGCGCCGCCGGCCATCCCGCCGTGATAGAACGCGGCGCTGTAACCGGCGCCGGTGAGGCGCTCGGTGAGCTCCTCGGCCGCGCGCCGGGTGGCGACGTAGATGATCCCGGGGCGGCCGGCCTCGTCCAGCAGCGCGGTGAGCCGCCGCCACCGGTAGTCCTCGTCCGGGCAGTACGCGACCTCGAGGAACAGGTTGCGCCGGTCCAGGCCGGACACGTGGATCTCGGGTTTGTGCAGCTGCAGCCGGTTGATGATGTCCTCGCGGACCGGGGGCGAGGCGGTGGCGGTCAGCGCCAGCACCGGCGGCCGGCCGAGCTGCTTGATCAGGTGGCCGAGGGAGAGGAAGTCGGGGCGGAAGTCGGGGCCCCAGGCGGAGATGCAGTGCGCCTCGTCGACCGCGACCAGACCCGGTTTCAGGGCGCGCACCTCGGCCAGCCGGTCGGGGTTGCTGAGCTGTTCCGGGGTGATGAAGAGGAACTCGGCCCGGCCCTCCCGGATCTCCCGGATGGCCTCGCGCTGCTGGTTCGGGGTCTCGGCGGAGCTGACCCGGACGGCGCGGATGGCCGGGTCGGCACGCTCGTTGAGGGCGGCGATCTGGTCCTGCTGCAGGGCCAGCAGCGGTGAGATCACCACGGTCGGCCCGGACAGCAGCACCGCCGGGATCTGGTAGATCGCCGACTTGCCGGCGCCGGTGGGCAGGACGACGAGGGCGTCGCGGCGGCGCAGCACAGCCCGCATGGGCTTGAACTGGCCGGGGCGCAGGGAAGGCCAGCCGAAATGCCGGCGGGCGACCTTGCGAAGGCGAGGGCCGTAGATGGGTAGCTTCATCGAGCGGCCATTGTGCCCCACCGATGTGTCACGCAAACGCCACGCCGGCGCTCGTTGATCATCGGGCCGCGACTATTTGCCGCGGAACATCCGGCGGATGGCCCAGAACAGGATCAATGCCCCCAGCGCGACGCCGAGCAGGCGCACGGCGTGCACCTCCGACCAGTCCACGCCGGAGGCCGCCAGGCGGGGCGCTGCCCACTGTGTCCGCACGAAGCGAAGCTTAGCGAGCCGGGCAAGCGGCCGAACTCTTTAAGCCGACTTAATAGAAAGGTTTGTTGACTAAAAGGGCCGGGGTGGGTGACCATAGGTCGTCGCCGCGCCCATGACGGATGTCGGTCGATCACGTTGGGGGACGTGCTCGCTGAGCGCGTATTCGTCGTCACCGGAGGTACGCGGACACATGCCGAATCATGGCGATTTGCCGGATCTCGCCGCGACGGTGCTGCAGCCCGGATTCGAGGGCACCACCGTGCCCGGCTGGGTGCGTCGCTGGCTCGCCGACGGGCTGGGCGGTGTCGCCCTGTTCGCCCGCAACGTCGAGACGCCCGGCCAGCTCGCGGCGCTGACCGCGCAACTGCGCGCGGAACGGCCCGACGTCATCGTGGCCATCGACGAGGAGGCCGGCGACGTCACCCGGCTGGAGTCCCGGCACGGCAGCTCCCGGCCCGGCAACCTGGGCCTGGGCGCGATCGACGACGCCGAGCTGACCCGCGCCGTCGCCCGGGACCTGGGGCTCGAGCTCGCCCACGCGGGCATCACGCTCGACTACGCCCCGGACACCGACGTCAACAGCAACCCGGACAACCCGATCATCGGGGTACGGGCGTTCGGCGCCGAGCCCGGCCTGGTGGCCCGGCACGGCGCGGCCTGGATCGGTGGCCTGCAGGAGTCCGGGGTCGCCGCCTGCGCCAAGCACTTCCCGGGCCACGGCGACACCGCCGTCGACTCGCATCACGCCGTACCGGTGATCGACCGCAGCCGCGAGCGGCTCGCCGAGGTCGAGCTGGTGCCGTTCCGGGCCGCCATCGCCGCGGGCGTGCAGTCGATCATGACCGGGCATCTGCTGGTCCCGGCCTACGACCCGGAGCTGCCCGCGACGCTGAGCCGGCGCATCCTCACCGGCCTGCTGCGCGAGGAGCTCGGCTTCCAGGGGCTGATCGTCACCGACGGCATCGAGATGCAGGGCGTGCGCCGCACCTACGGCCTCGAAGGGGCGACCGTGCGGGCGCTGGCCGCCGGCGCCGACGCCATCTGTGTCGGTGGCGACCACGCCGACGAGCACACCGCCGTGCGGCTGCGGGACTCCATCATCGCCGCCGTGCGCGGCGGCGAGCTGAGCGAGGAGCGGCTGCGCGACGCCGCCGCGCGGGTCCGGAAGCTGGCCGCCTGGACGCTGGAGACGCAGACCGCGATCGGCGCCCGGGCCGTGGCGGACGCCGCCGGCGCGACCCGACCGGGTCCCGGCGGCGCGACCGGCGACCATCGCACCGGAGCCGGCGATCATCGCGGTGCCGGCGGAGACGCCCGTGAGATCGTCGTCGGCGGCTCGGCCGTCGGGCAGGCCGCCGCCCGCCGCGCCGTCAAGGTCACCACCACCGCGGCCGCCCCCGAGCTGCCGCTGTTGTCCCCGCCGCATGTGGTCGAGTTCGCGCCGCCGCGCAACATCGCGATCGGGGCCGAGACGCCGTGGGGGGTGGGCGCGCCCCTGGGCACCCTGCTGCCCGGCACCACCTCGACGCGGCTCAGCGCCGAGGATCTGGCCGGGGTGGCCGACGTGGCCGGGCAGGTCCTGGCCGGCGTGGGTGCCCGGCCGCTGGTCCTGGTCGTGCGCGACGTGCACCGGCACCCGTGGGTCGCCGGGGCGCTGCGGGACACGCTGGCGGTGCGCCCCGACGCGATCGTGGTGGAGATGGGCGTGCCGGTCGCGGTCAGCGGCGGCGTGCACCTGGCGACCTACGGCGCGACCCGCGCCTGCGGGCAGGCGGCCGCCGAGATCATCGCCGGCACCTCGGTGCCGCATCTGGCAGCGCAGGCGCTCGCCGCCTGAGCGTCACGCGACGATGATGTCGTCGTACTCCGGGTGCTCGGCGACGTACTTCGCGAAGAACGGGCAGGCGGGCACGACCTTCTCGCCACGCTCGCGCAGGGTGTCGAGGGTGCGCGCGGCCAGGATGGCGCCCAGCCCCTTGCCGCGGTGCGCCGGATCCACCTCGCTGTGCACCACGACCACCGCACCGTCGCGCACCCGATAGTCGGCGAAGCCGCCCACCTCGCCGTCGAGCAGGATCTCGAAGCGGCGACGGGCGAGGTTGTCCTGCACGGTGACGGCCATGCGATCAGCTTATGGTGGTTCGCGGCCCGTACCCTTGATCGCGTGATGAACACCGCAGCACCGCGAATCGCCGCCCTGTTCACCTCCGCCGCCCTCGGGCTGGCCCTGCTCGCCGGCTGCAGCAGCGACAACGTCGACTGTGGCCTGGATCAGTGCACCGTCACCATGGATCGCAGCACCAGCGCGAGCGCCAGCGTCCTCGGCGTCGAGGCCAAGTTCGTCAGCGCGGACGCCAACACGGTCACCCTCGACATCGCCGGGGAGCAGGTCCAGCTCACCAAGGGCCAGCAGGCGGTGGACGTCGGCGGGCTGCAGGTCTCGCTGGACAGCGTCACCGCCGACGCCGTCAAGTTCGTGGTCGCCCGCTAGCTGGCAGGTTTCAAAAAACCCCCGCCAGGTCAATCACATCGGCATGTCTGCCACCCAGCACGCCCGGAACACCGCGTCACGCGCTGCCGACAGTAAACCGCTCGAATTCCTCGCCCGGGGCGGCTTCGTCGTGTACGGCGTCATCCATCTGCTCTTCGCCTGGCTGGCGCTGCAGGTCGCCGTGGGCGACTCGAAGGGCGAGAGTGACCAGTCCGGCGCCCTGCAGAGCCTGGCCGGCCAGCCGTTCGGCAAGACCATGCTGGTGATCGCCGTCATCGGCATGTTCGCGCTGGCGGTCTGGCAGGCCTTCGAGGCCGCCATCGGGGAAAGCGGCCCGCGGGACAAGGAAGCGATCGCCGAGCGCGTCATCTCCGGCTGCCGTGCGGTCATCTACCTGTCGTTCGCCTGGATCGCCATCCGGGTGCTGCAGGGTGCGAACGCCTCGACCGGTGACAGCCAGGAGAAGGGCGCGTCCAGTCTGATGGCCAACACCGGCGGGCGCTGGCTGGTCGGGCTGATCGGGCTCGTGGTGGTCGGCGTCGGCATCGGCCTGGTGATCTACGGCGTCACCAAGAAGTTCGAGAAGCACCTGAACACCCAGCAGATGAACCCCACCGTCCGTAAGACCACGCGGCGCCTCGGCGTCGCCGGCTACTCGGCCAAGGGCGTCGCCTACGCCATCGCCGGTGGCCTGATCGTGGCCGCGGCCGTGACCTACGACCCGGAGAAGGCCCGCGGCCTCGACGCCGCGCTGCGCCTGCTCGCCGAGCAGTCGTACGGGCCGTGGCTGCTGGGCCTGGTCGCGCTGGGCATCGCGGCCTTCGGGATCTACTGCTTCTCGCAGGCCCGATACCGCAAGGTGTGACGCATCCCGAGGTGGAAAGGTAGAACGCTGGCAACGAACCCTGAACTCTGGAGAGGGAACCCGTGACCAGCGTGCTCACCGCCCTGCTCGCCGTCGTGATCGCGGCCGGCGCCGCGATCGTTCTCGTCGAGGCCGTGCACTGGGTCGTCAAGCGGCTCGGGCGCCGCTCGACCCTGCTCAACGACCTGGCGAACACGGCGCACAAGCCGTTCCTCGCCACCGTCACCATCTTCGCCGTGCAGCAGGCCGTCCGTGGCTTCGCCGGTCCCTTCCCGGGCCGGGCCGGGGTGCTGCACGCCCTGGTCATCCTGGTGATAGCCGCCATCGCCTGGCTCGTCGGCGCGTTGCTGCTGGTGCTGGAGGATCTCGCGCTGGCCCGCTGGCGGGTCGACGTCCCGGACAACATGAAGGCCCGCCGGGTCAAGACCCAGGTCGTGATGCTGCGCCGGGTCACGGTCGCGGGGATCGTGGTGCTGACCGCCGGCGTCATGCTGATGACCTTCCCGAACGTGCGCGCCCTCGGCGCCAGCCTGCTCGCCTCGGCCGGCCTGATCAGCGTCATCGCCGCGCTCGCCGCGCAGAGCACCCTCGGCAATCTCATCGCCGGTCTGCAGCTCGCCTTCAGCGACGCGGTCCGCATCGACGACGTGGTGGTCGTCGAGGGGGAGTGGGGGCGGATCGAGGAGCTGACCCTGACCTACGTGGCCGTGCAGATCTGGGACGATCGCCGGCTGCTCCTGCCCACCTCGTACTTCACCACCAAGCCGTTCCAGAACTGGACCCGGACCGGCTCCGCCGTGCTCGGCACCGCGGAGATCGACGTGGACTGGTCGGCGCCCGTCGAGCCGATGCGTGCCGAGCTGCGCGCGGTCTGCGAGGGCACCGAGCTGTGGGACGGCCGGGTCTGTGTGCTGCAGGTGACCGACGCGGTGGGCGGCATGATCCGGCTCCGCGCGCTGGTCAGCGCGCACGACGCCGGTTCGCTGTGGGACCTGCGCTGCCTGGTCCGCGAGCGCCTGGTCGCCTGGGTCTTCGAGCACCAGCGGAACTCGCTGCCGCGGCTGCGCGCCGACGTGGCCCAGGGCGAGCGCGTGCTCCCCGGACAGGACGCCCACCATCCGGCGGCCGACCGTCCGGCCGGCGAGGCGGAGGCCGGCGGCGACGCCCGGGTCTTCGGCGGTACGGGCGACGGCGCCGAGCGGGCGGTGGCTTTCAGCGGCCCCGACGAGCAGGCGTCCCCCGCCGGCTCCGGTATGCGGCAGTAATTCCCGCCCGGAAAGGCGAGGATTGACCCTGGCATGTGCAGGGCATAGTGGCTTCATGGGGAAAGGAGGGACACCATGGCCGATGTCTTGAACGGTAGCCCGGTCCGTCCGGGGACCGACCCGTCCACCGCGGAATTGGTACAGAAGGCGAGCGAGCAGCTCTCTCGCCTGGTGAAGGACGAGATCGCGCTGGCGAAGGCGGAGCTCGCGGAGAAGGGTAAGCACGCGGGCATCGGGGTGGGTCTGTTCGGCGGGGCGGGTGTGCTGAGCCTGTACGGCGTCGGCGCGCTGTTCGCCACGCTGATCTTCGTCCTCGACGTGTGGCTGCCGCTGTGGGCGGCCGCGCTGATCATCACCGTGGTGCTGTTCGGGTCGGCCGGCATCCTGGCGCTGCTCGGCAAGAATCAGGTCACCCGGGCGGTCCCGCCGGAGCCCTCGGCCGCCATCGCCAGCGCCAAGGCGGACGTCGACGAGGTCAAGCACGCGATCAAGAGCAGGAGCCGGGCATGAGCGAGCTTGCGAGCCGATCATCGAGCACGACGAGGGTCATCGCCGGAGTGGCGGAATGAGCGAGAAGAACGGATCCGCCCGGGCCAAGCCGGATGTGGCGGCCCTGCGCGAGGAGATCAAGCGGACCCGCGCCGAGCTCGGCGAGACGGTCCAGGCCCTCGCGGCCAAGGCGGATGTCAAGGCCCGGGCGCGGGAGCAGGTCGAACTGACCAAGCAGAAGGCCAAGGCGCAGGTGCACGACGCGACCGGCAAGGTCCGCGAGGTCGCGGCCGCCGCGGTCGGCGCCGCGTCGGAGAAGGTCCGCCACGCCACGGCGCAGGCCGGTGACAGGGCCGCTGGGGCGGCGGGACGGTCGGACGGGGGTTCCGGCGCGCTGGACCGGGTTCAGGACGCCGGCGTGCGGATGCGGCGCAACCCGATCCCGTTCGCCGCCGTGCTCGCGGCCGGCGTCGCGCTGGTCGGCATCGTCCTCATCGTGCGCGGGAGGCGTAAGTGAGCAAGAAGCTGCAGAAGGTGGCGTACAAACCGGTCGGTCTGTTGCTGGGCATCGGCGCCGGTGCCATCGCCGGCTTCGTCTTCAAGGAGGTCTGGAAGTTCGCCTCCGGTGACGACGATGCGCCGAACGCGACCGATGAGGACCGGAGCTGGGGCGAGATCCTTGCCGCGGCCGCGTTGCAGGGTGCGATCTTCGCGACGGTGAAGGCGCTCGTCGACCGGGGCGGAGCCGCCGGCGTTCGCAAGATCACCGGAGAATGGCCTGATTGATCGCCTTCTTGTATAGACCACGGTCTAGGCCTTCGGTGTCGCTCAGGCGGCGCCGAAGGCCTTTTCCGGTTCTGTCGGAGTCGACGGGATTCGGCTGAGGGGCAGCCTTCGGGCTCGTTCTTCGGGTACAGTGTGGCCAGTTTTTGTGTTCGTGGTTCAGGGGTTCGCCCTTCTGAAACGCCGCCCCTCGCGGCGGCCGCTTGCGCGGAAACGACCATCGGCCCCGCATCACCGGGCCGGCATTTTCAGAAGGAGAGTTCAGCATGGCGCAGGGAACCGTGAAGTGGTTCAACGCAGACAAGGGCTTCGGCTTTATCACCGTCGATGGCGGGGGTGCTGACGTGTTCGTCCACTTCTCGGCCATCCAGACGAGCGGCTACCGCAGTCTGGAAGAGAACCAGCGGGTCGAGTTCGAGATCGCCCAGGGCCAGAAGGGCCCTCAGGCGGAGCAGGTTCGCCCGCTCTGAGACCATCCTGCCGGCGGCGACGCCGGCCGCCGATCACCTGGCGGAGATCGGCCTGAGTAACCCCGCATCCCTTCTTCGAGGGATGCGGGGTTTTTCTGTCCCCGCTACGGCCGGCCTCAGGGCTGCCGTTTGCTCCGCGCCCGGACCCGGACCCCCAGCACGATCAGCACCAGACCGGCCACGGCGACGATCGGCCCGATGACGGCCCAGATCGTCACGCCGCTCATCACGCTCCCGCCGAGCAGGTCGAGCCCCTGTGCCGTCCACAGCACGCCCAGCACGACGCCCAGCAGGCCCAGGGTGAGCCACAGCCAGCCCTTCATCGGTGCCTCCTCACCAGCGGTCATGGACCTGGGGCCTGATCAGCTCGTCGTAGACGGAGCGGACGACCGCGTGGGCCTCGTCGCTCAGCGGCGCCAGCGCCGCCGCCGCCACGTTGCCGCGGGCCTGCTCCGCGTTGCGGGCGCCGGGGATGACCACGGTGACCGCGGGCTGGTCGATGATCCAGCGCAGGGCGAACTGGGCCATGGTCGCGCCTGTGGGCACGGACGGCAGCAGTCGCTTGACGGCAGCGAGCCCGCTGCCGAAGTCGACACCGGAGAAGGTCTCGCCGACGTCGAAGGCCTCGCCGTGCCGGTTGTAGGTGCGGTGGTCGTCGGCGCCGAACGTGGTGTGCTCGTCGTAGCGGCCGGAGAGCAGGCCACTGGCCAGCGGGACCCGGGCGATGATGCCGACGCCGGCCGCGGCGGCCGCGGGCAGCACCCGCTCGAGCGGCTTGAGCCGGAGCGCGTTCAGGATGATCTGGACGCTCGCGGTGCCCGGCCGGGCGATGGCCGCCAGCGCCTCGTCGACCTTCTCGACGCTGACGCCGTACCCCGCGATGCGCTTTTCCTGCACCAGGGTCTCCAGGGCGTCGTAGACGGCCTCTGTGGAGAACACCGGGGTGGGTGGGCAGTGCAGCTGCACCAGGTCGAGGGTGTCGACGCCCAGGTTGGCGCGGGAGCGGTCGCTCCAGGCCCGGAAGTTGTCGAGCGTGTAGTTGCCCGGCTCCTGGGGCAGCCGGCGGCCCATCTTGGTCGCCACGGTGAGCTGCTTGTCCCGGACGTCGGGCTGCTTCAGGAACGCACCGATGACCTGCTCGCTGCGGCCGTCGCCGTAGACGTCGGCGGTGTCGATGAAGGTGACGCCGGCGTCCACGGCCGCGCCGAGCGTGCCGAGCGCCTCCTCCTCGGTGACGCTGCCCCAGTCGGCGCCGAGCTGCCAGGCGCCGAGTCCGATCACGCCGACGGTGCGCCCCAGGCGGGCGAAGCTGCGATTTTCCACGCCGCTGAGCCTACGTCCGCCGATGCTACGCTGCAAAAAAGACGTACGTACGGTTTGGAGAGCGGCCATGTGGGATCCCACCGTCTACCACCGCTTCGGCAACGAGCGCTCGCGCCCGTTCCACGACCTGGTCCGGAGGATCGGCGCCGAGCGGCCCCGCGCCGTCGCCGACCTCGGCTGCGGTCCCGGCGAGCTCACCGCCGGCCTCGCCCAGCGCTGGCCGGACGCCCGGATCACCGGGCTGGACTCGTCGCCCGAGATGATCGACAAGGCCCGTGCCCTGGCCACGCCGGTGGAGTTCGACGTGGCCGACGTGCACGACTGGCAGCCCGCGCCGGACACCGACGTGGTCGTCACCAACGCCGTACTGCAGTGGGTGCCGGAACACCGCGCGCTCATCGAGCGGTGGGTCCGCGCGCTGCCCGCCGGCGCCTGGTTCGCCATGCAGGTCCCCGGCAACTTCGACGCGCCCTCGCACCGCGCCCTGCGCGCCCTGGCCCGCAGCGCCCCCTACGCGGACACGGTCGGCGAGATCGTGCGCGAGGCGCCGGTGGACGACGCCGGCGGCTATGCCGCGCTGCTGATCGGCGCGGGGGCGGCGGTGGACGCCTGGGAGACCACCTACGTGCACCTGCTGCCCGCCGCCGGGCCCGAGCACCCGGTGCTGCGCTGGATGGAGGGCACCGCGCTGCGACCGGTGAAAGCCGCGCTGGCGGACCCGGCGTGGCGCGACTTCCGGGCCGCGCTCGGTGCCACTCTGGCAGCGGAATACCCTGCCCGGAACGGGTACGTGGCGTTCCCGTTCCGCCGGATCTTCACGGTGGCGACCATCGCCTAGGGGGAGAAAGTTGACCGACCTGACCTCGTTCATCGCCGGACTGCCGAAGGCCGAGCTGCACGTGCACCACGTCGGCTCGGCGTCGCCGCGCATCGTGGCCGAGCTGGCGGCCCGCCACGAGGGGGAGAGCCCGGTGCCGGCTGACCCGGCCGCGCTCGCCGACTATTTCGCGTTCCGCGACTTCGGCCACTTCATCGAGGTCTACCTGAGCGTGGTGGATCTGATCCGCGACGACGAGGACGTCCGGACGCTGACCTACGAGGTGGCCCGCGAGCTCGCCCGCCAGCAGGTCCGGTACGCCGAGCTGACCGTCACGCCGTACTCGCACGTGCGGCGGGGCATCCCGGCGCCGGCGTTCTGCGCGGCCATCGAGGACGCCCGGGCCGGCGCCGCCGCCGACTTCGGGGTGGAACTGCGCTGGTGCTTCGACATCCCGGGGGAGGCGGGACTGCCCGCCGCCGAGGAGACGCTGCGGATCGCGCTCGTGGAGCAGCCCGCCGGGCTGATCAGCTTCGGGCTCGGCGGTCCCGAGGTCGGGGTGCCGCGGCCGCAGTTCAAGCCGTACTTCGACAAGGCCCGCGCGGCCGGGCTGCACAGCGTGCCGCACGCCGGGGAGACCACCGGACCGCAGACCATCTGGGACGCGCTGCGCGACCTCGGCGCCGAGCGGATCGGGCACGGCATCGCCGCCGCCCAGGACCCCCAGCTCATGGCCTACCTGGCCGACCACGAGATCCCGCTGGAGGTCTGCCCGACCTCCAACGTGCGGACCCGGGCCGTGGCCAGCATCGACGAGCACCCGCTGCCGGCCCTGGTCGCCGCCGGGGTGCCGGTCACCATCAACTCCGACGACCCGCCGATGTTCGGCACCACCCTGGAGGAGGAATACGCGGTGGCCGCCCGGCTGCTGGGTCTCGACGCCGGCGGGGTGGCCGGTCTCGCCCGCGCGGCCGTGCACGCGTCGTTCCTGCCGGCGGCCGGCAAGTCACGGCTGCTGACCGAGATCGACGACTACGTCGCCCAGCACTAACCGGGGCCGTCAGTGCCCCGCGTAGAGGGGCTCCTGCCAGATCGCCAGCACGGTGAGGATCCCCAGCACCAGGATCGTCACCACCCGGATGGCCCGGCGCCGGTTGAACCGGCCCGGGTCCTCCTCCGGCTCCAACTGCGGATCGATCCGTACGTCCGTGTCCAGCATCGTCACTCCCATCGCCCGGATCTCAGCCGGGAACCGCCGTCCAACTCTGGTGCCGGGCCTGCGCCGGCTGTTGCAGGACGAGCAGCCGGGAGGCGCCGAAACGCTGGCTGCCCACGCCGGCGACCAGGCCGCCGGTGGTGGTACGCAGGCTGAAGCCGTAGTCGGTGGCGAACAGCGTCCACCGGCCGCTGTCGGCCGACGTGCAGTCGCCCTGCACCAGCGGCGCACCCGCCACCGGGTTGCCGTTCAGCGGGACCACACACTTGCCGGTGGCCCGCGACTGCAGCGAGTACGAGCCGGCCGCCGCCGGGATCAGCTTCCACTGCTGCTGCGCGTCGCCGTCCGGGCCGCCGAGCGTCACCGGGGTGCCGTTCGCGGTCCGCGCCGCGTACAGATCCGCCGCGCCGCCGGTCAGCGAGTTGGTGAGCACGAACCAGCTGTTCGCCGTCGCCCGGGCCGCGGGCGCGGACTGGGCGACGGCCTTGGCCAGGTAGCCGTTGACGCTGCGGATCGTCACCTGGTATTTGCCGTCCGGGCGCATCCCGATCAGCCTGGCGCGGGTGGCCGAGGTCGTCGCGATCTTCTTCCCGTCCACCTCGACGTCGTACGTCGCCTTGGGCGACGCGGCGCTCCAGGTGAGCCGGATCGAGGTGCTGTTGGGATCGCGGACCTCGAGGACCGCCTGCACGGTTGCGGCCGGCGCGGGGGCCGGGGGGCCGCCGGACGCGGCCGGCCCGGCCGCGGGCGCGCCGGTCGTCGGTGGCGGGACGCCGGGCGCGGAGGCACCGGGCTCGGCTCCGGGAGGCAGCCCGTCGCCACCGCCGTCGGAGGCGTCGCCACCGCTGGCACCAGGGCCGGGCGCCGCGCTCGTCGCCGTGGGGTTGGCCCGCGGGGTCGCGTCGGGCTCGGCCGGGGCCGTGCTGGAGACGCCGGGGATGTCGTCGCCGCCGTCGCCGCGCAGCAGGAACTCGCTCTGCGCCACGTTCCAGTTCTCGGCCAGGTAGCTCTTCGGCTGCGGGTCGGTGTTGAAGTAGTCGTCGTGACCGCAGTCGAGACGGGTCTCGTGGCTCGGCGGGCACACGGTGCGCAGCGGCGTGCCCGAGCGGTCCTTGGTGCACATCAAGTCGTAGTCGTCGGTGCAGCTGCCCGCGCCGGTGGAGTTCGGCGAGTCCTGCAGCCGGGCCCCGAGCATCTGGGTCACCTGGCGCGCCGCGGCCACCGAGCTCCAGCAGCCCGCGTCGACCCGGCCGTACGACGGCCCGCCGTTGTTGCGGTTGCCCAGCCCGGGCCGCCGGTCGGCGATGAAGGTGCCGATACCGCAGTAGACGTTGGTGTCCGCGAAGATCAGATACTTGCGGTCCGTGCGGTTGTAGCCCAGCGTCTGCAGCGCGCTGATGTTGCCGGCGAAGGACTCCAGCGCCGCCTCGGGCACCTGCACCTCGGCGACGTCGACCCGGCACTGCGGGGTGGTCACGAAGCGTACGTGCCGCGAACCGCCGGTCTCGGCCGCGCTCGCGTCGAAGATCTGGTCGACGCCGGCCGCCCAGGTGCGCATCGAGCCGAGGAAGTCGGTGTACCGGCTCGGCGTGCCGAACTCGTGCAGGTAGAGCACCTGCACCCGGCGGCCGGTGCGCCCGTCGCCCTCGCAGGCCACGTCATGGGCGCCCATGATGAATTCCGCCTCGCCGGGCGCCGCGTCCGGGATCAGCGCGGGGGCGCCGGGCGACAGCGAGCTGCCGCCCTGGTCCCGGACGATCTCGGCGTCGGTCGGCACGACCGCGTTCTCGAGCTTGGGCTCGGTGGGCTCGGGCACCTTCGCGGTGAGCGGGGCGACGTCACGGGTCACCTTCAGCCCGGCCGGTGCCGGGTCGGGACCGTGGGTGCAGGTCTCCTCGTCCAGCTCGTACACGCCGGCGCAGAGCGACTCGGCGTTGCCCGGCTTCAGGCCGTGGTAGACCAGGCCGAGCACGGGGTTGTCGGCCGGATTGGCGGCGAAGGTGATCCGTTCGCCGTCCTGGCCGTCGCCGGTCCAGCCGCCGTTGATCACGCTGGGGCCGACCACGCCGCCGATGCCGAGCATCGCCACGCCCAGCAGCACCGGCAGCAGCCGGTGCGAGCGGGGATTGGCACGCCGGTGTCCCGAGTCGGGGACAGCCCGCCGCCGGGCGGACGGCGCCTCCCCACGCGGCGCGGGACGTCGGTGGGTGGACAAACCATCTCCTCGTACTGCGGGGGCGCGGTGGGAGGGGGTTATGGGGTGACCACCTCCCACCGCGGGGTGGCCTGCCGGATCCTTGATGTGGGGTCGTGAATCGGACGGATCGGCAAACCGGATGGGATCGGGATAGAGCGTGCCAGCCCGGGAGCGCCAGGGGAACGCCTTTAATACAGATCTAAGCAATCGTTGTACCGTCCGGGTTGTTTCGCGGTGAGCAGTGCGGTCAGGCCGTTTTCTACGCTTCGTCCGTGCGTTGATGTGGCCACTTGCGCTTCACCGGATCGCGTTCCCGGGCCAGCCGGCCGACCAGGCCGAAACGGCTCGCCTGTTTCGGCGCGGCCTCGGCGTCGGCCAGCAGCATGACGACGCTGGCCCCGCCCATGACGGCCCGGTCCAGGCTCACCGAGCCGCCGGTGGCTTGCGCCGCCCGCCGCGCGATGTCCAGGCCCAGGCCGGTCGAGCCCTGCTCACTTTCCCCGCGCCGCAGCGCCTTCTCCGGGTCGTCGATGCCCGGCCCGGCGTCGTCGACCCGGACGGCGACCCAGCCGTCCCGCCGGCTGATGCCCACCTCGAACGCGGTGCCCTGCGGGGTGTACCGGAAGACGTTGCCGAGCACGGCGTCCAGCGCCGCGGCCAGCTCCGCCCGGGCCACCGGCACCGGGATGCGCAGGTGCGCGCCGACCACCCGGTACTGCCGGTCCTGGTCGCCGGCGAGCGCGGACCAGAAGACCATCCGGTCGCGGACCACCTCGCTGGCGTCGCAGAGCCCCTCGTCGGGCGCCGCGACCTGGGCGGCGACCGCCTGCCGGGTGGTGTTGATGAGCTGGTCGACCTCGCCCTCGAGGGTGACGATGGCCTGCCGGATGCGCCGGATGCCGCGCCGGCGGTCCAGCTCGGCGGCGGAGAACTCGCCGATGTGGGTGTCGTCGGGGTCCAGCGCCTCGGCGTCCAGGCGCAGCACGGTCAGCGGGGTGCGCAGCCGGTGCGACAGGTCGGCGACGAGCTCGCGTTCGCTGGTGCGGGAGGTGACGAGGCGGTCGGCCATGCGGTTGAACGCGTACCCGGCCTCGGCCAGCTCGCGCGGGCCGGTGGGCTGGATGCGCACGCCCAGGTCGCCGCCGCCGACGGCCATCGCCGCGTGCACGAGGTTGCGCACCGAGGCCACCGCGCCGCGGGCCAGCCGGTCGACCACGATCACCGAGCCCAGCACCAGCCCGAGCATGATGCCGAGCAGGATCCACCAGTCCCGGGAGGTGCCCTCGCCGAGCTCCTCGTCGCTGACGAAGGCCTCGACCACGGAGGTCTTGTTGCCTACCCGCACCGGCTCCAGGCGCACCAGGCCGTCATCGACCTCGATCACCAGCGCCTCGGTGCCCTTGGCCGCGTCCAGGACGTCGTCCGCGCCGGCCCGGGTGTTGCCCGCCGTCTCCGGCGGGTGCACGACGAGCCCGCCGCCGGCGCTCTTGACCGCGGCGTCGACGCTCTTCTGGCTCGCCCCCGCGGCGATCGCGCCGGCGACCGTGGCGCTGCGCTGCTCGGCGGCGGACATGGCGTGGTCACGGTGGTCCTCGCGCAGCTCCCAGCCCAGCGGGACGAGAAACGCGAGTGCGGCGATGGCGGTGGTGGCGGCGCTGACATAGGCCAGCCGCGCCCTCAGTCCGGCGCCACCAACCGGAATCCGACCCCCCGCACGGTGCGCAGGTAGCGAGGCTTCGCCGCGGATTCGCCCAGTTTCCGACGTAGCCAGTACAGGTGCACGTCGATCGTCTGGTCCTCGCCGACTGATGGCTGTCGCCATACCTCCTCCAACAGCTCACGACGGGACACGACCCGGCCCGGGCGGGCGGCCAGGTACGCGAGCAGGTCGAATTCCTTGCGGGTCAGCGCCAATGACTGGTCGGCGAGGCTGGCGCTGCGCTCGCCGACATCCACCCGCAACTCGCCGACCTCGTGCACGGCGGGCTGGGCTGTCCGGCTGGCCCGGCCGACGCGGCGCAGCACGGTGGTGATGCGCGCGTCGAGGTGGGCGCCGGTGAACGGCTTGACCATGTAGTCGTCGGCCCCGGCACGCAGCAGCCGCACCACGGTCTGCTCGTCGTCGCGGGCGGTCGCGATGATGATCGGGACGTCGGTGATGCCGCGCAGCATGCGCAGCGCGTCCGAGCCGTCCAGGTCGGGCAGACCGAGGTCGAGCACCACCAGATCGGGGGTTTCGGCGGCGACCCGGCGCAGGGCGTCCAGCGCGGTGCCGACGGCGTGCACGGCGTGCCCCCGGTCGGCCAGCGACCGGAGCATGGCGCCGCGCACGACGTGATCGTCTTCGACGAGCAACACCGTGGCCATGCAGAGAAGGTACTGCCCTTGGCAAGCCATGCCGAATCCGTGATGGAGAGGCAGCTGTCAATCACTGAGAGTCACCGAAAATCGGGAGCGATAGGATGGCAGCACCGATGACCTTCACACTCTTTCCCCAAGCACGGCTGGCTCTCGCCACCGACAGCCTGACCGGCCTCTCGGTCGGCGACGCGCTCGGCGCACAGTATTTCGTCCCCGGCCACGCCGCCGCGGATCTCACCCGCGGCCACCTGCCCACGCCGCCGTGGCCCTGGACAGACGACACCGAGGAAGCCTGCTGTCTGGTCGCCGCCCTGACGGGCAGTGACGAGATCAACCTCGACCGGGACCGCCTCGCCGACCTGCTCGGCGAGCATTTCGACGCCTACCGCGGCTACGGGCCCGGTGCCGTGGTGATGCTCCGGCTGATCCGCGAGGGCACCCCGTGGCCGATCGCCGCCGCCGCGGCCTTCGACGGGCAGGGCTCGGCCGGCAACGGCGCCGCGATGCGCGCCGCCCCGATCGGCGCCTGGCACGCCGACTCGCTGGCCCACGCCGCCGCGCAGGGCGCGCGGGCGGCCGAGGTGACCCACGCGCACCCCGAGGGCCTCGCCGGCGGGGTGGCGGTCGCCGTCGCGGCGGCGATCGCGGCCGCGGCCCGCCTCGACGGGCACCGGCCGGAGCCGGGGCAGTTCCTCGCGGCCGTCGCCGGCTTCCTCGCCCCCGGCCACGTGCGCGACGGCCTGGAACGGGCGCGCGGCCTCACCGGCGCCGCCGAGGCCGCCTACGAGCTGGGCACCGGCTCCCGGGCGATGGCCCAGGACTCGGTGCCGTTCGCCGTCTGGGTCGCCGCCCGGCACCTCGGCGACTACCCGGCCGCGATCACCGCCTGCGTGACCGCCGGCGGGGACGTGGACACCACCGCCGCGATGGCCGGGGGCATCGTCGCCGCGTACACGGGAGTGGACGGGATCCCGCCGGCGTGGCTGGCCGCGCGCGAGCCGCTGCCCGATTGGGTGGCCGCGTCGCGCGAGGGGTGAGGAAAGAGACCTACTAGCATCGTCTTCGACCCCGTCCATAACGTGAAGGAGAACCACCGTGTCCGCACCCCGTACCCCTGTCGTGGCCGACGCCCTAGTCGTCCCGGCCGGGACGACGGCGGCCGACGCGGTGGCCGCCGCCGGCCTGCCCGCCGCCGGTCCCAAGGCGGTCGTGGTCGTGCGCGACCCGGCCGGCCGGCTGCGGGACCTCGACTGGGCGCCGCAGCTGGACACCGAGGTCACCCCGGTGCCGCTCGACTCGCCGGACGGGCTCAACGTGCTGCGCCACTCGGCCGCGCACGTGCTGGCCCAGGCCGTGCAGGACATCTTCCCGGAGGCGAAGCTCGGCATCGGCCCGCCGATCGACAACGGCTTCTACTACGACTTCGACGTGGTCAAGCCGTTCGTCCCGGAAGACCTGGCCAAGCTCGAGAAGCGGATGCAGGAGATCGTCAAGTCCGGCCAGACCTTCCGGCGCCGCGAGTACGGCTCGCTGGACGAGGCCAAGGTGGAGCTGGCGGACGAGCCCTACAAGCTCGAACTGGTCGACATCAAGGGCGAGGTGGACGCCGCCGAGGTCATGGAGGTCGGCGGCGGCGAGCTGACCCACTACGACAACATCGACAAGGACGGCAAGCGCGTCTGGGGCGACCTGTGCCGCGGCCCGCACCTGCCGTCGACCCGGCTGATCGGCGCGTTCAAGCTGATGCGCTCGGCCGCCGCCTACTGGCGGGGCAGCGAGAAGAACCCGCAGCTGCAGCGCGTCTACGGCACCGCGTGGCCGACCCGCGACGAGCTGAAGGCGTACCTGAAGCTGCTGGAGGAGGCCGCCCGCCGCGACCACCGCAAGCTCGGCGCCGACCTCGACCTGTTCTCCTTCCCCGAGGAGCTGGGCTCCGGCCTGCCGGTCTTCCACCCCAAGGGCGGCATCATCCGCCGGGAGATGGAGAACTACTCGCGCAGCAAGCACGAGGAGGCGGGGTACGCGTTCGTCAACACCCCGCACATCACCAAGGGTCACCTGTTCGAGACCTCCGGGCACCTCGACTGGTACGCCGACGGCATGTTCCCGCCCATGGAGATGGAGGGCGCGAACTACTACCTCAAGCCGATGAACTGCCCGTTCCACAACCTGATCTTCCGGTCCCGGGGGCGGTCCTATCGCGAGCTGCCGCTGCGCATGTTCGAGTTCGGCACGGTCTACCGCTACGAGAAGTCCGGTGTGATCCACGGCCTCACCCGGGTCCGCGGCATGACCCAGGACGACGCGCACATCTTCTGCGCCGAGGAGCAGATGGAGGCCGAGCTCGCCTCGCTGCTCACCTTCGTGCTGCAGTTGCTCAAGGACTACGGCCTGGACGACTTCTATCTGGAGCTGTCCACCCGCAACCCGGAGAAGTCGGTCGGCACCGAGGAGAACTGGGAGCGGGCCACCGAGACCCTGCGCCGGGTGGCCGAGGAGTCCGGCCTGGAGCTGGTGCCGGATCCGGGCGGCGCGGCGTTCTACGGCCCGAAGATCAGCGTGCAGGTCAAGGACGCCATCGGCCGGACCTGGCAGATGTCGACCATCCAGCTCGACTTCAACCTGCCGGAGCGCTTCGAGCTGGAGTATTCGGCGGCGGACGGCACCCGCAAGCGGCCCATCATGATCCACCGGGCGCTGTTCGGCTCCATCGAGCGCTTCTTCGGCGTGCTGACCGAGCACTACGCGGGCGCGTTCCCGGCCTGGCTGGCGCCGGTGCAGGTGGTCGGCATCCCGATCCGTGACGACCACGCCGACTACCTGGGCGAGTTCGTCGCCAAGCTCAGGGCGCAGGGCATCCGGGCCGAGGTCGACTCCTCCGACGACCGGATGCAGAAGAAGATCCGCACCGCCCAGCAGCAGAAGATCCCGTTCATGGCGATCGCCGGCGACGACGACGTGAACGGCGGCACCGTGTCGTTCCGCTACCGCGACGGCTCGCAGCGCAACGGCGTGCCGCTGGACGAGGCGGTCGCGCACGTCGTCGAGGTCGTGCGCAACCGCGTCAACACCGGGCCGTCCGCGGCCCCGGTGGATCCCGCCTAGCTGAGCGGCGGAATCCAAGACTGGATCCCGCCTAGCTGAGCGGCGGAATCCAAGACTGGATCCCGCCTAGCTGAGCGGCGGGATCCAGGACTCCGGGTCGGCGCAGTCGCCGATGGTCAGGTTCTCGATCAGGGCGTCCAGTTCGGCGCGGGGCCGGGCGGACTCGACGGTGACGATGCAGCGCTCGGCCTCGACGGTCAGCCGGGCGCCGGGGGAATACCAGGCCGGCAGGCCCGCGACCCGGGTCGCGCCGGTCAGCGTGGGGCGGGTCTTCGTCCAGGCCGCGTCCCGCGCGCCGGCCAGCACGGCGACGTCCAGTTCCGGCGGCAGTCCGGGGTAGACGGCCGCGCCCGACGGCTTGCGGGCGGCGCTGCTGAAGCCCAGCGCGGCCGGCCTGCGGTCGACGCGCTGATCCGGCCACCGGACGTAGGTGAGCCGCAGATCCGCCGGGAGGGCGGGGCCGAAGTGGACCGGCAGCCGCAGGTCGCGGGGCGGCCCGAGGGTCACGGCGGCGGCCAGCCGGAGCAGATCCGACCGGCTGATCGCGCCGTCGGCGCGTTCGGTGTCGGCGTAGACCACGATCCAGGTGCCCGACGGGTCCCGCCGGCCGACCGCCGGGCCGCGCCACGGCTTGGTGTCGCCGGCGTCGTGCCCGACGAAGGTGAAGGTGGTCAGGTACGAGGAGTCCCTGATGTCCTCGCCGGTGCGGAACTGGGTCTCGTCCAGCGTGCCGGGCGGGAACGCGGTCACCTCGCCGCCGTACGTGCCCTCGGGCCCGCCCAGCCGGAGGTTCTGCACCGTCAGCGTCTGCCGGGCGCCGTCGGCGATCCCGGTGGTCACCACGTAGCCGGCCGCCGCCTCGACGTGGAGCGTCACCTGCCAGGGCCGGCCGCCGGGGTCGGCCGGGCCGGCCGGCGCCGCGGTTTCGTCGCCACCGGTCCGCAGCACGCCCACGGTCACCACCGTCGCGACGGCGACCAGCGCCGCCACGATCAGGGCTGGCACGGCGCCGCGGCGGTGCCGGATATGCGTCCCATGCATGCGTGTCCACCTCACATCGATCGCCGCCACTCTATGGCGTGCGCCGATGTCCGCCACGCGCCGGGCGGCTCCGGGCGGAACGCCCTAGGGTGGATGCGTGAGTGACGCAGGGGAACCGGATGGCCTCGACCGGCTCTGGACGCCGCATCGGATGGCCTACATCTCGGGGATGGACCAGCCCGAGGGCAGCTGCCCCTTCTGCGTCGCTCCCGGGCTGGACGAGGGCGAGAGCCTGGTGGTGGCGCGCGGCGAGCAGGTGTTCGCGGTGCTGAACCTGTACCCGTACAACCCGGGTCACCTGCTGGTCTGCCCGTACCGGCATGTCGCCGACTACACCGGGCTGACCGACGCCGAGACCGTCGAGCTGGCCACCTTCACCCAGCGGGCGATGCGGGTGATCCGGCAGGTCAGCAGCCCGCACGGCTTCAACCTGGGGATGAACCAGGGTGCCGTGGCCGGCGCCGGGATCGCCGAGCACCTGCACCAGCACGTGGTGCCGCGCTGGGGCGGGGACGGAAACTTCATGCCGGTGATCGGCCGGACCAAGGTGCTGCCGCAACTGCTCGGCGAGACCCGGGCGCTACTGGTGAAGGCCTGGGCCGAGGCCTAGCGCCCGCACCCCGGCGGCGATCTGTTCCGCCGAGGGCGCCCGGGCCGGGTCCGTCAGCAGTTGGGTCAGCACGCCCGACATCAGAGCCATCGCCACCGAGCCGATCGTGCGTACCGTCTGCTCGTCGATCGTCTCCTCGTCCTGGCCGGTGAGCAGCGCGGCCAGGCCGCTGCGGCCCTGCTCCATGCCCTCGGCGAGCTGCGCCTTGAGCTCGGGGGAGTGCTCGCTCTGGATCATCGCCTCGACGCTGGCCAGCCACAGCCGGCGGTGGCTGCGCATGCTGCCGATCACCCGCTGCCAGTAGCGCACCAGCGGGTCGGCCGACTCGTCGGCGCCGTCCGTGGCCAGGGCGGCGCCCAGCACGTCACCCCATTCCTCGATCGCGCTCAGCATCGCCGCCTGCATCAGGGCCGGGGTGGAGCCGTAGTGGTAGCCGATCGAGCCGAGGTTGGTCCCGGACGCCGCGACGATGTCGCGCGCGGTGGTCCGCGCGAAACCCTTCTCGTAGAGGCAGCGCTTCGCTCCGGCCAGCAGATCCTCGCGATGTCCCATGGGCGACATCCTAAGTTCTATACAAACGTGTAAGACGTTTGTATAGTAACTCGCATGACGCATCGCGAGGTACTCATCTCCGGCGCCGGCCTCGCCGGCCCCGCCCTGGCCCACCAGCTGCACCGGTACGGCTTCCGTCCCACGGTCGTCGAGCGGGCCCCGGCCCTGCGCGACGGCGGCTACAAGGTCGACATCCGCGGCGCCGCAACCGAGGTGCTCAAGCGCATGGGCCTCTACCCCGCCGCCCGCGCCGTCGACACCGGCATGCGGCACGTCACCTACGTCCGGCGCGACGGCCGGCAGATCGTCCGCCTCGACGCCGACCTGCTGATGGGCCGCCGCGGCGACGACCTCGAGGTGATGCGCACCGACCTCACCCGGATCCTGTACGACGCCACCGCCACCGACGTCGAGTACGTCTTCGGCGACGCGATCGCCGCGATGACCGAGGGCCCGGACGGCGTCGACGTCACCTTCACCAGCGGCGCCACCCGGCGGTTCGCCCTGGTCGTGGGCGCGGACGGGCTGCATTCGGCGACCCGGCGGCTGGCCATGGGCGAGGTGCCGCTGCGCCACCTCGGCGCGCACATCGCCATCTTCGACGTGCCGGACGAGCTCGGCCTCGACCGCGAGGAGGTCTTCTACACCGAGCCCGGCCGGATGGTCTTCGCCTACAGCACCGGCCCGGCCGCCCCGGCCAAGGTCGGCATGGTCTTCGCCTCGACCGAGCCCTCCTTGGGCCGGGAGGTGCTGGCGGACCGGTTCGCCGGGCTCGGCTGGCAGGTGCCGCGCTTCCTCGAGCTGCTGCGGGACGCGGACGACGTCTATTTCGACTCGCTGAGCCAGGTCGAGCTGCCGCGCTACTCCGCCGGGCGGGTGGTGCTGCTCGGCGACGCCGCGCACTGCCCGTCCCCGGCCGCCGGCCAGGGCACCAGCATGGCGCTGGTGGGCGCGTACCTGCTGGCGGGGGAGCTGGCCGGGGCGGCGGGCGACCACCGGGCCGCCTTCGACCGGTACGAGGCGCGGCTGCGCCCGTACGCGGAGGGCAACCTGGCCTTCGGGGTCAAGATGGCCGGGGAGATGGTCCCGGGCCGCCGGCTCTCCCTGGCCGTCCGCAACTACGGCATGCGCACGCTGAAGTACAACCCGTTCGCGCGCCAGATCATCGAGAAGGTGACCCAGCCGCTGCACGACCTGGCCAACGCCATCGAGCTGCCGTCCTACCCGATGGCGTCGGTCTGAGCTGCGCGGTGAGGGTTACCGGTTGGTGTGCTCCTTGCTGATCGCGTCCGCCAGGTGGGTGGGCATCGGCTCGTGCCGGGCGTAGGTCCGGGTGAACGTGCCCGAGCCCGAGGTGAGCGCCCGCAGCTCGACGGCGTAGCGGACCAGCTCGGTGGCGGGCACCTCGGCCCGGACCAGGCTGTGATCGCCGTCCTCGGTCACCTCGGTGCCCATCGGCCGGCCCCGGCGCCCGGACAGGTCACTCATCACCGAGCCGACGTAGGCCTCCGGCACCCGCACCACGATCTCGTCGACCGGCTCCAGCAGGGTGAGCTGCCCCTGCTCGGCGGCGGACTTCAGGGCCATCGCCCCGGCGGTCTGGAACGCGGCGTCGGAGGAGTCGACGCTGTGCGCCTTGCCGTCGACCAGCGTCACGCGCAGGTCGATCACGGGGTAACCGGCCGCGATGCCCTTCTCCAGCTGCGCGCGTACCCCCTTCTCCACCGACGGGATGTAGTTGTGCGGCACCGCGCCGCCGACCACCTTGTCCACGAACTCGAAGCCGGCGCCGCGCGGCAGCGGCTCGACCTCGATGGCGCAGACCGCATACTGGCCGTGCCCGCCGGACTGCTTGACGTGCCGGCCGTGACCGTGCGCCGGCGCGCCGAAGGTCTCCCGCAGCGAGACCTTAACCGGCTCGGTGTCCAGCTCCACGCCGCCGGCGCGGAGCCGCTCCAGGACCACGTCGGCGTGCGACTCGCCCATGCACCAGAGCACCAGCTGATGGGTGTCGGCGTTGCGCTCCAGCCGCAGCGTCGGGTCGCCGGCGACGAGCCGGCCCAGGTTCTTGGCCAGGGCGTCCTCGTCGGAGCGGGTCTTGGCCACCACCGCGATCGGCAGCAGCGGCTCCGGCATCGTCCACGGCTCCATGAGCAGCGGCTGGTCCTTGGCGGAGATGGTGTCACCGGTCTCGGCGCTGCCGGACTTGGTGATCGCGCAGATGTCCCCGGCGACGCAGGCCATGACCTCGCGCAGCTGCGCCCCGAGCGGGGAGTAGATGTGCGCGATCCGCTCGTCCGCGTCGTGGTCGGGGTGCCCGCGCTCGGTGAGGCCGTGGCCGGAGACGTGCACGACCAGCTCCGGGCGCAGCGTGCCGGAGAAGACGCGGACCAGCGACACCCGGCCGACGTGCCGGTCGATCGTCGTCTTGACCACCTCGGCCACCAGCGGGCCCTCCGGGTCGCAGGACAGCGGCGGGCGCGGGCTGCCGTCCACCCCGGTGACCACCGGCAGGTCGTGCTCCAAGGGCGAGGGCGCGGCGCTGACCAGGCCGTCGAGCAGGGCGTCCAGGCCGACGCCGGTCGCGGCGCAGACCGGGATGACCGGATAGAAGGTGCCCCGGGCCACGGCCTTCTCCAGGTCGGGCACCAGGGTCTCGGTGCTGATCAGTTCGCCGGCGACGTACCGGTCCATCAGGGTCTCGTCCTCGCTCTCGGCGATGATCCCCTCGATCAGCAGGTCGCGGTCGTCCTTGATCGGCGTCAGGTGCTCGCGCTCGGCCTCGCCGGCGCGCGGCGGATAGCCGGCCGAGTAGTCCAGCACCTTCAGTGTGACCAGGCCCAGCAGGCCGGCGGTCGAGGCGCCGTCGTCACCGAGCATGGGCTGGTAGATCGGCATGACGTTCTCGCCGAACGCCTCCTGGCATTCCTGCAGGGTGCCCTCGTAGTCGGCGCGCGGATGATCGAGCCGGGTGATCGTCACGGCCCGGGGCATGCCGATGGCGGCGCACTCGTCCCACAGGGCGACCGTCGCCTCGTCCACGCCGTCGACCGCCGAGACCACGAAGACGGCGGCGTCCGCGGCCCGCAGGCCGGCGCGCAGCTCACCCACGAAGTCGGCGTAGCCGGGGGTGTCGAGCAGGTTGATCTTCACGCCGTCGTGCACCAGCGGCGCGCACGAGAGCGAGACGGACCGCTGCTGGCGTACGGCCGCAGGGTCGTGGTCGGTGACCGTGGTGCCTTCCGCCACCGCGCCCGCGCGCGAGATCGTGCCGGTCGCCGCGAGCAGCGCCTCGACCAGCGTCGTCTTGCCCGCGCCGGAGTGGCCCACCAGCACCACGTTGCGTACTCTGCCGGGCTCCGTCACCACCGTGGCGGTGAGCCCTTTCTCCTGGATCTTCTGCGTCATTGGTGACGCCCTCCTCCTCGGCTGCCGGTCGGCAGCCATTCTCCCGGACCCGGTCAGCCGGGCAGGATCCGGGCGGGCCGCCCTGGGGGTTTCCTGGCTAGTACGTCCCCGCCCTTGGATCTGACACCCAGCGCAGTCACGCTCGCAACCCTTTGTAGTCAGGAACCGGCCTTTCATGACGATCCGGCGACGCGTGACGCAGGCCGTACCGGGTTTCCCCGGGCGCCGTTATGGTGGGACGGCCATGGCAAAGATCGTCAGCGTGCCTGCTCGCGCCCTCGTGTCGTACGTCGTCAACCCGACCGCCCGCCTCCTGCTCCGCCTCGGCGTCACCCCGAACGCGGTGACCGTCGCCGGCACCGTCGGCGTCCTGATCGGCGCCCTGGGCTTCGGCGCCCGCGGCGAGCTCTTCTGGGGCACCGTGATCGTCACCGCCTGCGCCCTCACCGACGCGCTCGACGGGACGATGGCCCGCATGTCACCCCCGGCCGGCAAGTTCGGCGCCCTGCTGGACTCGTCGATGGACCGGATCGCCGACGCCGCCGTCTTCGGCGCCGTCGCCTACTACCTCGCCGGCATCGGCAACCCGTACGGCGGCATGGTCGCCGCGCTGATCTCGCTGTCCTTCGGTCAGGTGGTCTCCTACGTCAAGGCCCGCGCCCAGAGCCTCGGCCTGGACGCCGACGTCGGCATCGCCGAGCGCCTCGAACGCCTGCTCATCGTGGGTGTCGGCGGCCTGCTCGGCGCCGCCGGCCTGGAGTGGGGCCTGCCGGCCGCGCTCTGGGTGCTGTCGGCGCTGTCGATCATCACGGTCCTGCAGCGCCTGATCCACGCGGCCAAGTCCGACGTCGCGCCGGTCGCCGAGGACCCCGCGTGAGTTCTCGGCGTGATCAGCTGACCGAGCTGGGGTATGCCGTCGGCTGGCGGCTGGTCCGGATGCTGCCGCTGCCGGCCGCCCGGGCGCTGTTCAACAAGGGCGCCGACCGGGCGGCCAAGGCCAACGGGCCGAGCACCCAGCGGCTGCGCCGCAACCTGCGCATGGTGGTCGGCCCCGGCATGCCGGAGGCCGAGCTCGACGAATTGGTCCGGGCCGGGCTGCGCTCGTACGCCCGGTACTGGATGGAGGCCTTCCGGCTGCCCTCGCAGAGCCGGGAGTCCTTCCGCACCAACTTCAACCTGGTCAACGCCGACGAGTTCCACCGCGTCCTGGGCGAGGGCAAGGGCGCGATCCTGGCCCTGCCACACATGGCCAACTGGGACGCCGCGGCCGCCTGGGCCGTCTCGCACGACTGGCGATTGGTCACGGTCGCCGAGCGGCTCAAGCCCGAGGGGCTGTTCGAGCGCTTCGTCGCCTACCGCGAGCAGCTCGGCATGGAGGTGCTCCCGCTCACCGGCGGCCAGCGGGCGCCGCTGGACGTCCTCGCGGAGAAGGCCACCGAGGGGTATGCGGTCGCGCTGCTCGCCGACCGCGACCTGTCCGCCCGCGGCGTCGAGGTGCGGTTCTTCGGCGGCCGCACCCGGATGCCGGCCGGCCCCGCGATCCTGGCGCTGCGCACCGGCGCCCCGCTCTACGCGGCCGAGCTGTGGTTCACCCCGACCGGATCGCTGGGCCGGATCCGCCGCATCACGCTGCCCGATCCCAGCGAGGGCAACCTCGACGTGCGGGTCAAGATGACCACCCAGCGGCTGGCCGACGCGTTCGAGCTGGGCATCGCCGAGCACCCGCAGGACTGGCACATGCTGCAAAAACTGTGGCTCGACCAGAGCGCCCGGGTCTGAGGGGCGGGGCAGCGTGCGGATCGGGATCGTCTCGCCGTATTCGTTCGACGTGCCGGGCGGCGTGCAGAACCACATCGTCGACCTGGCCGAGGCGTTGATCACGCTCGGTCACGAGGTCAGCGTGCTGGCGCCGGCGGACGAGGACGCCGAGCTGCCGCCGTACGTGGTGGCGGCCGGGCGGGCGCTGCCGCTGCCGTACAACGGCTCGGTGGCCCGGATCGCCTTCGGCCCGGTGTCGACCGCCCGGGTCCGCCGCTGGCTGGCCCGTGGCAAGTTCGACGTGCTGCACGTGCACGAGCCGCTGACGCTGAGCCTGTCGCTGCTGGCGGTGCTCTCCGCGCGCGGCCCGGTGGTGGCCACCTTCCACACGGCGATGGTCCGCTCCCGCGCGCTCGCGGCGGCCCAGGGCATGCTGCAGCCGGTGGTCGAGAAGATCACCGCCCGGATCGCGGTCAGCGAGTTGGCCCGCAAGGTGCAGGTCGAGCACATCGGCGGCGGCGCGGTGCAGATCCCGAACGGGGTGGCGGTGGCGAAGTTCGCCACCGCCGAGCCCCTGACGGGCTGGCCGGGCGAGGGCGGCACGCTGGGCTTCCTGGGCCGCTTCACCGAGTCGCGCAAGGGCTTCGAACTGCTGCGTACGGCGTTCGTCACGCTCGCCCGGCAACGGCCGGAGCTGCGCCTGCTGGTGGCCGGGCCGGGTGACCGGGCCGACCTGTACGACGACCTCCCGGCCGACCTGCACGCCAGGGTGGAGTTCCTGGGCCTGGTCAGCGAGGTGGACAAGGCCAGGATGCTGCGCAGCGTCGACGTCTACGTGGCCCCGAACACCGGCGGCGAGTCCTTCGGCATGATCCTCACCGAGGCGATGGCGGCCGGCGCGACGATCGCCGCGAGCGACCTCGACGCGTTCCGCCGGGTGCTCGACGGCGGCCGGGCCGGGGCGCTCTTCCCGACCGGCGACACCGACGCCCTGACCGGGCTGCTCGCCGAACTGCTGGACGACCCGGAACGCCGGACGGCCCTGGCGGTCTCCGCCCGCAAAGCGGTGGAAGCGTACGACTGGCCGAGCGTAGCCAACCGGGTACTGGAGGTATACGCGACGGCGATCGAGGCGACGAACGGCCGCGTATTCGACGAAGAGTGGGCCGAACCACCGTCCGGGACGTAACTCTCCGACACAAAACGGCACTACGATGCCCCGCATGTGGTGGGTCATGGGTGCGCTCGCGGTGGCGGCTGTGCTGTCGGCGTACCTGGCCTGGACGGCCCACCGGGTCGAGCGGGTCCACGTCCGGGCGGCCTCGGCCGGCCGCTCCCTGGACGCCCACCTGCTGCGCCGCGCGGCCGCGGCGGCGGTGGTCGCGGAAAACACCGACTTCGTCGAGCTGTACGCGGCGGCCCGGCTGGCCCTGGACGCGGAGCCGGAGGAGCGCGAGACGGCGGAGAACGACCTGACCCGCCAGCTGCAGGCGGTCCGGCTGACCGGCACCGACCAGGCGACCCGCACGCTGGTGGCGACCAGTCGCCGGGTGGTGCTGGCCAGGCAGGTGCACACCGACCTGGTGCGCGACGCGCTGACCGCGCGCCGGCGGCCGCTGGTGCGCCTGCTCAGGATGGCCCGGCAGTACGAGCGCCCCCGCTACTTCGAGATCGTGGAACCGATCCTGCCGGAGCCGCTGACGGTGGCGCCCCGCCCGGCGCCGGAGCCCCCGGTCCCGGTCGAAGCGGCTTGAGCCTTTCCCCGGGGTGAACCGAACGGCAACCGGGGCGCCCCCGTTCTGCGCTCGGCGGTTTCGCGGGGGTCCCGAAGTGGATGGCATGACGGACACGCAGATTGTTGAGCTGGGGCTGCAGGCCATGACCATCGCCGCGAAGATGTGCGCGCCGGTGTTGTTGACGGCGCTGTTGATCGGGTTCGCGATCTCGTTGTTCCAGTCGGTGACGCAGATTCAGGAGTCGACGTTGTCGTTCGTGCCGAAGGCGGTCGGTGTGGGTGCGGCGATCTTGTTCTCGGGTAACTGGATGTTGCACGAGATGGTGACGTTCACGACGGAGCTGTTCGAGAAGATCCCGATGTTGATCGGTTGAGCTGGGGTGTTGTGGATGGGCCGCCTGCGGGCGGCCCTTTTCGCGTTCCGGCCCGGTTGGGGGGATGAGGTGGCGAAGCAGGCCACCTTGGGGTCGATTGGCCATCGGTGGCACCCCCTCGCCCGCGTAATCTTTTCGTAGATCACATCCCTAAGGAGTCTTCGCTGTGTCCAGCTCTGAGAGCCCCACTTCCGTCACCGGCACCGCTCGCGTGAAGCGAGGGATGGCCGAGATGCTCAAGGGTGGTGTGATCATGGATGTGGTCACGCCGGAGCAGGCCAAGATCGCTGAGGACGCCGGCGCGGTCGCCGTGATGGCGCTGGAGCGGGTGCCCGCGGACATCCGGGCGCAGGGCGGCGTCTCGCGGATGAGTGACCCCGACATGATCGACGGGATCATCAACACCGTCTCCATCCCGGTCATGGCCAAGGCCCGGATCGGGCACTTCGTCGAGGCCCAGGTGCTGCAGTCGCTCGGCGTCGACTACGTCGACGAGTCCGAGGTGCTGACGCCCGCCGACTATGCCAACCACATCGACAAGTGGGCCTTCACCGTGCCCTTCGTCTGCGGGGCCACCAACCTCGGTGAGGCGCTGCGCCGGATCACCGAGGGCGCTGCCATGATCCGCTCCAAGGGTGAGGCTGGCACCGGCGACGTCTCCAACGCCACCACCCACATGCGCACCATTCGCGGCGAGATCCGCCGGCTGTCCTCGCTGCCCGAGGACGAGCTGTTCGTCGCCGCCAAGGAGCTGCAGGCGCCCTACGAGCTGGTCAAGGAGGTCGCCGCCGCCGGGAAGCTGCCCGTTGTCGTTTTCACCGCGGGCGGTATCGCCACCCCGGCCGACGCGGCGATGATGATGCAGCTCGGCGCCGAGGGCGTCTTCGTCGGCTCCGGCATCTTCAAGTCCGGCAACCCGGCCCAGCGGGCCGCCGCGATCGTCAAGGCCGTCACGTTCCACGACGACCCCGACGTGATCGCCAAGGTGTCGCGCGGGCTGGGCGAGGCCATGGTCGGCATCAACGTGGACGAGATCCCGCAGCCGCACCGGCTCGCCGAGCGGGGTTGGTGAGCCTCCAGCAAGATCAAATGCAGATGTCGTGCCTGGGTGCGTGGTGCTGACCGTCGCTCCCGCCGAGGCCGGGCGCAGGGCCCCGAGGAGCTGTCGCTCCAGAACAGGACCCTGCGCCCTTCATTCTGCGTGAGTGGCGAAAATCGACGATCTTTTGAGGGGTTCATGAACATCGGAGTGCTCGCCCTCCAGGGCGACGTGCGGGAACACCTGTCCGCCCTGGCCGAGAGCGACGCCCTGGCCCGGCCGATCCGCCGGCCCGAGGAGCTCGACGAGGTCGACGCCCTCGTCGTTCCCGGCGGCGAGTCGACCACCATGAGCAACCTGGCGATCACGTTCGGGCTGCTCGAACCGATCCGCAAGCGGATCGCCGGCGGCATGCCCGTGTACGGCTCCTGCGCCGGCATGATCATGCTCGCCACCACGGTCCTCGACGGGCGGCCCGACCAGGAGTCGTTCGCCGGGATCGACATGACCGTGCGGCGCAACGCGTTCGGGCGGCAGGTGGATTCGTTCGAGGCCGCC
>Ga0307516_10000365_pt1 | contig 58992 bp, 77 predicted proteins | sample 19_EM_MG_FD_203310 | JGI IMG/M metagenome (GOLD analysis project Ga0307516, IMG submission 203310) | Populus trichocarpa ectomycorrhiza microbial communities from riparian zone in the Pacific Northwest, United States - 19_EM | ecosystem: Host-associated > Plants > Roots > Unclassified | place...
TTCCCCCCCCCCCCCCCCCCCCCCGCCCCCCCCCCCCCCCCCCCCGCCCCGCGCCCCGGGCGCCCCCCGGGCGCGGGGCCCCCCCCCCCGCGGCCGGAGGTTTCTATCGGCGTTTGTTTTGTTTCTTTGTTTCTCTATTTTCTCTCGGATAGTATTAGGGGATATTGGATTCGGTGGAGGGAGGAAAGGGGGGGGGGGATATATTTTGGGGGGATACAATGCCATACGATACCATATTAGCTACCACCGCCGCCATCTATGCATCGCGAGATCGCGAGGTTTGAAATCCGACTTGCCGATCCGTTTGGTCTTGATTGTCGAGCGCGACGTCTCTGGACGTCTCTGCGTGCGTGCTGGAGGTCGGTGACTGCGCGTCGGGCCGCATATCTACATAGATATCTACGCGTCCCTGGGCGGAGCGGGGTTCTGTTTCGTTTTTTATTCATTTTTTATTTTATTTATTTTTCGAGAAATCGACGCGGGTTTTATTTTGTTTTATCTATTCCGGGGGGAGGGGGGGAGGTTTGTTGTTTGTTCTCGTAGCGACGTCACGGAGGGGGGCGGAGGAGGAGGAGGAGGAGAGGGAGGAGAGGGAGGAGGAGGGGGGGGGGGACAGACAGTTCTAGACCGACGACGGTCCGCCCGCGCGCGCGCACGCGTGACGCAGGGCTGGGTGCTTTGAACCTGTACGATTCTAGTCTAGATACAGAGGAGAGAGAGCAGATTGCGCCGAATTGAGTTGTGCTGGCGAGGGGACGATCGATTGTGGCGGAGACGGACAGCGCATGTGCTTCCTCTCTCTCTCCCTCTTTCTGTCTCTCTCTCTCTCTCTCTCTCTCTCTCTCTCTCTCGTTCTCTGTATGTATGTAGATTGATGGAGATGCGCGACATGTGCGATGACGACACCGGGCCCCGCCACCGGGGGGGAGGGGGGCAATATCCAATATCGAGGTATGTACGTATCTATTCTATTCTGTGTACTGTATCATGTGTAGAGTGGCGAGCTTGTAAGTGAGTGAGTGAGTAAGCCGGTCGATTGATTGTCCCTCCCCCCCCCCCCCTCTCCTCCTCCTCCTCGCTCAATCCGACCCCAATTCGATTCAATGCGACCGCGTGGACATGTGTGAGGTGTGAGTTGTGTGTGTGTGCTGGCGGAGGGCGAGGGAAATGGGGCAGCTACGGGTGCGACCTGTGACCCGACCAATGTGCGCTCGTCTCTCGTCTCGTCACCTCCACCTCACCCCCCCCCCGGGTTGCAGAACGGCTACTTATCTCCCTCTCCCTCTCCCTCTCCCTCTTCCTCTTCCAAGATGGAGAACTCGGACCGCGAGCCAACAGCTCTTCTTCTAAGCCGGTCGGCTACAACACATTCGTGCGTACGTAGCCGCGCGCGATCGATTCCTGCCACACCCACATAATTCCATCTTGTGCGATGGAAGGGGAGCGGAAAGCGGGCCGGGGGGAAGGGAGGGAGGGAGGGAGGGAGGGGCGCTGCGGAAAAGGGAAAAGGGTGAACGCGAGGGGGAAAGGGCAGAAACCGAATTATCTAGAAACAGAGCCCACCGCCCTGCCAAGCCGCCGTCGCCGCTGCGGGGTCCTGAAACGCGGACGAGACGCGGACGCACCAACGGAGGCATTTGTCGCTCAATCGCACGAGCGACCTCTCTCCCCTCCCCCCCCCCAAATTGGCAGCTATCCTGCTCTCGTGCGCACATGGCGTATCCCACACCCCCCGGATCCCATCCATCCCATTCCGTCCGGCTTCAGCTCAGGTGTACTCTACATATGTATGAACCACAGCCGCCTGATGGTCAACTTCACTTTTCTTGCTTTTTTCCCCTCTCGTATTTTGCTTTTGCAGGTCAGTGGAGTAAGCAAAAAGAGAATAGCGAAAAAGATTCCTCGCCCCCCCCACCAACGTTTCGGACCTGCAGATGGCTTGCCCGCGCACTGGCTGGCCGGACTATGTACATACTGGACTGTCGCCCCGGTTCGTCCCAGTTCGTGAGTGGGATGTGGGATGGGGATGGGATGGGATGGGGGGGATGGGACAGGATGGGATGAGATGGGAGGGGGGAGTGGAATGGAGAGCGCGTTTGCTGCGCCTCCCCCCCCCCGACGAAACCGACATTCGCACGGCTTACTAGACGTCAACACGAACGGCGGCGTAGCTATTTGCAGTGTCGTGTGGATACATACATATGTAGACGTGCATTCGAGATGCGGATGCGAATGGGACCTGCAGAGAATGTCCGGGTGTATCTACACATCGAGCGCGGGGGGGGGCTATCTATAACCCCGAGACCAAAAAAAAGAAAGAAAGAAAGAAAGAAAGAAAAAGAAAGAAAGAATCGACCTTGTTTTAGAAACTACGGCGGTCGGTCGGTCGGTCGGTCGGTCGGTCACGGTGGATCGGTATGTAGTGTGCATATTGTAAGATGGAAGGATGGAGGTGGCGGTGGATGGATGTACGGATGGATGGGTGGATGGGAGAGGATGACGTGATGGTGGTGATGACGACGACGGCGCTGATGCTGCAGCTGATGATTCCTGAATTGGATCAGCGTGGCCCAATCGACGGCCGCAGCCCGCAGATCGGATTGGATATCTGCGATGCGACGTCTGGCGCGATTCCAACTGCTCGTACGGCTACAGGTTGCTCGTAACCACTCGGCACAGCCTGCTGCACGGCTCGAACAGCACCGGAGTCAGAAGCCTCAAGCCCCTTCCTTTTGGGGGGGGCTGCTTGCGCGCCTGCTTGCTGCACGGGCACGAGTGGGCCGTTTCGTTTGCGGGGTGCGTCTTTCTTCTGCGGGGTGCGTGGACCCCACATGGAGGTGTGAAAGCGGATGTGTCTTGGGAGGCTGCTGCTGCCCATCGTGACAATGGAGAGCTGGAACCAGGCGGGCACGAACAAGGCGACGGGCTGTGGATGAGCAGGTATCTCGACATTACATTACATCTCCCTCCACAACGCGAATAGGCCCCCCGTACTTCCAGTCTCGAACGGACCGACAGAACCAAAAGCAAGCTGCAAGCACGAGAACAAGCGCGAGAACAAACACTCCGCAGAGGTGAAGTCATGTGGAAAATAACCAAACGGCAGAATAGAGCAGGGAGCATCAGCTGGACCTCTGTTCGCGGACAATACAAGGAAAACAAAAAAAAACCAGATTCATAGGTTGGAAGGTATATGATCGAAATGGGTTCAAATGAGAGTTTCTTCGACGGAAGCTGTGTTTTCACAAAGGAGAATGAAAAAAAAAAGGCGTATGTATGCAAGTGTCGATATGCGTCGCTAGCGCGAATCAGGAAACAGCACCACGGCTACCCCTGCCCCGGATCACGCGTCGTTGATGAGGGAATGGACTGCCTGCACGCACACCGACCCGTCAAAACCGCCAGAGTAGACAGGGGCCCGCATCAACTCACTCGGTCAATGTCCCATCCGCTCTTCTCAAGCGCTTTCACCGAACTCTCTCTGTCAAAGCCCATTCCGGTCAACTTCTCAACTTTTCCATCACTGTCCCCCTCCGCGGTGGTGGCGGCCGTCGCAGCAGGAGCACGATCGGAGGAGGAGAAGGATATAGAAACACCGCCCTCACCGGGGTCCGTACCACTCTGATCTGCCGATGCCACCGGCACAACATCCTCCTGCAGTGGCTGCTGCTGCTGAGCCGACGACGAGGGCGGGACGCAGTTGGCGAAGATGGCGTCCCAGTCTTGGGCGCTGGCTGCTGGCTGCTTGGCCGCGTCGCCTTGAGCCTGGCCTTTCTGCTGTGTGCCGTCGGTGTTGCACACGAACTCGAAGCCGCCCTCCGCCGCATTCTCGGCGCTGGCATCGCCGAAGCAAAATTCGCCACCGTAGCTAGGGGAAGTAGCGAAATCGATGTCTGCGTTCTTCTCGTCTACCTCCTTGGCCTCGGCGAGATCGCCGAACGCGTCTTCGTCGAAATCGTCCTTAGCGCCTGCCGCAGGGGCGGATGGGAAGACGACGGCATTGGTGCTTCCACCGGGCGTCGGGGCATCGTGCTTCATAGGATCGGTGCGCGACGGGAGGAGACCGCCAAACTCGTACGGCTTCTCGCCGCTGTATGCCGGGGGCGGCTGCTGGGCCGACGCAGGCGGGGGCGCGCCGGTCGTGGCGTCCGTGGCTGCGGGTTTGAAACTCATACCCTGGCTGGCAATAGTAGGAGTGACCGAGTCCGGCTTCGCCTGAGGGCTGGCTGTAGTGAAGTTGTCATCGAAGCCAACCTCGCTGTCACTATCGCTGTCCGGCCGCACTTCTTTGATGGGTGGGAACTCGTCGTGAAACTTGGGGGCACTCGCGCTTCCGGAGCCACCGGTATGATGCTCCACTGCCGTAAACTTAATGAATGCCTCGTCGAAGTCCTTGCTGGATGCGCTGGCGGCCTCGCTCTTACCGATGCTGAACGGGTCGCCTCCGAAGGTAGCGGCGCGGCTAAAGTTGCTGCCTCTACTGAGATTGCTCATCGTACTCTCGCCCGTCGGCGTGGCCTTGATGGGAGTGCTGCTCTCTCCCATAGAGACCGGTCCGGGGCCGTTGCTGTTGAAGCTGAACGAATCCGTCTTCTCCAACCTAGGCCTGTTCTCGTCGCCGCCCGACGTCGTTCCGGTGAGGTTCCTCTCGACTCCAGCGAACGGAGAGTCATTGCGACGATCGAACGGCGAGAAGACGGGCCGTCCCGACGCCTCGGTGCCAGCATCGCTCTTGACGCTGAAGCTGCCACTCCTGTCCTCCCGTGCAGTTCGCCCGGGGGTACCGACGCTACTCGCGGGTCCAAAGACGCCGGTGGGAGTGTCTGGCCGAGAGAAGTCGGTGTCCCGAATACTGGCAGAGGGATTGACCGCCACGGATGACGTCGTGGAATCCGCACGGTTGATGGGCAGGGGCAGGAAAGCCGATGTCATCTGCGACGACACAGCCGGTGGGGGAGCTTCGGACGGCGGCGGCGAGCCGTGATAGGACGACGGAGGCGCAGAGGTAGTGGGCGTCGACCTGCCTCCATGGGCACTGTCGGTTCCCGAGGGCGTGTAGATGCTGGACTCCGCCGGAGGCCTTGGGAAGCCGTGACCGGGTGGTGGAGTGGAGGAAAATGTGGGTCCGAACACATCATCCATAGACTGTCTGGGCGGTGCGAACGGCGAAGCCGAGAACGCACCCTCCGAGATGGGCGGAGGCGACTTGCGGGCCGCAGCATGGAAGGGGTTATGGCTGCCACCGGCGCTTCCTTGAGACGTGGTGGGGCTACCTGGGGGTGGTGGACTGGCAGCACGGGGCCTCTGCGCCTCTTCGATTCCACTCCTGAGTTTGTCGCGTTCCTGCTCACTCTTCTCCACCTGTTTGCGGTTGATAGCCACCAGCCCTCTCTCCCGGCGTGCCTGCAACTGCAGTCGCTCGAGCTCCTCCCTAAGCGAGCGGGTTTCGGTGTTGACAGCGTTCATCCTCTCCTTGAGGTTCTCGTTCTCCCTCTTGTCTCCCTCCAGCTGAGACAGAAGCTCCTGTTTCTTGTGCTGCAGTTGGGTGAGCTCAGCATCCACCTTGTGATAATCCTGAGTCGCCGCAGCGGTATCTCGTCGTGAAAACGCGAGCTGTTCCTCCACTTGTTTGACCTGAGCAGCTTCCTTCTCGTAGGCCACACGAAGCTGCGCCAACTGGGCTTCGATACTCTGCTTCTGCGTGGTAAGCGACGACAGATCGGATTCCGCGGAAACACGCTTGATATTCAGTTCCTGCGTCTGCCTGGTCAGGCTGCCGATCTGGTTGGAAAGATTGGCCAGCTCCATGGTTTCGTTGGTTACTTTCTTGCCCACATCTGGATCGGCATCACCCAACAGGTCGTCCACATCTGGGCCCTTTTGCTGCTGTTGCTGAGCGAACCCACGGCTCGCAGCAGAGTGGTTAGACCCACCGGTGTTGGATGGCAAGATGGACTGTCCAAAGCTTGATTGCGGAACAAACGCGGGGGTCGGCCTGTTGAGGAAGCTGGGAAGCTGGTTAGGAACTGGCGAATGAGCCCCGGAAATCGGTGGTGTCACGTCCTGTGCCGTGGATGCCCCCCAGTTATCGCCATCGAATGGACCAGCAGAGGGTGCGGGTCCTGGACCGGCTTGCGGCTGCGTTCCACCCGGGGTGAAGTTGTCCAATCCGAAAAGATCGTCTGCCGCCGACTTCGGTGGAGGGGATTGCTGTGGCTGCGGGTCGAACGGGCTTGGTGGCTGCATCACAGGACCACCTGAGAGGCGCTGGTTAGCAAATGCGCGAACCGATGAACGGGGGGGGGGGCATTACCTGGGCCAGTCAGCTGACGCTGCTGACGCACACTCGGCGGGATCAGGTTGAGGGGTAGAGTCTCCGGCAGCGGCATACCAGGATTACTTCGTTGCTGTACGATAAGGAACATGGCAATCGCGAACTCATCACGGTTGAGTTGGCCAGCCTTGTGGATATCGGCTAGATCCCAGATCTGAGCGAGAACATCCTCAGGGAGGTTGGAGTTGCTAAAGAAGGGGACAGCCTCGTCGCCGGTGATGAACCCGGTACCAGCCTTATCGACAGTTAAGAACACCGCGTCGAAGCGCTGCTTGTCCGCTGGCGTGACAGCCCATGCTCCACTTGCTGCTCCACCTCCTGTCAGATCGCGCTGGATAGCATTGGCATTCTGAGGAACAGGCGGCGTGAAGTTGTTCCGCGACAGAGGCGATTGGGCGCGCTGAGCCTGAGGGCCGCTGAATTGTTTCGGGATCGGCGGAATCGGGGGCATCGCACGGCCGGGAGCTCTTCGATCCGGGCCGCCGCGAGTCGGAGGTCGGCCAGCAGCGACGTCGTATAGGCCCGGAGGTAGGATCTGCGGGAGAGCAGGTAGAAGGCCGCTCTTACAACAACTGATGAGATGCATAGCCACAACGAACTCCGCACAGCCCAGTGCTCCGCGGCCCTTCTGGTCGGCAAGGTTCCAGATCTGGATGAGCGTCGGAGTCGGGAGTCTCGAGCGCTGGAAGATGTCGCGAGCAATATTGCCTACCAAAGGTCAATATCCAAGCACTCCCATCTAACATGACGTACGTACCCTGCAAAAGCCCATCAACAGCGCCAGATTTCTCGAACAGCGCCGCAAACTTATCCACATCCTGAGGCGTCAGGTTTGGCACGCGAATCATGCCGCCAGGCGGAGGGCCAGGAGGAGGAGGAGGGATAACGGGCGCCGGCGGTGGAGGGGAGGTGGCGGCGGGCGGCGGGTAGACAACCGTGACGCCCTCGAAATGTGGTAGAGGACCAGCTACGCCACGATCAATATTCGATCACGAAGTAAGCTGAGTTCGGGGTGTAAATACGCTGCTGAGCCAGCTCTGGCCGAGGGTGCTGTCCATTTTGTGCCTGGCCGATCAATCGCAGCGCAACGCTGAACCCAACCTTCGTGAGCAGTCCACGGTTCTCCGTATCCGCGATTCCCCAGATCTACGCACAGCGACGAGTCAGCCATGACCCTGCCCTCCCTCCCCTCCTCGCTCTCGTAGCTTCACGGACGCGTATCCTACCTCTCCCAGGATCCGCGGACCCAAGCCAGACTTCTCGAAGAACTTTACGGCTAGCTCTCCTGTGACGACGCCGAGATTGTCGTTGTCGGCTGCTTGGAACAGTTGCCCAAAGACTTTCTTCTCGTCGGGCGTGAGGACGATATTGTGATGACCTCCTATATACGACGACAGAGTTCGACACGTTAACTTCACGAGTGGGGATGACGGAAGGCTGATCGATCCATACCAGGCTCCGATAAGGTCTCCCCTCGTGTGTCACTCATGATGGACGGGTGATAGTGGCGGAGGGTTTGGCGCGTCCGATCGGCTTAGGGAGGGGGTTATCTGTGGGCCAGCAGGTATGGGGGGAGCCCGTCCTATCCGACGTCCAGAGGTGAGATGGTGAGTTTCGCACGCTCGAAGGGCAACGGGACAACAGCTACGCGGTAGAGTGTGGGTTGGATCGAGGCTCAGTGCGGGTGATGGTTGTGTGGAGTAGTGGTGTGCTTCGTATGTCGGGTCAAGAAGGGGGGGCTCTGTCGATGATGCGAACGATGGCAGTGGTGGTGGTAGTTAGGGTAGTTGTTCCAGTATAGTTAGTGAGCTGGGATTTGGGATTTTGGGAGTGGTGTTTGGGGCAGGTCGCGATCTCGGCTGACTAGTTTCATTTGTTGGATTTCCGACACTGCACTCGAGGCAGGTAGATTAGATAAGCCTCTTCTGGAATTAACAGAGCCGAGTCTGTACCCTGATGATCGATAAGTCGAGTATATACATATGAAAGCGATTTGTGCGGGAAAACGTCAAGATCTGGGTGGCGGAAACACCTTTGCCAAACTAAAAGTGTGAAACTATGTACGAAGGGATGGCGTGCGAGTACATAGGTACATGGTAGTTATCTGCGTAGCTGGACAGCCCCCACAGTTCCAGTCCTGTGCTCCCGCATAGAAATACGAACGTCTCCGTCACATATTCGTCCCATAGAAAAGAGAGTGATATCGATCCATCGCATCATCGCCATCGGTTTGTTCCCAGAGATCCCGAATACCCCCTAGGCTAGCATTCCTTGTTTGCCGTCACGGCAAACCGCCAAACAGAGAGAGAAGCGGGGTTGCCGCGGATCTGCTCTATCTAACTGGGCGATGCGCAAGCTACTACCCCCGCAGCAGGCTTCTTTGGTTCGTGTGCATGCAGCTACCGTTGGTTGCGTTGCGTCGATGGGGTGCAGTGCACTGTGCACGGCCGACAGATATCCTACATATGATCTTGGTCAACCATAACTACCTTTGCGGACCGTTATTTTGGCGCTCCTTTCTCTTTCAACCTCCGACGTGATTCCTGAAGAGACAAGACCCAGGAAATCAACCTTAAAATGTATACAATATTTTAAATAAGTTGGTACAGATATGTGTGTATGTAGAAAACAAGTAAAGAAGTCACTGGAGGACGGACCTATTGGCTTTCCTTCTCCTCCTCCTCGTCATCGTCTTCGTATATCTCCGCACTATCCCGCTCCCCAACTTTCCCTTCCGCCGACATATCCTCCATCTTCTTGTCTTCATCCTCTTCATCCTCCACCTCCTCTTCGTTCCCCTCCTGCACCTCCTCCTTCCCCTCCCCCTCCACCTTCTCCACCTCCTGCTCCAACACCACCATCACCTCATCCTCCTCATCATCCTCCTCCTCCTCCTCCTCCTCCTCCTCCTCCTCCTCCTCCTCCTCCTCCTCCTCCTCCTCCTCGGATTCTACGACCTCGACCTTCCTCTTCTTGGTTGGGTGCTTCAGTCCACCCTTAGACGGCTTGGGCTCAGCCTTCGAAATTTTCTTTTCCTTAAGCGGGATCGGCTTCGTTCTGTTTCCGGTCGTTCCCTTCCTCTTCCCCTTCGTCTTCTTCGGCGGCTCCTCGACCAGTTCAGCCGCTTTGGCCATCATCCTCTTGAACCTCTTGCCGCTGCTCACAAGCCGCCATTAGTCACTCCTCCTCCTATCAACTTTGTGGGAGGGGACTCACGCAGCAACAGTCGTACACCCCGCCTGCGCACTTATATGCTTCCAGTCCGGCTTGGGCCGGCCCGCGCCCAGGGACGCGAGCGCGAACTGTACGAGCTGCACCATGTCCTCGCTGCCGGAAAGTGAGTTCGGGAAGGACGACAGTGAGAATTCAATCTGTACAGATCAGTATGGGCGCATACTTAGGTGAGAAGGGGGGGGAACCTCTGCCAGAGCAAAGAGATACGCCACTAGGAATTCAGCGTCCGAAGTGGTCTGCATGGTGGGCGGGCGTATGTGTTGGCGTGGGTGTTGGTGCGAATGGGAGTCTTATGTGCGGTTGTGTGGAGGATTGTGGCGAGGGACGAGGAGGAAGGGATCCTAAGGCGGTATGAAGGGGCTTATATATGTCTGAGCTGTCCCCTCAAACTCCTTCTGCACTTGCGCTGTGTGGAAGGCTCTATCCTGCTCCAGGAAGCCCCGTTATGGGTGGAAGGAGCTGGAGTGTCGAATCCCATCCGCGGTCTACGGTCCCGGTCTCCCTACACTCGGAAGCCGTGGAATTTTCGGGGCGGGGCAATATCAAACCTTCCGTGCTGATACCGTCGGCAATTTAGAGGAAGCAATCGCCGTGGTTTGTACATACACTCCCCTCGATATCTCGAGTGATACTAGAGGCCATACATTAGCAATCAACTCGCCGAGATCATTTATGCGTGCCAACAGTGGGGCTCCTTTACACTCCAGCATTTCGGCTACTCCCTAGGGCCTCGGAGAATGCCGTTCTTTCTATCCCAGAGTCGCGAGCTCTGTCCACACATTATCACTCGAGCTTGCGGATAAGACGAGACCAGTAGGCCCGGCACCTTTAAAACTATTTACTGTTAATCTATAGGAGTTAGAACCCTTGTACTCTAAAGTATCCGGCCCAGCCCGTGGTGGGGCCTGCTGAGGGCCGCCTTCCGAATGCAAACTGCCGGTCAGGCACTCGGTCATGGATAGAAAGATCCTGCACACTCTGCTCAACGGGATGGACAATCGAATACCGGCTTCCAAAGAGCACTTGCGGCATCTAGCACTGAGAAGCAGTGGATACATACATCCAATCGCTCCGCCTCCTAGGCAGCCACTCATCTCCTCGATTCTATTCTGCACCAAACTCAATGAAAGTGGCTCGAGGCTTATGCTCCACTTGCTCCAGTCAACCAACTGCACCTCCACCATCGATGGTATGTGCGAGACTTTAGCCAATGACAGATGTTTGCTTCGGACACTTCCCCCGAGTCCATTGTCTAGGTGCCGGATCCCCATCTGGGTTTGGCGGGATTTGTGGTCTAGCACACAACCTCCAGCGACCCAGCCTCGTTGATGCTTGAACTTCAAACTCTGCGTTCTGCCTGTGTCGAGAAACAGTTTTTCATTCTGAACTCACTACGACGAGGGCTACGGAAGATAGGCCCGCATGCGCCTGCGGGAAATTGGTGTATCTCACGCAGTGCGAGTAATCCGTCTTTCACTGCGACTGATGAAACCGATACCCAAATCTTAACGGCAGATAGGGCCTTAGCTACTCAGCCCTATATACTCCAGGCCTATCATACACTCTGTCTAGATATGCATATCTATATAATTACATAAAAGCCGTCGATACTTATGCTGTTAGCGACAAACCAAGTCAACTTAGGCGGAGCGATCCGAGCGTCCACGTGCACCCGCGCCGGCTATACTGTGATTTGCTGAATTTTTCCTCCCCAACCCATACTTATCGTCTTTCTCTCCCCTCTGAGCCAATCCGGAACAATTAGCCCCCCTCCAATACTAGTATTCTTCTTCCCTCTCCATTGCCGCGCACTTTTTTTCTTCCTCTTTTTCTCTTCTCCATTCAGATTCTTTCGCGTCACGATCCAACGAGGAAACGAGCGACGAGACAGAATTACATAGCGGAGCGAAAATGCGTTTCGGCAAGACCCTCCAATCCTCCATCTACCCACCCTGGCGCGACCACTACATAGACTACAGCAAGCTCAAGCAACTACTCCGTGAAGTCTCCGACAGCGATGAGTCCGGGGGCTTCGGCGGCGCCGAGGAAACGCGTGAATGGACCGACGAGGACGAATCGCGCTTCGTCGACGAGCTGATCAACGTTCAGCTCGAGAAAGTTCACCGGTTTCAGCGTGAGATGAACACGGTACTCAACGAGCGCACTGCAAGGTGTGAGCAGCGCCTCGAGAAGGTCGTTGAAGGCGGCGACGGCGAGGAGAGACGCAAGGAGGCCCTCGAGGTCAGTCTGAAGGAGCTGGACGAGATAACCAAGGATATCAATGAGCTGGAGAGATTCTCGAGGATCAACTTCACCGGGTTCTTGAAGGCCGCGAAGAAACATGATCGGAGATCGAGAGGCGCTGGGGCCGGCCCGAAGGGGAAGGGGAAGGCCGCGGATCCCAAGGTGAAGCCGCTGCTGCAGGTGCGGCTGAGCCATCTGGAATTCAATAAGGAGGACTACAGTCCGCTGCTTTACAGGTGTGTGTTTTTTTTCCTATGTGGATTGGGAAGTGGGGACCGTGAATTGTGGGCTAATCAGTGATACAGGCTGTCGACCATGTACGATTTCGTCCGACGATCGCTCAACGAGGAGCCAGCCGAAGGCATTGAGCAGTATTCGTCACCATATCCGGGGAGCAATCCCAACAAGAAGTATTCGTCCCTCAAATTCTGGGTGCACCCCGACAACATCATCGAAGTCAAGACTTTCGTCCTGCGGCGTCTACCGGTGCTGGTGTACAACCCGCAGCGCTCGAAGGAATTGGAAACCAACGGCAAGGACCCGACGATCACGTCGCTTTACTTAGATAGTCCCAGGTTTCGGCTGTACAACGATAAGGTATCGAAGACTAACGGTGCTGCTTCGCTGCGTTTGCGGTGGTACGGACAGCTCGCTGAGGCGTCGGAAATTTTCTTGGAGCGAAAAACAATCCGGAATGGTGCGGATGATTCCGAGGGCGCCATCGAGGAGAGGATCGCGCTCAAGGAGAAGTATATCAATGACTTTCTCAAAGGCGACTACTCACTCGAAAAGAAGGTGCAGAAGCTCAAGGATCGAAACGCCGACGAAGAGGCGGAGAAGTATCGCAATCTGGTCCAGAGCATCCAGAACCAGATCCAAGGCTACGACCTGCAGCCCGTGCTCAGAGCATCGTATACGCGCACGGCGTTCCAGATTCCTGGTGACGATCGCATCAGAGTCAGTCTTGACACGGAATTGGCGTTGATTCGCGAGGATGCCCTGGACACCAATCGGCCGTGCAGGGAACCGGACAACTGGCACCGTCGCGACATCGACGAGGCAAGGATGGAGCATCCATTCTCGAGCCTTAGAACGGGCGAGATCTCGCGATTCGGCTATGCCCTGCTCGAGATCAAGCTGCGCGAGAGTGAATTGCACAAGCGCGCGAACGAGTGGGTACAGGAACTTATTTCTTCGCACCTTGTCCACGCTGCGCCTAGGTTCTCCAAGTTTGTGCACGGCGTTGCTGTCCTCTTCGACGACTACGTCAACAGCTTCCCGTTCTGGCTCGGAGAGATGGAGGAGGATATCCGAAAGGACCCCCGGAAGGCCTGGGATGCCGAGCAGGAGCGCAAGAAAAAGCAGATCGAGGCCGAGACTGCTGTTGGCAGTTTCCGCACCACTGTGCGCGACTTTGGTGGCAGAGGTGCGACGCCACCGGCTACCAGCTACAGTTACAGGGCTACTCCGCCTCAGGCTGCTGGGACACCGGATAGATTCCCCAAGACCGCTCCCCAAGGTTCCTACGATATCAGGATGTTGCCCAGCGAGGATGTCGCCGAGGTGGACGAGGAAGACGAGGAACATGACGACTCCGATGACTCCGATGAAGAGGAAGCACCCTGCGATTCACCCACCACGCTCGATGGCCTGCGCCAATTGTTCCCTTCGTTCTCGTCATCCCGATACGGCCGTGCGCACTCGGGCCGCCGGGACGTGGTCCTGCCTGCTGGCGTGCAGAAACCGCAGCAGCTGATTATGTATTCCGGCGAGGTCAAAGTAGAGGCCAAAGTATGGTTGGCGAACCAGCGTACGTTCATCAAGTGGATGCACATTGTTGTCCTGCTGGCGTCGCTCAGTGTCGCGCTTTCCAACGCGGTGGATACGAACACCACCGCGAAGTTCATATCCATTGCGTACACAGTCATCGCCATCTTTGCTGGCGTGTGGGGGTGGGCCATGTACATGTGGAGGAGCACGTTGATCCGCCAACGGAGCGGAAAAGATTTCGATAGTGTTTTCGGGCCTGTGGTCGTGTGCATCGCGCTTGCGGTTGCGCTGGTTGCGAACTTCATATTTAAGGTATGGCCATGTGTTTTTGCGTCCTTTTTTTTTCGGTCCCGGACTGACGGTGCGAACAGTATCAGGCAGTTGCGAAGAAGTCTCGTGGCGGCGGACCCCTTGGAAACGAATCTGTTGGGTACAGCGTGGATGACCTGGTGATGATGTTGGGACAGGAGTTGTGATGTGTTCTCGAAGACGGCGGGATTGGCTTTTGGGAGGTGATGGCAATGAGGTTGGCAGGACACATGGCGGGCAGTGTATTGTATATGAGGATTTTGTCGCTACTTGGAATTGAAATGAAATGATGTAAATGCGATGGCGATCGCGATGAAGCAATTGGACTTTGGCGATGCTTGCTTATCGCTGTCTACGTGGAACAGGCACTCCCACTGCCCACTTCCAGGTTGTGGTATGTCCAACACAGACGGTTGACACACGACCGGAGGGCTGGTAGGCTAGCCTTTCTCTTCTCGTCAGGTCGGTCCAGTTGCGGCAGCGGTTCCGCTTTGCAGCCAGCCCCATTCATTTTTTTTTCCCGTCTTCTTTCGGCTTAACTACCCGATTGTTTGTCGCGGATCCAGCAACTACCATACATAGAACCATGTCCTTTGGTCGTCGCCAATCAGCACGGGAGACGAGTGGCCGTGCGTTGCATTTGCGGCGTGAACTAATCAAAACCTTGGCTTCCCCTCTTCTTCCCTCTTCTTCTTCTTCCTCTCACCTTGCTCGCCTGGTCCTCGCAACCTCTGACAGAATCCGCGTACTGCAAGACAACCAACAGAAAAACGTGTCGACTGCAGATGATACTATGTCTACAACGACGACGACGACTGCAACAGTGCGCATCTGACTCCCATTCCTCATATGTCTCGCGGTACCTCCCACCACCACTCCGCACCCCGCCGCAGACCCGCGAACGCCGCCGAAAAGCTGTCTCGTCCGCCATAACATAAGTCACGACTACCCCCCCTCCCCCCCCATTCCATCCGTCGACGAGCCCGCAAACCTCTCAGAAACCCACCCCACCACATTCACAATGGCATCCTCCTCCTCCTCACCACCCTCCCCCTGCGTCAGCGCAAAAAGTAGCAAAAGCAGTGCGAGCACCAAAAAGATCTCGCCCACCTCCGCCGTCACCGTCCCGCCCATCTTCCGCGCGTCTGCTTCTCCAGACGAACGCCGCAAACGCGGTTCCCCGTGCTGTGCTGCCACCAGCAGCTCCAGCGCCACGCTCGCGGCCACCAGCAGCAACACACCCACGCCCGACTCGCCGCCGAAGCGCCGCCGACGGCACCAAGATGGCGGCGTCAAGGTTCTCCCAAAGCTCTATCAGACCGCCCAGTCGGCGGACCTGGTCATCTTGATATCCGATATGCTGCAGGAGCTTGTGGGGCTCAATGATAGGATCCCGCTTAGTGGGGCTGGATTGACGAGGTTCCATTCGAGGTACGTTTGTGGCATAAGACAAAGCGAGCGACAAAGGCGGTGAAGGGGGGGCGCCGGGGGGGGGGGGGTAGAGGAAGAGGGGGGGGGGAGTGGGGCTGACGAGAATGCGACGAGCAATAGGGCTCCGCCGGCGATAAGCATAGCGGACTACCTCCAGCGCCTGTCGATCCACGCGTCCCTGCAGCAATCGATCCTTCTCAGTATGGTCTACTACATCGACATCCTGTCCACGCACTACCCGCCCTTTGTCGTCTCCAGCCTCACGGTGCACCGTTTCCTCATCACAGCCGCGACGGTCGCCAGCAAGGGTCTCTGCGACACCTTCCTCACCAACAGCTTCTACGCGAGGGTCGGCGGGATAAGTCTTGCGGAACTGAACATGCTGGAGCTCGAGTTCCTGGTCAGAGTCGGGTGGAGGATTGTGCCCAAGCCGGAGGTGCTGGAGGATTACTACCGAAGCTTGGTGATGCGCATGGGAGGGCGGTACAGGGTCGAGGACGACGAGGGAGGCTAGTAACTGGGGATGGGGAGGAGGCCTGGTGGGGAGGGGGGGGGGGGGAGGAACTCGGCGGACTGTAGTATAGGGCAGCGCGAGCCCAGTAAATACCTTTTTTCTCTTTTTTCTCCTTTTCCTTTTCTTCTTTCTACGTTCTTGGGAGCTAAGATGATGTAGAGAGTTTTTCACGAACGGAGTTGGGGGGGGGGGAAGAGTAGAGTAGAGGAATGCAACAGCACATTGCCATAGCCTTCTCATCTGTCGTCGGATCGATCCAACCGCTTATTTAAGCACATATCTATGTACAACCGCATGATCACCGTCGACTACGCACAAAAGAATTCAATCCGACTAAGTACACGGCACATACGCTGCCGACAAAGATACGTAGCTCGGAGGGAGTCGAGTAAGCACATAGCAGCTAACGAAACCGTCTGGGGCCATATTTCGTACTGTACAATGTGAGGTACGACGAAGTCCACCCCCAGCGGGTTCCCACGGGTTCCCACGGGTTCGGCGGCTAACGGCTCTGCATGCAGTCCCCCGCTCCGTATCTACATACACATTTGCTCCGTTCGCACGGCGGGCATCTGCGCCATTTCCGGGTACGTACACACTTACACGTGGTGGCACATAGCAGGCTTCTGCCGTCCCCGGCAACGGGAGATTCACGCCCGCCGCTGTCGCCGGTTGAACGAAAACGGACGCACGATGAGCATCACTGTTCGATCGGCGGGAGCGTGCGAGGTTTGCTGGGGGGGGGCTCGGGGCTGGTGGAGAGCAGTCCGAGTGTGCGCGGGTGAGCGAGAATGTGAGTGGTGCGCCAGGAGGCCGACTGCCGATCGAGCGGCAGGGGTGGAGGCAGGTGGGGCAAAGCAATGAACATGAAGCGCACCGATTGCCCGAGCTGTCTGATGGCGGTGCGTGCGACAGCTGGTAGATAGACGGGATATGCAGGGCTGGAGCTTCGATTGTGGAGTGCGCACGCCCGGGGGAGCTGGCGACGTTTGGTCCGCGATCATCTGGAGAGAAATGCAGGAGGAAGCTGCCAGCTGAGTGTTTTATGTAGGTAGGTTCTCTGCTGTCCCCCCCCCGCAGGCTTAAGATGGGGTACATGCCCCACCTCGGCAAGACGCACTCGCTACCCCGTGAGTTCTGGTCTGGCCCCCCCCGTGGAGGGCGGCGGAAACATTTTTTCCGTGTCGTCCCGGGCCGAGCAGCGTCTGGAGGCTGGGACGACGGTGTGACTCGCGAGGAGGAGGATGATTGTCCGGGATTCGCGTGCGCGTGGACCACGGCTGGTCACTCGCTCCGCCACAATCGCCATGTTGCAGGTTGTTCGTGCTGCGGAGATGATATTAGCACTAACTAGTTGATCCAGGAAAGATGAGGGCACGCACGGGCTCTTGGAGTCTCGGATGGGGGCGGCTGTGTCCACTTCTCTGCTGGATCTTCCAGGTAGTAGGTACTCCAGTGTACTCGGCGCACACATGCAGGATCACTCGGTCCCATCGGGGCTTCCCCATGTTGGCAGGAGTGATGTGTAGATGCGATTGTGCTCTGGCTGGGCATACCGTATTATCTCACTTAAGAGGTCCCCCTATAAATGCCACCATTACCGCATTTATTAACTCACTTAAGTCGCATGGTTATTAGAGTAGTTCGGTTAGCGCGGTGCAACCGAAAATGCCCGTAAGCGCCGCCGTTTTGGGGGTCTTGGCAGCTCTCTATTGGAATCAAAATGGCAGTTACACGCCTTTATTACCTCTTTGGGGAGATTTTTTTTTTCTTTCTAAGCGCTGAAAATTAATTGTCAAAACCATGTGTCTCTTGAGTGAGTTAATACGGTAAGTGCTAGCGCGTACTAGCGCAATATCGAATCGCGCTTATAAGGCAGTACCGAATTTTCTTGAGCACAATGCTCCGTCCACAGAAACTAACTACTCTACTTCTTCGCTGAGTTGCTATCTACTGCTGATGCTGGGTCGCGGCGTGCAGCTGGTTTTGTGGCGTGCGGCCGCTGCTGCGACTCGAGGTGCGGTTGGGGATGTGGCTGAGAGTGAGTCGCTATCTGTGACTCCAGTGGTGGGAGGTGCCAGGCTAGGTTTTTGCCATGGCCACGTCCCCGACTCGCACAGCCCGCCCTGCTACGGGCGAACGCGTCACGTATCCTAGGGTTTACCTCGAGTTGCACCATCGGATGCTGAAGGCAGACCTTGATCATCTAGCTCGTCGTCCGATGATGATGAGGCTTCTGAGGTGTCGCCGCTGGTACTCATTGTACCTTTGTCTGCAGTAGGTGCTCCTTCCCGTGATATCGTCTGCCTTGATAGGTATTGTTCCCCACGTAGGTTTCCGTTGTCCGCCATTCCCGTTGTCCACCCGCCCGCCCAGGATAATACCCTCAGCTCAAACTCAACTGTCCTGCATCGCTTGGCCCTGGTTGTCGGCAGAGAAACCCAGCGAGAGACCACAGCAATTGGATGCTTCCGAGGCCCAGGCCGTTGTCCGAACGTAACCGGTGAACGTATGCTAGGGGCTCGGGGTGTATCGGCAGCTGGCTGTAAGGAAGTCTGCGAGAGAATCGCCGAGAGGAGTTCTCCTGGTTGCTCAGAACCTGATGCTTGATCGTTGATCGTTGATCGTTGAGCGGTGAAGACCGTGTAGTTAGTGATATGGACTGATCACCTGACGTTAGAAACCGCTCGGCGCGCTAACCCTATGCGCACTAGCGCGCTAATAGTGGCGTCTATAGGGGACAACAACCCGTGGAAGGAGCGCTCCCAGATCTGCCGGACATCCGTCGACCCGGTGGGGATGGCCGCAGTCACACCACAGGTGGCGAGAATGACTCACTCCCCGATGGGGTCTGGAGCTGTCCTGCGGGTCGCACATCGGGGCGAGGAGGCTGGCAGAGGAAAGTGCGGTCTGCTGGGTGGACTATTGAGAAGTTGCGCCTGGGCTGGTGTTGGACATCTGAATGGCGACGTGCGGGGATCCGGATATCAACGGCTGATGACGGCAGCGGATCCCGCTCCCATAGGCCCTGCGGACCCGAGCGCATCGCTGTGGCCGTGTTGTAATGAGCGGCCAGGCGCGGGACGAGCGGAGTGGACGAACTCGGGGCGTTTCAAGCGCGGAAGCTCACGCCAAACGCAAACAGACGCCGGATCACGGCGGCTACGTACACTACATACTTACCTGCCATGTGCCATGGACCCGAAACAAGCCTTGCGCTGGTTGAGAATGCACGGAGTCACCCCAGCAATGCCATCTTTCTCAGTTTTCCTGGGCACCCTTCCGAGTCACGCCCTGTGAAGCGGGCAACCGGGCCCGGGGCTCTAGTGTGGGGGAAAGATAGCGCTGGGAGCTTACCAACAGCAGCGCCCTGTCCCAGCTAACGACATAAGTACTTACCTACCTCCCGGTCGCAATTGGCCCGCCACGGCAAGCAAGCAGCACGGCGACTGTGCACCACTTCGGGACGGCTCTTGCCGCCAAGCCATGGTGCACGCTTCTCTCGCGCTTTGGCCGTGCATAAGTATGCATGTAGTGTAGGTAGTCGATCTAGTCTACCTGCTAGATAGATATATATTCGTCGGCCTGTGTTTGGTCGGACGGCCCTGCGCAAAACATCCGGGCGAATGCTATGTACGCGCAGCACCTGTCTGGCTCGCCGACCGCTGTCCAGCTGCCTCGTGATATCGATCCGGCTCGATTTCATTCGATGCTCGCGCTCGACACGAAAGAATGGGGGGGGGGCTGGTGGTGTCATGGGTTCTCTCTTCGTCGACCCGATGCCTCCCGTCCTTTTCTCCCTCGTCCTGGCAAAGCTGCAAAGGGGGGAAGGGAAGGGGCTCTCTCGAACGTGCGGGCCGACTGCTGCGCTGCCTCTCCTTATCGGGCTCTCCCTTTCTTCGCCACGGCAACTACATATTATTTTAATATTTGCGTGATGGTCTGTGCGTGGATATGCACACGCCTGTGCTCGTGCTTGCCTGCATCGGGAGGCAGAATGGACGCTCTGCGTTAGAGATGGGATGAGTCTGCCTCCTCGATCGGGCAATCTCGCCTCCTAGTTCGGCCATCCTCGCTCTCCACCCTCCGCCAAGGCTTTCCTCTTTGGCGGGCTGTTGCCTCTCCCGGCTAGCCCCGCCTGGCCCCGCCTGGCAAAGCCCCCCTGTCCGCTCCGACAAAATGTCTCTGGCGTCGGCAGCCACACAAAAAAAAAAACCAGCACACCACCTACTTCTTGAGCCCAAAGCATCCACCTCCCGTCCTTCTCTCCTCCCCACGCGGTGGTTGCTTCTCCCTTTCTTCTTTCTCCCTACCTACCCCCCCAACAACCAACTGCTTCACGACGGTCAACGAACCCATCCTCCTACTCCAACACATCTTCTTATTCCCATCACCTTCACCTTACTGCGGCTTTAATCATGAGAGAAGTCATCTCCCTCAACGGTGCGTACCATCCCAGCAGCAGCTGCTTGCGGCTGTGGCGGAAAAAAAAAACATCCTACCCCGCCGTTTCGACGGCCGCGCCTACCTTACCCTGCCCCTATCCTAACCCGCACGAATCCAATACACTCAATCAAAACTTCATCCTTCGATTCTTGGAGAGGACTGGCTTTGCTGACCGCGTTCACGGTGATAGTCGGTCAGGCTGGTTGCCAGATTGCCAATTCTTGCTGGGAGGTAAGCTCGATCGGTTCCGAGCGCGATGGAAACCGGATCTTGGAAATGTGCTGACACCCGTCTCTTTCAGTTATACTGCCTTGAGCACGGTATCCAGGTACATTCTTTCTCCGTCTTCATCGCTTCGTTGGAACCGATACTCGCCACCCAATCATTGTCGACGCGGTGGTGGCGGTCTGCAGGTTGCGGCGGCAGCGAACTCGATGCCACACGGCGCATATGCACGTTTCATCGATGAGCATCGTTACTGACGCGTCGTCCTTGCTTTTATTTAGCCCGATGGATACCTCACCGAGGAGCGCCGACAGGGTCCCCAGGACCAGGGGTTCAGCACTTTCTTCTCCGAGACAGGTACGCGAAATTCTACTACTCCCCGAGCCTATGCCGATATCATCGATGACAACCTCGGCGAGAGCTTTGTTCGCGTCGCACGATACTGCGGGAGGAACAAATCTGATGGAAAATAGGTCAGGGAAAGTACGTTCCCAGGACAATCTACGTCGACTTGGAGCCCAATGTGGTCGATGAGGTACGGACTGGTATCTACCGAAACCTGTTCCACCCCGAGCAGATGATTACAGGAAAGGAGGACGCATCGAACAACTACGCCCGTGGTCACTACACCGTCGGAAAGGAGTTGATCGACCAGGTTCTCGACAAGATCCGCCGCGTTGCCGGTACGTTTACTCATGCACGCCCACTGGTGGACCTCGAGCGCGGTTGCTAATGTTGGTCGCCAGATAACTGCGGTGGTCTCCAGGGTTTCTTGGTCTTCCACTCCTTCGGTGGTGGAACCGGTTCTGGCTTTGGAGCTCTGTTGATGGAGCGCCTGTCCGTCGACTATGGCAAGAAGTGCAAGCTCGAGTTCTCCGTCTACCCTGCTCCCCAGGTGTCGACTGCCGTCGTTGAGCCCTACAACTCCATCCTGACGACGCACACCACCCTCGAGCACTCCGACTGTTCGTTCATGGTCGACAACGAGGCTATCTACGACATCTGCCGCAGGAACTTGGACATTGAGCGCCCCAACTATGAGAACCTCAACAGGCTTATCGCCCAGGTCGTCTCTTCCATCACCGCCTCGCTCCGTTTCGATGGCTCCCTCAACGTTGATCTCAACGAGTTCCAGACCAACCTGGTGCCCTACCCCCGTATCCACTTTCCTCTCGTGTCCTACGCCCCCGTCATCTCGGCGGCCAAGGCCTCGCACGAGGCGAACTCGGTCCAGGAGATCTCCAACTCTTGCTTCGAGCCCCACAACCAGATGGTCAAGTGCGATCCCCGCAACGGAAAGTACATGGCCACCTGTCTGTTGTACCGTGGAGACGTCGTCCCCAAGGAGGTTCACGGTGCAGTTGCCAGCATCAAGACCAAGAGGACCATCCAGTTCGTCGACTGGTGTCCTACTGGATTCAAGATTGGTATCTGCTACCAGCCTCCCCAGCTCGTTCCCAACGGCGACTTGGCTAAGGTTAACCGTGCTGTGTACGTTACCCCCGGATTTATTCGTCTCTGGTTTCCCTGACTAACGATCGCAAAGTTGCATGCTGTCGAACACCACCGCTATCGCCGAGGCATGGGGTGCTCTTAGTGCGAAGTTCGACCTTATGTACAGCAAGCGTGCCTTCGTTCACTGGTACGTTGGTGAGGGTATGGAGGAGGGAGAGTTTTCTGAGGCTCGTGAGGATTTGGCTGCTCTTGGTGAGATCTCCATGACCCCTTTGCCGGCGTTGAACGCGACTAACGCCCCAATGCAGAGCGGGATTACGAGGAGGTTGCGACTGATTCGGTTACGGATGATGTTGAGGAAGCCGAGTACTAAACGACGAGTTCACTTGGTTGTGGTGGGTAGAGATTTGGAGAACGGGCGGTGGTCGAAGCGGCGAACCTGACACATAAGGCAATGGGTTGTGACCAAGTGTGATTGTTTTATTCGCTTCTCGCGCACCACACCACTTACGCTTGAATCGTGCTATCCATATCCTTCGTTTTTGCTCGTCTTCGTCGCCCCTGTAGTTCGGCCCCTCCTTTTGTGTCACCTCAAGACTTCGTTTCTCTTATCCCTTTTTTCTTTTTCTTTTTCTTTTTCTTTTTTTTTTGTTCTCGGGGTTCTGCGCGTTGTAGTTTCTTTTTAATTCATGTTTTGATTCGCGAACATGCCGGTGGGTCGTGAATCGTGATGAGGTTTAGTTTCAGTGCTTGGACCTTGCGAACCCGTGATTGGGTGCTTGGGTTCCGCGTTGGAAATCAATCGAGACGGGTGAGTGAGTCTAGTTATGTGGGGACATGCTGTAGCACTTGGGAGTGTGTTCATGCGCAATCATTGATGCGCAACTCTTATTAACGAAGCAAGGGTCGCAATGCGATCAGATGACCTATCATCATCTGATTGGCATCATCTGTTCTACTGTCTATTGTTGTTCGTCATCCAGTTACAGGCAGATACAAATTACAAAGATCTCAAGCTCATCTACCCGTCTCCTCCAATGCCACCCAGCCCGCTTGTCTACTACTACCCAGAGAAACGAAAAGTAAGGAAAGTTCCAAGATCGAAGCCAAAGAAGCCACAAAGAAATAACAAGGAAAAAAGAGGGGGCTGGAATGTGTTGGGGGGGTGTGTTTTATTCCTCGCCCTCGACACACATGTTGATGAGCTCAGGCTCGGGGGTGAGCTCGATGACCATGTTCGTGGGGATGGTGTTGCGATTGCTGTTCTCGCTGTAGGCGGGCTCACCCGAGAAAGCCTGCTCGACGAACGCGGGCTTGCCGTCCTCGAGGCGGTCGACGACGGTGGCCGCGTCGGCGAGGTGCTGCTTGATGGTGTCCTGCTGTTCGATATCCATCGGGTGCTCCTGGTGCTGTTTGATCTCGACGTCGGGCTTGACATCGACGTGGTGGAGGTTGGGGTGCAGGTGGTGGCGGTGGTGGAGATGGTGCTGGGCGATGGTGTTCTCGATGGCGGAGTTGGAGTTGGTCGGCTCCTTGAACTCGTCGGTGGCGGCGGGGGCGGGGGCGGGAGCGGGGGCGGTATGGTCGACAAATCCACCACCATCAACACCGGCACCGGCCTGCAGGATCTCTGCCGCGGGGAGTGCAGCAGCAGGAGCGACGCTCAAGCCGAGGCCGCCCATGCCGCCGACCAAGCTGACGCCCCTGATCCTGAGCCGCTCCCTGGCGCCCTTGATCAGCGGCGCCTCCTCGGCGTCGACGTCGTCCTCGACCATCTCCATCTTGACGGCCTCCATCTTGACGCGCGGCTCCTCGTCGTCGTTGAACATCTTCGCCCCCTTGCCTCCTCCTCCTCCTCCTCCTCCGCCGCCTCCGCCACGAACACCGCCTCCGGAAGCGCCGCCCTTCTTGCGCTTGCCGCTCGCCGGGGACAGGTGCGACGGCTCCAGGTCGTCCGGGTCGAACGCGTACGGATTGTCACGCCGGTACGCGTGCGCCTTCTCTTTGATCTTCGAGATCCGGTGCGAAATCGCTTTCGGCGTCACCGCTAGCCAAGTGCAGCTGGGTCAGCTCCGGGGAACAAACCGCGGGGAAGCACAAGTGCAGCTGGAACGGGGGGGGGGCGGGGGATTGTTACTGTTGCCCATCGCTTTGGCCAGGGCGATGTAGTCCAGCTTGACGACGTGCAGCTTGAGGACGTTTGCGAAGAGCTGTTCCACTCCCCTCCGTGTTTAGTATCCGCGCCAATCAAGGAAAGGGGAAGTGAAGGAAAGGATATCCCCACCCTCGCATCGGCCTGGTCATTCCACTGCATCGGCATCTCTGCTGCTGTCTTTGGTTTTTTTTTTTTTTTGTTTTGCCCTTTTCGTTGGAGGAAATGTGTACGGAGAGAGTTGTGGGAGTGTATATGTGGGGGAAAGTCCAGACGGTGGAGGAGAGGGGTCGTCCGGGACTGGCGGAGAGGGAGGAGCGCTGGATGGAACGGGGTTTGTTGTGCTGTCCGCGGGCCGGGAGCGAGCGGGCGTGCGCGGGCTGCTGGCGCGGGGACTGAGCGGGGAGGGGGAGTCCCTTTGGAGTTCCGTTGTTTGTTTCCAGGCAGCTGGCGATGTCCGGCTGTTTGGCCGGCTGTTTGGCCGGCGTGTTTGCGGGCTCCCTTTGTCATCGGCAGGAACGACAATCACTGCTGCCCGGATGGCTGGCTGGGCGGTTTCCCGTGGTAGGTGCGTGTTTCCGTGCGGGTCTGCCGCAGCCGGCGGTCTGCAGTGTTCGGTCCGCGCGCCGCAGTGGAGGCGGATATGTGCGGAGGGCAGCATGCTCTGCCTGCCCACGCGGTGCTGTGCGTTTCCGGCCGGCGCGGCGCAGAACGGAGCAAGCTGCGGATGCCGGGAGTGTCCGGAGCGGCCTCGGTGCGGCCGCTCTTGGCCGTGCGTGCGGCGTGGCGGGCGGGCGGGCGGGCATAGAGACGTGCGGCAGGCCGCTGTGGCGATGCACGTCAGCCCGCTGCCCTCCACTGTGCGCAATCTCCAGGGGGCGGGGGATTGCACTTCCAAGCAAGCTGCACGTTTGCGATCCGGCGTGTTCGCGATCGGCCGCCGGTGGGGGAGGATCCGCCGACTGCATATCGCCAGACTGCGGACTTGCTTGCCTGCCTGTCCTGGCGTCACGACGGCTCCGGTGGCCGTGGGTTTCGGGCGGCCAGCCGCTTCCGGCGTGCGGCGTTGCATTGCTGTCCGCGCGGGGGAATGCGCAGCAAACAGGCACTTTTGGGACACGGGCTTGGGCGGAGGCGGTATGTGCGACGGACGGCGGATGGCCTGCCCGGGCTGCGTCCATGGCGTGTCACTCGGCGTGCGATGTGGAGCGGAGTGCACGAGATCTCTTCGATGGAAGGCCTTCATCGCCATCGCCACCACCACCGGTGGGAAGCCTGCGCACCTCCGTGCAGAATCCGCGGGAAGTGCAATGTGGGATGGAGTTTTTTTTTCTTCCACTGCCAGCCGGAGAAACAGCACCTGTGCGGGACTGTAAAGCATATAGTGCCAGTGGCGGGCCCTCCGGTCTTCCGCAACGGATGCTCTGCCGCATTCCAATCCTCCCACAGCCGCTGAGTCTCGCCCGGGCCGTGGAAGCTGCAACTGGTGGCAAAGCAGCTGTGCTTCCGCCGGTGCGTGGGCGGTCGTAGAGCGATGACGCACTCCTGGCCCTGAGGAATGGATATCCGGACAGCTAGGGCAGAAAAGAGACGTCGGTCGGTGGCGCCGCAACTGTGCCGCGATGGCTCGCACGACTGGCTCCGGAGAGCGGCCTCACATGCGGCGATATTCGTCTCGGAAGACAGCCTCTTCTTGCGCTGGACGGAAATAGCCAGCCCACGGGATTCTGCGGGAGCGTGCGCCGCTCTCGCACGACCGGCTTCGGAAGCAAGTGCAACTCCAGCAGCGGAGCCGTGCCGTGTCTTGCCGGCCTCACATGCAACTGGTGGCTTCGGCCCGGCTTTGTTCTGGAATCCCTGCGTGCACTATCTGTTCCTTCCAAGAAGCACCGGATCGGACGGATGGCATCGGTGGCGGCGGGAACCGCGGGATGATGCCGAGTGCAGTTTGGTGGACCGCCGGAGGAGCCGGTACCGTGCTGCTTCCACAGTCTTCTCGGGCGACCCAAGGCCATAGAACGCCCACCACGCCTCTCTTTAATAAGCCTCCGGGAGCCCAGTCCCGCCCTTCACCCCCCCCCGTTTCCCTCCAACATCCCTCAATCCCCACACAACAGCAACAAACCACATCTTCCTCCATGGCCCGCAAGCAAGTCATCCAGCCCTGCGGCGTCCCCGACGCGCGCACTCTGCTCCTGTGCCGCTCCGTCCTCGAGAGCATGGTTGTCACCCCCAAGGTATCCCCCCCCCCCCCGCTTGCCCTCCTCGTCTGGACGTTTTTCTTTTTTCTTTTCCGGCGACTGACCCGCGACAGATCGACTTCGTCCTGCTGGCGAAGAAGATGGGCTACGCGAACGCGCGCGTGGCTCAGGACAGCTACCACCGCTTCCGCGCCAAGCTCCGCGGCGACAAGTTCTACGCCAACCGCAACGGCCGCAGCGGCGACAAGCTCCGGGAGAAGATCAGGGGCCTCGGCGACGGCGGGGGGATGCCGTCCACGTACCGCTGCGACGGGCCCCTCGGTGACGACGAGGAGGGCGACGAAGACTTCGCCGATCGGAAGGGGAAGTGGACCTACGACGAGCTCGAGGAGGACAAGAAGGACATCGTCGTCGTCAAGTCCGAGCCCGGCGAGCCCGGGGAGGCCAGGAAACACCCCTTCATCAAGATCGAGCCGGACGAGCCCGCGGAGGTCAGAAAGCACCCCTTCATCAAGTTCGAGCCGGACGAGCCTGGGGAGGTCAGAAATCACCCCTTCATCAAGGCTGAGCGGGACGAGCTCCAGGAGGGTAAGAAGGATCCCGTCAACGTCAAGGTGGAGCGCAACGAGCCCGACGTCTGGGTCTGGGAGGGCGACGATGTCACCCTCGAGTATCACGACTACTAGATGGAGAAACTCGGCTGTGCATCTTGGAGCTGGGGAGCGGGTGTGGCAGATCCAGTCAGTTGCGTACTTTATATAGTCTTATCAGTGGTCTGGCATCAATGATACATTCATCACTCGAATCACTCGCTCCGTGATCTGTGACCAAAACACAAAAACAGTCACAATCCAGCTCTATCCCTCTGGTCCTTTGGATAAGCGGTCTCGCTGGCCGGGGGTTTTTCTGTTCGAGCATTAATTGCGTGCGACCTACATACCTATCCGGCTCCCGTCCTTACGGGAACCGGTCAAATGTGCGCCGCCATAGTCTGCATAGGCTGAATATGCGAGGACGATTAAACAAACGGCAAACCGTTAAAACGCCATCGTTGTTGGCGTCTTCCTTTAGAATGCCACTGGTTTCGGGCGTAGGCAACCGACCACCAAAAAAACCTCACCACAACACAACTCTCATGCAGTTATCGGAGAACTATGTACTGGTATCAACAAACCACCAATTGGGGATTGCAAGTAGAGCGGCCACCGCGACATTGGCTCCACAGCGCTGTGCAGTGTTTTCTGGGACCTCTGCAAGTGCCCCAGTGGCAGCAGCTCTGACAGCAATTTCCCGGAGGCAGCGTTCTCACTCACGCAGTCACTTCTCCATTGGCCGACAGTGTGCTTATTTACGCAGTCGGTTCTCCTTTAGCCGGCCGCGTGGCTTTCTCCCAGGGAGCGCGACGGTTAGAGCATGCGTTGTAGATCATATGGAACAGGCAATAGTTGCACACATCTGTGTTGCACGCTCAGGGATATAAACACCGATGGCAAGGGAACAAACGAAGCAGGAGGTCGTACGAATGGTCCCCGATATCACTGAGGCGGAAAGATTCGGAAGATGGGAGGCGGGAAGACTTCCAGGGCTCCCGAAAACATAACTATACGATGAATCCACAAGCCACAGAAAATCGACGAAACAAGCAGATGTCCTCCCAGCCCGTGACTCAGTTCAAGCAAACAGCTCCGGCGACAGCGGACTGGGCGGCCTGTCGACCGGCCTGGCGGTTTTCCTGCCGCCTCTGCCCCGCTTCCTTTTCTTTGAGGGGGAGACATCGTACAGCCCCTCGTCCGCGCTATCCGGCAGCACGATCACGCCGTTCTCGTTGGCGACTTCGAGCTTCACCTTCTGTCGGGTCTCCTGTGCGGGCTTCTGCTTGGCCTCGGCCTCGACCTTGACCTTTGTCTCGGCCGTCTCCTCCTCGCCGCCGCCACACACTCCTTTCCTGCCCCTCTTCGCATTCCGTGGCGTGCTCGACGGCGACGGCTCGTCAACACTGAGACGCGCTTCGCGACGGAGCTTGGCGAATTGCTGGCTGCAACCGGAGGTTAGCGGGAGCACGCGCGAGCGGAGGAGGGGGAGAAACGGACGTGACCGCGGACACGCTGTACGTTTCCAGACGCGCCGCACGCCGGACCGTAGCCCAGGAGACCCCTTGGATCTTGTGCTCTTCGCAGATCGCGACGAGAAGGCGGAGGCTCTGCGTGTCGGTCCAGCGCGGCATGGTTGCTTGCTCGTGGGGCGGGTGGTGTGATGGGGTTGTGATGTGGTGTGTTGGGGGCCGTGGCGGTCTTTGTCGTATCTAGGATGTAATGGAAGTCGGTGGAGGGGCGGCGGTTGGTATAAATACCCACCCCGGCCGTAGTCTGGCTGCGAATTCCGTACACGGCTCGATTCAGGAAAGTGCAGGCTGGTCCGAGCAACTGGTTCGTTCTCGGGGCGTCTTGCTGCTACCAGTCTACCCGACCAAGATCTGGCCTCGTCGTGCGATGCGCAACGGTTGCAGTCGGCTCGACGGCTTGCTCCAAACACGTTTCAGAATGCGTAGGGGCACGGGAGCCAAGTTGCTCGAACCGCTCACCGGCGCATCTTGTCGTCAAGGAACGGGACAGCCTGGACACCGGCAGGTACTCCGTCACCCTGGGTCACTCGGCTTACGAAACGATAGTGCTGCCCGGCAAGGGCATTTCTACAGGACTCCATCGCCGTGGACAAACACGAGCACAGTACGGAGGAGGCACTTGGTTGGTTTCCCGGTCCGGCCGAGAAGACGATGGTGTGGTGGCGCCGCGAAATAACTCCGAAGGGCAGTGCGATGGTAGGGAGAAGGAAAGAAGCAAACTTGAAGCTCGGGGCGACTGCCGGTATGGAGTAGCACCGGCCGGGTGCGCGCAGTGCTCGGCTGGAGCCGCCCAGGACCGACCCTCGAGGTCTCCGGGGAGCTCGCTGGCAGCCTCTGGTCGTCGCCGATATAGGATCAGAAATCAGATCCGGTCGTACTCTGGGGATAACAGCTCCAGGGGTTTCGACAGTGCTTGCTCCGCGGACACAGCTGACCGCAAGGACAGTATTGGTTGTTTTGGGCTCAGGGTAGCATTCTTTGTTTCTGCACCGTCCATGGGTGCACGGCACAACGCAGTCGATGAAGTGGGTGCGATGGGCGGGACAAGTGACGGTGGAGAGGCTGCTGTGCGGATCGGGGGCTCGAGTGCGCGCCGACGGAAGGACCTCATAGAGCTGGCCATGGTGGGGAGGCGACGTAAAAGGGGGCATACCTATATAATGGCCGGCCCCCGGCGTTCGAATTCTCCTCGCACCGCCGTCCCCACCATTACAGGGCAAACAATTCACGAGCAAGCCCAACTTTCCTTCTCAGGCCACAAGCAGCTGCAATGCCGCCCCGCATCGACCCCGTGGAGACCGAACGTTTCCTGTACACGATCCTCTCGCAAGTCGACATACCTAAGGTCCTCCCTCACTCTCACCCTGCTCCCTCTTCCCCCGTACGCGTGCTGACACACACCCCCCGCCAGATCGACTGGAACCGCGTCGCGGCAGAGAACAACATCTCGACCGCCGCTGCCGCGCGCATGCGCTGGGTGCGCTTCAAGCTGTCCATCAAACCCGAAGACGGCGCGGCCCCGACGGCAACGCCTAAGAGGCCAGCCGGCAATAAGAGGGGCTCCGACGACAACGCCGGCACTGCCTCGCCCACTCCCACGCCAAAGAAGAAGGCGCGGATGCCGCGGCGTAAGGCGGCGGTGGTGGGCGACGGAGGCGTGGAGGCGGGCAAGGAGGGGGGGGCGGGGGCGGAGGAATGACGGATGGCCGGACTTTGGCAGTACCGCTTGTCTACTCGGTGTGTTTGTTGCTACGTACTTAACCATGTGTTTGTCTACCTGTGTACTCTGAGGTTTCTATATTCTGTCAATTAACAATGTAGGCGTGTTTTGTCTGGCTGGGATTGACCGTTTCTTTGCTGGGGGGGTTTGAGCAGCCACCAAGGGAATTACTACATTGTGGTTATCCTCGTCTGTCGGTGGTAAATATCTAGCTCGCATGATGTGACTTCCCTCCTGATGTGTTTGCTGCCTTCTCCGAACCGTGAGTACTTTGCTAGGCATTATGTAACTAGTCAGAGAGAAAGGCTGGAAAAGTGAAAAGTTTAAGTGCTGGCCATGGCGGGGCATTGCGGGTGGGTAGCAGACTCCCTTGCGCCGCCAATCCCGGAACACTGCGCGATATCAGAGGATCAGAAGGACGTCGAATCGAGAAGAAAGAAAAAAAAACTACGGTACCAGGGATTCCCGCATGGTCACCCACTGCAGTACTAACCTGGCGATGCCTTGCTTAACTAGGGCTGAGCGGACGGGAAGCCGTGTCTTCAAGGTTCTATGACCGTAGCTGGAAACCTGATGGGCAGAACCTTCTACGTGGCCATGAGAAATTTCGGCGTTCTGCAGGTTGAGTCACGTGATGACTACATACCTCGGAAGGGAATGAAGCAGCGACCATTTCCTTGCGAAACCAATTGATACGGCCGATGTGTGGCCAGCCTACCACCGCAAGCTCCTCTAGTTAGTGGCTTACACGGATCAAACTCCTGTTTGCTGGCTGTAGATATTGTTCCCCCCCCGCGTCTCACATTCCACGTGGCTGACCACACTATATATGGGGGGCTTGTGGCGGCAGAGATGTCCCCCACCGCACGCCAAAGGGTAGTTCTCAGTTGCGGGCTGCATCCCACACACGCTTTGCTGCGTTGCGAATTGTCACCGCTGCCGCGCTCTCGCCGCGGGAGGCACGTGGAATCCTTCGGTGCAAAAACATCGCGAAAAAACCTGATGATTCACACAGTGACTACGGTCCATTCCTCGAATGTTTGCTCGCCGGGAGTGCAGTCCTCGCCGTGCTCTCCGTCCGCCCCGCTCCGCCCCGCCCCCGCTGCTGCTGGCTGCTGCTGCTGCACTTGCGCGCTGTTGTATTCCTGACATGCTGCGGACTAGTTGCGCACTCGGTGCTCTACTTGTTCCAGTCTCCACGCAGGCAGGCCGGCAGGCAGAAAAGAGGAGCCAACCTTCGCGCAATTCATCCATCATCTCGCAGCTGGCTGCTAACCGTCCGTCGAATGCTGTTTACCGATTCTGACGACTGCCGGCAGAAAGCTTCCCGACCGGCGCGTTCCCGAACTAGCGGGCCGGCATCCCTTTTGGCTGATCGGGTACATCGCGCCGAGTACCAACCCGCCCCACCCAGACAGACAATGTGGCTAGCCATTTCTCCGGGCTCGCCCCACGCCCGCACATACCCGTGCGGCTATGTGTCGGACGGACGCCTTCGCTGGACGGTTTCGAGTTGACCGTCATCCTCAAAGGTGTATGTGCCCCTCTCTCCACTTGCATTCTCGGTGCTGAGGGACTGCCCCAAACTCCAAACTCCGCAGGGATAGCTGCTGGCTGCTTCGACCTCCCCCTGTTCCCCGGACTCCTGGAGGCGTCTATGTATGTGCGTCTTTTCATCGCATTTAGTATTCTCCGCACTAAGCTCGTCATTCCCTCAGATGCGCATTCCCGCCGCGCATGCCTAGGATATTTTTTTTGCCACCTGCCTGTCAGCATCGATGACATTTGAATTGCCACAAACGAACCGCAATTCGCGATTTTCGGGAGCCAACATTCTCCAGTTGGCTCGAGAAACTTGGCTTCGATGCCAGATCTCAGGAGGTAGGAGTCTATCTTCATGCGAGTCAGGCCCTTATCGGTCGATACAAACTTGGTGCTAACGTATCGAGCAGATTATGATACGTATGCGTCCTTTGACTCTGTCAGTCAGACTGTCCCGAAGCTCCACCCCAAGTGGACACGAGGGGATTGAAATCGAATGCCCGAATGCAGGTAAACCTCTAGGTGACGGAGCACGAACTGGGTGTTTTCCCATCCGGACCGGACAGATCACGGTGACGCCAGTGGGGAAATACTCGGGATTGATCGTGGGATGACCGCATCTCGGACACGGTGTGACTGATGCACCGTGCCGTTTCTCTCACCGTCCAGATCATGGGAAAATCATTGGCACCCCCGCGCACGCCGCGATTCGCACGCGGCAAACAGGTTCGGAGGAGGGCCTCCAGGTTTGGACCAAAGATCGCGGCTAGTGGAGGGGTATGCCGGTGAATACACAATTTTGTCGTTGTTTCGGGCGTGTAGGTTACGTGGAAGTTGGGGCACTTTCGGCATCGTTCCAGGGCTTCGGAAGAACCACCGGTTGCACCTCGGTGACTGGAGCAATCAAGCCCCTTGGACAGTATAACCCGAAGAAAGGAGGCCTTTGATGGAGGCATGAGGGAATTGGGGCACAGAAGCAGCCCGGAAAGAAATCGCGGCCGCTTGTCTTCTGAAGCGTTTTGCTACATGTGTACGGCTACTGCAGGACATTTCTTCACGTCGCCGCAAGCAAGCCCTGCCCTGAGCCGCCTCTACAATGTGAGCCGCCAACACCAGCAGTCCGACCGAGAAATGAGAAGTGAAGACGAGCCGTGGTCATCTCCACTCTTGCGTAGCTCTATCGTACCACATTTGCAAGTGTTCCCCCACCTCTCTCGTCTCAACTTGGGTGAGTCCACTGGTGGATGGGGTGGACTTAAGAATGGGCTCCTGTCCGTGGCCTTCAGATGCTCCAAGTTCCCTATATCTGAGGATATTGGACCATCCAGCCTTTTGCCCCCCCCCCCCGACCTTCTTCAACCCGCCGACCAAGCAAAGCAGCTCATCGACCAAGCGGCGATTTTGGACTTGTCGCCCGCCCACAGACTCACACTGAGTTCGCACGGTGCTCGGAGGTGCGTATCGAGGGACATATCCATCGTTCTCTTATTTCGGTGATACCAAGCTTTGTTCCCAAGCCAGGCTCGATAAACGAACAAACCGTTTATTTGCAGGCCCTTACAGTTGCACTACTGCCTGTCGTATCACCCCACCACCATCTATATGCTACCACTTTAGTTATTTTTGTTTGCCGACTGGATATGCATATCGACTGACGGGCTTCAAAGGTTTCATCAAGGTTACTGGAGACTGAATAGTAGCTAGAGGGCCTGGTCCCGTAGGCGTAAACATCGATGGATATCCGCTCGCTCATAAACCATGACACACCTTCACCTCCTCCTTCAGCCTCGCCTCCCCCATCGTCCCCTCCGTCGGCTCCGGATCCAGCTTCCGCACCCCTTCCCCGTCCCGGTTGGACCTATCTTCCTGTTTCTCGATTTCCATTACTGACACAATCACCCACAGCTAGTTGCATCGCTAGCTCCCCCGAGGCCGCAGGCTCTGCCTCCCCCAGCGGGTCTTTCCGCGAATCCCTATCTGGCCCCTCCTCACCCGTAGGCACGGTATTCCACAACATCCACGTGCCTCCTGCCAAACCGAACCAACCGAACCAGCCCACGATGTTCCACCATTTCATAGCCGAGCCCAGCGGGATCAAGGATATCGGGATGACCACTGCCGCGCCGCCGCCAACAACACCTCCGCTCGCAGGGAGCAGTATTTCCCCCTTGTCTGGTAAGATGCTAGGGGCGCATTGCTAACTCGGACACGGCAGAACCAGCCAATAGGAAGCCGGTCGAGCGCAATCCGCCGCGTGCTGGCGTCTCGGGGAGGAGGAAGGACAAGCCCGAGATCGATCCGGCGACTGTGGCGGACGGGAAGGGCGACAAGTCGTGGGAGGCGCGGAGGGACAAGGACGGCGGGCCGAAGGAGGGGCTGCATGCTTTCTGGGGCGTCAGAAAGAAGCCTTGACGTGTGAGTGACCTTGGGGAGTGCTGGCTATTTTTCTTCCTTCCCTTTCTTTCATCACAATGGGGTTCAGGTGTGTTTGCGTTTTTTTTTGCATTTGATTTCGTATACCATACATGGCTCTGGTGCTCGGGTTTGCCTACGGGTAATAAACGGTGTGTTTTGTATGTCGTTGTTCCGTGACTTCGGTGTGCGATTCGAGCTCACAGCTGGTGACCCTCGTATTCTGTGGGAGCCACCGTCCCGGGCTTCCCCGTGAGACTCACAATCTCCAACAGTATCGAACGGACTTGGAGCCCGAGTGACGCCGGTTCCACCCAAGTTTGCTGGACAGGGAATTGAAGCGGACGTTCCAGCGACGGAAAGCTCCCGTCACATGCTGCAGATATAGCAGATACCCCTCGTGGCTGATTGCCCTCAACATATCTACAAAGCACCTGGCGGATCGGGCATTTTCTATTTCCCGTTCCCGATGAAACGGGGAAGCATCCATGCGGCTTCTGGAAGGGCCAACTAGTATCGACCAGCATTGGTGTTTGTGTAGACGTCAGCTGCGGTGCAAGTGCGGCCTGTGCCAGGAAGAACAGGGTGTGTTCGGGAGGGAAGGGGACGGGAGGGGGAAGGGCTAGGCGGGCTGGGGTGGAGGAGGGGGAACCGGCAAGGAGGGGGTGGGATAGAAGCTGCGAAAGAGGGGAAGAGGGGGTGGGGGGAAGAAGAGAGAAGTCTCCAACGCCGCCCTTGCCCCGCCTTGAAGGCAGCTGGAGCCGTCAGTGGGTTCTCGCTTTGGCGGTAGGAGCACAGTTTTGCGGGATTTTTTTCTTGTCTCTAATGGAAGTATCTATGCGAGCGAATCATCTGGTCAATTGTGGATCCGGGTTGGCCCCTAACATGGAGAGAATGCGGGCTACATAAAGCTCCAACTATCCCCCAACCTGCTTCTTCCTACCCCACAATAACCATCACCCGACAACTCCTTCTCCTCGTCTACAGAGGCAACTCCTCTTCCCAAACTCGGCGAAGATATTTACACCCTCCCGTCGCCCCATCCCCCCCCACAGGAGCCCAGTGATGTATACCGACACAGTGCCTCCCCTCTTCCGTCCACACCAGCTAACCCAACCCACTCCCAGCCTCGCCCTGACCCCCCAGCACAGCCATGGTCAACTGGACGCAGCAAGCGGACGCGCGGCTCCTCTGGGCGATCCTGAGCACCTGCAGCGTGAAGGTGGACATCGCCGCGGTCGCGGAAGCGTTCGGGATGGGCGTGACGCCGAAGGCGATCAGCCACCGGGTCCAGAAGCTCAAGAAGCTCGGCGGCTCAAAGACCGATCTCGGCGACGGTGAGGAGGATGGTGGCGGTGAGACCGGCGGCAATGCGGCGGCGCCGTCGTCCTCGCCGGCGGCGAAGAGTCCCAGGAGGGTTCGGAAAGTCCTCAAGGGCGGCGTTACGAAGAAGGCTCCTGGAAGCGCCAGGAAAAACCAACAGGCGCACGGCACCCTGGCTTGGCCGCTGGGCGGCGATGGGGGTCAGCCCTGAGGAGCCATCGAAGCCCGGAACCCGCCCGGGGGGAAGGGAGTGGCAATTGCATTTGGGTGCTGGGTCGCTGGTGCGTGCATTTATGATTTATGTAACTGGTTTTTGGATGGGGGGCGGCGGGCGAGAGGGTAGCTGAGGAAGATCGATATTCTTGTACTTTGGTTACTTATTCACTTGGCTGCACCCACGTGATCGGGATTAACATGTCTAATGGCTGGTTCTGTGGGGGTATGGGAAGGGTAGAGAGTGGCTATGGGGCTGGGTCAACCAGTAAGTCGCAGATTTCCTGGTTCGGAAAGGCATAAGGAGAGAGTTTGTTGCATCCGACCTATCTTGATCACGGCAAAAGGGAAGACATAGGTTATTAGGCCTAGCTTGCTGGTCATGAGGCACGCACTATTCGTATAGTTATTCCGTTTGTCGTCCGATTAAAGGTTCGTCACGTGCTATCACTCGTCCCCGTGAACCTTTCTGCCCTGCCTCTTCAGTTGCGTTATATGGATCCGTATCACTCCCTGGAAGTGAGTGAATCAACCAAACGTGACTCGAAGACTTGGTGCCCATCGTTCGTGGGCTGCGGTATCGGCTGCGTTGTGATCTTCCTGTCCGAGCATTCGCATCGATTCGGCCAAGTAGAAATCACCACACGTGGCGTCTCGAATCCGCCTCACCAGCGGCGGGGAAGATGGTAGCGATAATTGCCGCTCAAACCCACCACCTTAGCTTCCACTCCTGGGGCTTCTGGGCCGCCCACCAGGGTGGAGCTTTCGTCTTTTCTCCATATCGAGCGCGAACATACGATATCACTCGCACGCGTTAGCGCAAGTGTTGTCACGATTTCATCTGGGAGGATGGCTGACGCTGTTGTGCGATCAATGATTCATCATCACCATCTGGGAGGATGGCAAGGTTGCATGCGAGTAGCGATATCACCATCCGGGGGACTGACCTGACCGCCTCCATCCGGTGACTCCTTGGATCGGACGAGGTGCGTGGTCTTTGTGTCGAACAAAGGGTGTAAACTCTACATCGGACAAAGGGGGTAAATCCTTTGTCTGTCCGGTGGAGTAGCCACTGAGGCGGGTAGAGAGTGTGCGTCCGTGGTTGGCACGCTCGCTTCGTACTGAATACGCACTGTACCTCTTTTCACTCTTTGAAAGTTCATGAGCCTTTGCGGTGGATATCCTGGCATTTGGATACGGCGGCCGTTGCCGGTGGATAGATTTCGTTGGTACACTATGGCCCCAGGACGGGGCCGGGTAGAGGGCGTGGAATAGTGAAACCGCGTCGAGGCCGCCGCAGGCAAGAGGCAGAAGCGCACTTAATGCGGCACTTCACCAGGTTGCACACGATCACTGAAGAGGCGGGTAGATAAATAGCAACTGGTATCGAGTAATGCACTTTGGAGCGCTCCCGAAAGAAGACGTCCGCAGTTTGTGTCGTGGTTAGCCCAGCGTGGAGGATGGGATGGGATGGGAAAGGGGAACTGTGTCATGTTACTACCAACGTGCAGAAGGTGAGCGGGATAAGCCAGGAGTGTGTGTGTCCGTGTGGTGTTTGCCAGTTCTAGAACATTCCCACTCAACTGAATCAGGAGCTTCTCCTGCACTTCTGCCGCGACGGCTCCGTGAGCCTGTCAGCTCTTGTGCCGAACTGGCGGTTTTTGGCGATATCTGCACACGGAAGGGAGGGGTTTATGGCTCTTCCTGATGGAAAACTGGCCGACGGGCTGGCATAAAGGCGGCAGTGCTCGCTGCTCTTTGTGAAGGCTTCCGGGTTTCCTTACGATTCTATGTCAAATCCACCGGCGCCGCGCTCGATAGACGGCGGATATTCCATCGAAGGCTCTGGTCCTGCGCGAAAACCAACCCGGGCCCTTCGGAAGGGACACACCGGAATACCTACTTCTTCCGCTCAGCTCTGACGCCTATTTAGGTCCATTGCCTCGCTCCCTTCCGGAGCGGAGAGACTAACTTACGCTTATACGGACCGGCCAGGTAGCTCAGCATTCCCCCGGAGGAGCTGTTTCGGTTTCAGCTTGTCAGTCCTCCCGTCACTCCCCGCCTTGGTGTTTTGTTTTGAGTTTTGACTAGAAACGTAGTACACTTCTCGGGAATCACCATGATCGTCTGGACGCCCGAAAACAACCAGAAACTCTTCATCGCCACTCTGGCTGCCCATCCCGAGCTCAAACTTGTACCCACCCCAGTCTCCCCGCCCCTTCATATCCCCGCTTCGCACAAGCTCACAGTAGTACCCCACAGAACTACCAAAAGATCGCCGAGATGTTCGGACCGGATGCGACCGGCAACGGTGTGCGGCACAGATTTCGCTCCATCAAGAAGGCAGCCCGCGAAATCTGCGAAGGCGGCGGGGAGCCATCGTGTCCGCCCAGTTCCAAGTTGCCCAAGATGCCGAAGAAGAGGAAGAGGGCGGCAGCGGGCGGCTCGGCCTCCACTGCGGCCAGTGGAGGGGCCAGTGGAGGGGCGTCACACTCCACCAGCAACGAAAAGGGGAGCAAAGCCTACGTTGAGCACCATGGGCCGGCCGAGGATGAGAATGAGAGCGAGGACGAATCCAGGGCCTGTTGGACGACTGGGAATCTGCACGACGAAAAATCGCAGCCGGAGGCGGAGGAGGACTACCAGGATGTCGGTGGAGATAATTAAAGCCTTGCGGGTAACGGGAGAGGGTGCTTAGGATTTCCGCGGGAATTGGTTAACCTCATGTGGGTGTGGGATTATTTTTGCTGGTTCACCGTTCATCCGCAATTTAACGATAGAATAGCCATGGACAATGGAGTAAAGTGGCCGTGCTTTTCTTATTAGTTATCCGGAAACAAGGAGTGTACTAGAAAAACAAAAACAAAGCAAAGGCCAAACAACCAGCAACTACTTCTCAGCTAAGCCACTCAAGCCAACCACATGGCCGGGCCCGCATGCATGTTTCCGACCCAGCGCCATGATTGACCCATACTCTCTCACCCAGCACTTTTGGGAAAGCACGCAAACAGCTCCCGCCCCCACCTCTCATCACCGCTTTTCAAACGCCGTTGTCACTTTGACCACACCCCCAAACTACTCCTACCTGGCCACACGCCACCATTCTCAGCATCGCACTACCCAGCAACACTTTTCGGAATCCGTATATCTTCACCCCACAAAGCTATTTCCGGACAGCCCGGAAAAAAAACATCAACCGACATGCCCAAAGTCGTAAGTGATACCCCGACAACTTCTGGGGAGGGCGGGTGGCTGGGTGGAGAAAAAGAGTTGGGCTGACGGAATGGGCGGGCGAGAAGGTCTGGACTCCGGAGAATGACCGAAAACTCCTGATTCGCCTGATCGAGCGCTCGGCGAAGGCGTACGATACCGTCGAGCTGGCCAAACTATTTGCTGGTATGGTTTCCCCCCTGTGGCCGCTGTTTATAAACTTGCTCAATTCGGTTTCTGCAGGCGCCACTCCCAAGGCCATCGAGGAACGCATCGCCAAGCTGAAGCGAGAGGCAAAGGCTGCAGACGGTGGTGGAGGAGTAGGAGGGGGAGGAGGAGGAGGAGGAAGAGGAAGTGGAGTTGGAGGTGGAGGTGGCAGCGGTGGGGGTAGCGGCAGTGGCGGCGGCAACGGCGCCGGATCGGATACGGCTGCAGACTGTGCCGCTTCTCCTCCCGCCCACGCCAGCGGTGGAAAGAAGACTGCTACGCCGAAGAGGAAGCGTGTCGAGGGCGGCGGAACCAGGGGGCCCCGGAAGAAGAAGGCCAAGATTGTCGACAATGAGTGCGTAGATGACGAGGAGGAAGCCAAGGGCGACTTGGCGCCCCTGGGGATGCTCAAGATCGAAGGCGCCCCGCTGAGCGGAAAGGGGAAGGAGAGGACGGTGGATCGAGACATGAAGTGAAGAAACAGGGAACAGGGTATGGGACGGGATAAGAGTGTACTTTTTACCGGAAGTACCTTGGACGATTGGGGCCTGCTACTTTTTGCTTGTTTGTGGGGACTCGAGCTACTCTACTTTGGATGTATTCTAACTTGATGCTGTGATGACGATGTCTTTCTCTACATACGTACGGACTCTGCACCCGTCGAAACTGGCTGACAGTGCACCGCATTCCTCCCATCGTATTCTGCATTCCACGTCTCGTACGGGGGGACCCATCGACAATCAAATCATACCCTCCATTGAAGAAGCTAATCCTGAACCGTCTCAACTCCGTGACCGAAACTCTGCATCTGCTCATCCGTGAACGGGGAAACCCTTTGGTCTGTCCCAGCCCGTTTGAGTTCCTCTTCATCCGTGTTCTAGAATCTTCTCCCGTACGAGGTCTCCGGGAAGGGGGGAGAGGGGTCGGCTGTATGTCCGCGTTCCGTCGTCAGGCTGCCGGTCCGTAAGCTCATATATCCCGCGGCCCTCTGTCCTCTGTCCTCCTCCTCCTCTCCTACCTCTTCACACACAGAGTACTCCCCGGCCTTCCACCCCTCCCACCTCAGCGCTCTCAAAATGAAGTGGGACGGTACTCCTCCCCTTCCTCCTCCCCAACCTTTCCCAGCTAATACCTTCACCTCCTCCATTAGCAACCGCGGACCAAAAGCTGCTGCTCACGATCCTCTCTGTGCACAAGTTCACCGTCGACTACGCGTCTGTAGCCGCTGTCATGGGCTGCACGCCGCGCGCCTGCGAGGAGCGTCTCAAGAAGCTGCGGAAGCAGGCTGGCATCACCACCGCCGCCGCCGGTTCGCCGGTCAAGAAGCAGCAGCAGCAGCAAGCCGCTGGTGTATCCTCCTCCTCCTCCGCAGCCGCCGCCGCCGCCACTGGGGGTCACGATCATGCTCGTGACGATGGGGACACTCCCCCGACGGCGACGGTAAAGAAGCGACAGGGAAGGACGGAGTTCTCGATGGCCCGTACAAGGGAGGGCGTCGAGATCCCACTCGGAGTACTGCTCGAGGTCAGCCCCATGCCGGTTAATGGCTGGTTCGAGGAGGAGATCTTCGATGAGGACGAGAGTGGTGGCGGCGGGGTTTGGGGCGAGTGAGTCGGGGTTTGGAGTAGAGCGGCGGACAGGCTGCATGGTGGGTTTTATCGTAATGTTGCATACGGGGATATGTACGGGATAGATAATAGAGATGGAATTTTTTGGGCCGCTTGGTCTGTGTCGAGTGCGAACGTATGACACTGTCGTCTTTTCATTGCTCTATTACACCTACCTAAGTACTTGTATAACCACCCGTGATAGCGAATAGTGAGTGGGAAAGATCAAGGATATCCGAAACAGACTAGTATTCCGACTGCAGCACCTTCTTCAACGCACCAATCTGCGCCTCCGCGTCCTCCACCTTCCTCTGGGCAACCTCAATCTTGCTGACCAACCAATCGACTCTCCGTCCACTCTTCTTCTCGCACGCCGCGAGGGCCTGGAGCTCCTCCTCGTACTTCACGATATCCGTCGTCTCGGCCTTCACCACTGCCTTGAGACTGAGCATGTCCATTTTCGCTTTCAACACCTTGTCCGCCAAGAGACGTTCGAACGCAGCGCGGTACACAGGCTTTCCGGGCTTGATGGCGTATGGCCGACCGTGCTTGTTGATGATGCTGATCATCTCGACCTGCTCGAGCGCTTGCACAGCGTCCTCTCCGCCCGAGGACTTGAAGAAATCGTGGAAGAGGACGTCGTTGTAGCGGAGGGAGTCCTCCGTTGTGAGCCGCTTGATGAGGTACCAGGCCTGTTCCGCTGTCCACTTGCGCTTGGCAATCTCAGTACCGTCGAGGAAGTAAAGCTTCAGGATCTCAGAGGCGGAGTTGAGGATGATCTCGTGGACGGCTTGCTGCGGGGTTTCGCCGGCTTTGATCCGCCGCGCGAGGAACCCGAGGTCCGTCAGACGGCCACCGAGCGCGGCGATACTGTCGTCGAGCTCCTTCATCAGCTTCTCGTCGTGCTTGATGCTGCGGTCGGTTTGGCTGTCGGTTTGGCTGTCGAGATGGTGGAGGACGTAACGTTTCGCACTTTCGGGATTCGCGTCGCCGAGGAAGACGGTGCGGAAGACGCGGTTGGGGAGGGACTTGGCGAGGGATTTCTGGAACCCAATGTCGTTCGTGACGAAGATCACGTGTGCGACGTTGGTGGAGACGACGAGTGCCGCCCAATCCGCGAGTTTGTCGTAGATCACGCTGTGGCCTCCGTGGTGGAGAAAGTTGTCGATCACGACGACCGGCCGGAGCTGTGGGTTTGCGGACAGGTACTTGTCGTCAGACATGGCCTTGTCACGTTCATTGTCGTTTTTGTGCTCCAGTGCGACGGCCTTGAGGGCTACAGCCGTGTTCTGAAGTATCTTGGCGAATTGGTTCTCGAGCGTCTGCGAGAAGCCCGCTGTAGTTCCGATGGCTCCTTGGGCTGCAAGGTCGAGGAGGCTGCTGATAGAGTTAAGCCATGAGAATACAGGTCGATATCCAACCTGGGATGCTGCGACGGTGATGGCGGCCGAGTCGCCATGGGCCTCGTGGATGGGCTCGCAGTCGATGAGTAGGACGTTCTTCCGGCCTCCTAGGGTGCTATCCATGATCAACTCGCTCTTTCCGGATCCACGAGGACCCTGAACGACGATGAATGTCTCCTCCGACTCCTGTAGCCAGCCCTCGATCTGTTCGACCGCGGCCTTCCGCTCCTCCCATAGCGCAGAGAGATCCTCCGACTCCTGCTCCTTCTTGAACACGAACCGGTCCACGGTATTCTTCTTTACCCATCCCCAGTACACGTTTTCGGAGAAATGCAGGGAGTGGGTGATCTTTGCGTGGATAAAGAATGTTCTGATCGGATCAAAGACCCAGACAGCGATGACACCGGCGAGTGCGGCAAAGATTGGCAACCAGATCCTGGGATGGTTCATCATCCAGTCGCGAATATAATGAGGCTTCATACCGCGTTCGTACAGGATCCTGAGCGTAACACCCCCCTCTTTGCCAGCGATGGCCGCAATCTCCGGCACTTCAAACCCGTGCAGACAGTTCTTCGCACTGGTGGCACTCCTCATACGCAAAAACTGAATTATCGCGAACCTTGGCTCCTTGCCACCAGCTGGGGAAAGGGTGATATCCGCGATCTTTCCATACCGCCGGAACAGCGCATACAGCGCCTCCTGACCCAACTCGCCCCCTTCCACAAACTCCACCTTCAGCCGTGTGCTCGGGAAACGATATAGATCCTCCAGCCAGGGGTTCCCGCGAACTAGGAAGGAGCGGACGTTCGAAAACGGCGCGAACCAAGGTTTTACCCGTTGCTTCTTCAGATAGGCTTGCACCGCGTTTTCGATCCTCGCCGGGTCGGGGGAGGTGAATTTGACGAATGCGCCGCCGTCTTTCTTTCGTGGTATTATTTCCGTGATCTGGAAGCTTGGAGAGTTGGACAGGTCCGGGGGAAGACATTGCCCCTTGATCCGCGAGTCGATCGACTTGTTGTCATAGGGCACCACCAGATAACGGAGATCGTAGACGGCCATCTTGAGGGGGAAGACATCTATACGTGGTAGTTGTCGAGTCAGTAACGGTCGCTTCTACTTTCGACAACGTGGTCACTGACTGTCGAAGTACAGCAGTGATTCCTCGGGCGTTTTGTCGATGAAGCCTGTTTTCTCCGTGCCGACTGCGCTAGTAGGGCGCCGGAACTGAAGCCGTGCGACCGCGAGCGGGGGTGTGCGCAGAACAGGTGAGAGGAGGCGGGTGCGAGGTGCCCCTAAGCACCGCGAAGCCGTGAGGATGCGGTTCATGACAAAGATGGTCTCTCCACGGCGGGAGCGGGGAAGAGCTGGATTCTCTCCAGTTGTTTGCAGGGTGACGTCAGTAGTGCTAGTTAGAGACTAGCGAACCGCCAAGAAATGGTCAATGCGTCAGCCCAAGTCAGATGCAGAATTCCATGGTCACTTCGGCACAGCGACCAACAATCGAAACAGTCTCGTTAGCCGCGCAGAAACACAATCCAGACCAGACACCGCCCATACTGCACGATCCGCCTCACACTTTACACACACCATGCCGCGACCCAAGCGTCCCGCGCATCCGATCTCGCACAGCGTGGACGCCCTGAACCGTTCCGGGGCGGGTCTCGCGCCCTCCAAGCGTCCCAAGTTCGACGCGCGCAACCCGCACCTCGCCGCGCCGGACGCGCCAGAGACCGAAACCGACATCTTCCTGGAGGTGGACGAGGGCGCGATCGGCAAGCGCCGGGTCCACCGGAATGCGGTCGAGCTCGAGGGCTATGAGACGGATTCCTCCTCCGAGGGGTTCGACGCCACTCGGAAAGCCTGGGCCAAGGCGGATGGGAAGCAGAAGGAGAAGGCGAAGAAGGTGGATGACGACGACGACGATATGTTCGGCGGGGACGCGGACGAGGACGAGGTGGACGAACTAGAGAAAGATCAGGATCGCGGTGGTGTCGGCAAGAAGGATAGGAACGTCAAGTTCTTGGAGCTGGACGATATCGAGGGACAGGAAGAGGAGGGGGCTATGGGGGAGATACCGGTGCCGCCGCGGTTCCCGGATATATTCAAGGACGAACGTCGGGGTGAGTCCGAGTCCAGTGACGACGACGAGGAGAAACTCGCCGAGGAAGGGATAGACGAGGAAGTGGGCGCCGGGGGCCGGAAATCGCACGCGCCAAAGAGGGAGGCTTTCAACATGAAGAGCGAAATGGAGGACGGCCGTGTCGACGCCAGCGGAAACTTCATCCGTAAGGCGGCCGAGAAAGACGCGATCCACGACAGCTGGTTGGCGGGCATCAGCCGCAAGGATATGAAAAAGGCGAGGGAGGCTATGGAGAAGCGCGAGCTCGAGCGCAGGGAGCAGATACGACGCGACGACGAGGTAATAACGAGCGAGGTCCTCTCGCGACTGATCGTGTGTCTTGACCGCGGCGAGAGCATCCTGGAAGCTCTGGCGCGACTGGGGGGAAAGAAGAAGCCCGATGTCAGCAAGAACAAGAATCGATGGCGGCAAAAGAAGAAGGCTGCGGCCGAGGACGAGATGCAGGTCGACAAGGGGAAGGGCAAAGAAGCGGGAGATCCGGCTGAGGTGCGGCGGAAGGAGATGGTCGAGAAGATCACCGGGGCTGCAGATATACTCCTCACTCGCGGCCAGCCAGAGGTTTACGACGAAACGAGGGAGAGCCTCATGCGGCAGTACAAGCGGGAAACCGGGGACGACTGGGTAGATCCCAAACCGGAGGAGGTGGGGACGGACGATGCGGCGGCAGACATGAGGCAGTGGGAGTACAGGTGGACGGACGGAAGGGACGACGGCTCCACATACGGTCCGTACGGTAATGCGGAGATGAGGACCTGGAACGAACATGGCTTCTTCGGGGAAGGAGTCGAGTTCAAGCTCGCCGGTGGGATCGAGGGGTGGACCAGGGCGCCGGGCTTTGTCTAGAGCCGATGCATACACGCCTTTCCAGTGGAACCTGTTCGCTGGCCAGTTGGCTCCTGCCAGTCCAGGTGGTCCGAGTCCGGATAATCGGTTGGTTGATGCATAGTAATGTTGATACATAGTAATGAACTCGTTCGGTTGCCGGTTCTATACAGTCCGTATAGAGGCATGTGGGTGTGCGATCGGCCTAAGCCTGCTCCTGCCGGTCATTGAGCGACTAGATTTTGCTTTTGTCCTAGCAATTTGTCCACATGTGAAACCATGGAACACCGTATACCAGTTCGGCCAGTTCCAGCATACGTACACGGTATCCGCCAGCTTGAAAGAATTACAGCCAGAAGATCCGCAGACGACATCGACGCGGCTTCCCATCCCACCCCGCAAGACGACAACGAAAAAGGGTAAAGGTAGATACACAGTGCCCGTCGTTTTGCTAAAGTGGTACACAATACATAGCTATGTACCCACCAAAGTACAGACGATTAAATAGGAATAAAAATGGGCTGCCAAGAGAGAAGAAGAGAAGGGTGGCTGGTGGCAGCGGCGCCGGCAGCGGAGTTGCAGGGTGGTCCCGAGGCGAAGGAAGCCACGATGGTTTGTTCATCCCCGCACGAGATACCGAATTCAATACGGTCCGTGTGATGCATTGTGCGTATATGTCCCGATCACTCACGATGGTTGTCATTGGACTATTGGGGCTCGGCATCGCTGTGTGGAGACGTGAAAGAAACCACTGCCACGATGCCTCCGATTCTCCTTCAACAAGAGCCCAGGCAACCATTACCGCATGGTTGCCGGCGTCAACGGATACTGCCAAAAGAACAGTGAGGCTGGAAATCCCCCTCGTGAAGGTACCGTCCCTTGTGAGGAAGCAACGACAGTACTCGAATGCGTGGCGGCTCGACACGCCAGGGCAAACAAAGAAGCGATGAAAGCGACGTACCTACACCTTCACGGTTCTCCGCAGCCACATCGCAGTCGCTTCCGGATCAGCAGCAGTACGTATCGCACCGGCGTGGGTGGGAAATTCCGCAAGCCGGGGCTGCTTGGGACTGTAGATCATCGCCGGGAGCCAGTTCTTTTTTTTTTTTTAATCTTTTTTTTTTTATTTTCGCTTTTTTTTTTGGCTGCTCTGCGGCTAAATTTGAACTCTTTTCCACCCCGGGGCCCTATGCCCATGCAATTTTGTGTTTCTTCCTCAACCACGTCCACCGTAACGCACTCCTTTACCACGGAATATATCGCACTGGCCCTAGAAGGGCATCCGGCCTTCGCACGCAGACAGACAACAGTGTTGCGTGTTTTGTCCGATTTTTTTTTTTTTGATGCGGAAGGTGAATTTGCGAGCGTCCGACTGCGCCCAGTCCTGCATTTGCAATCTTGAATGGCTTGAAGTCATCAAATCCCTGCTCAATGTGTATGGCTTTGGTGACTGGAACGGGTGGCGGTTTGACAGGGAACGAGACAACGATGATATCAGATAAGATAGAAATCGATTGATGATGGCAACGTGATGAAGATTTTCGATCCGCCACCTTGCGCCGGTTGAAATCCGGCAGGCACCGCAGCAGCCCTTCCATTATGTCTCTCTTGGCAATCTCTTTTTGATTTCATTTAATTGTGGTGTGGGCACTCTGTATCTACTTTGATTATTATTGATAAGTATTGTGTAACTATGTAAGATGTAACTACCACTTTCGTAAAACGACGGGCATCGTGTACCATTTCTCCATGCCGAAAACCCAGCCCAGTGCCCACGTCCATCCCCAGTACAAGCACTCTATTTTGTGTATTTATATATTCATTGCTCGCATGCGACTTAGATAGATCATGACGACGTTGCAAGCTCCCCCTTGCCCTCCACCCAGGCGTATCCCAAGAAGATATGGAGCGCACCAAAGAGACAATAAAGGAAAGACAAAGGAAAGGACAAAGGAAAAACACGGCCCTTACGGAGTCCGCTCCTTCCCTCTCCCTCCGCTCCCGGAGTTCCCATTCTGACGCCTCACTCTCCGCGCCACCCCCAGCCGACTAACCACCCCTCGCATCCGTGGAGGAGAGGAAGTCCATCTAGATAGTGTATCGCCTGGCTGCACCTCCAATCGGCAAGGAGGCCCCGGATCTTGAGCCGGCTCTTCCCCCTCCCGCTTTCCTTCCACACCTCTGCCGACAGGATCTTCTGCTGGGCCTTCCATTCGGGGCAGGCGTTGAAGAGGTGATCCCGCGTCTGTGTCCTGTGCATGGGGGGCCACCAGCACTGAACGGCGGTCCGATTCTTTGTCCAGTGTAGGCACTGCCCGGTAACAAGTGACCTGTCTTCGGCCGGCAGAACCTAGAGGCGGGCCTCTTGGAACTGCCTGCTACCGTTGTGTCTGGCCGCTGCTTTGCTGGCAGCTTGTACTTCTTCTGGGAGGCCCGTCCTCGCGCCCACTGCCACGACTCCGCTCCGAGATCTCCCGCTTCGGGTGTGCAAGAGATCTGGGGAGCGGCGTCGCCCTCGCCTCCACCCGATCCGAGCAGCTTGGCCATTCCACGCCGCGGGCATCTGGCTCCTCTGCTGCTTGGGACACCTTTGTGCGCTGGGAACCACCGGATTTCAATGGCGACGCCTGGTCTGGTCCTCCGCAGCGCTGCGACATGCCTTCTTGCCTGGATCCGAGTGCGTACTTCCGGCTCCTCTGAGGCCATTCGCTTGACGGCGGCCTAGGCATCGGTGAAAATTGTGGCCCTTTCCGGGATCATCCCTCTTCTCGTAGCAGTTTCCAGCTGCGGAGCCCTGGCAAGAGCGCGCATTCCGCATCGTATGTAGGCCTCCTGGTTGTATCCCATGTGTGTTTTTATGTCCACCCAAGTGTGCTCGCGCGGCTCCTCTAGCGAGGTAGGACAAGTACTTACTCTATGTCGTAGGTATGTATGTACTTCTCCAACCCAACCAACAAGGCAGTTAGCGCATAGGTAACCACCGATGATTGCTACAACCAAGTATGATACATTATGTACATACATTATACCGGTGAGCGTAATCACTTTATCCGTTCAACAAGCGAAATCTTAATTCGACGACGGTCGCAACGTGTGCGGTCCGTCCGCTTCCGTTCGAAGGAGGAGGAAAACAAAGAACAAACAAAAAACGGAGGCGGGACGGGACAAATTGGAGGGGAGGGGATACAACCAACCAAAGGGCCGGATAACCATTTGCACGCATGCTTGGCCCGACTTGACTGACAGCTCGACTCGGGTTCGCTTGACCCGGAAACTGTACGCCGTACTTACATTCCGTACTGCACTGTGTGTGCATCTATGTGAGCGCAGCGAGGCATGAGCGGCGATCGCCGGGCCTGGCCAGGTGCGGATGCGGGGCCCGGTGTCGGCGAGACCTGGATGGTCAGTTGGGATGCGCTGTGTAGCCAGCTGCGGAGTGGCCGTCGCGGAGTGGCCGTCGCGTGAGCGCGTTTTCCGCTGTGGTGTCTGAGGATGCACGTTTCCGGGTTTATGATATCCATGTGGGAGAAAAAAACAGCCGCTTCACGCCGTGGTCTCGACCGTTCGGAGGGTCCTACTGTACGTACCTACTCACACATGTAGCTGCTACACATCGAAGGTCTCCCTCTGCTACTACATCCCCCCCGCACGCGTAGAGCAGTTCCGGCAGCTGGCAGGTGCTCGGGTCTTCCCTCTCCGTCCTTCCGTGCTTGCCGGGGCGGTGGTTGCGGGCTTTTTTTGTGGCTGGGAGGCACATATTCGGAGTGGTGGGACTATCCGGAACACCGACTGCACTGGGATGGGATCGTGAGTTGGTAGACCGGCTCTAGCGGGCTGCTTGCGCGAAGGCTTCTCGAGCCGAATCGCTGCGTGAAGTAACTTCCCGTGCTGGTCTGGAGACAAACTTAGGGGTGGACCCGTCGACGACGGACGCAGCCTCGATAGGGCGTGGGTGCGTCCATTCCACCCCCGTATCATCTCATCTCATTGGGGCGGTTTCAGAGTCGGAAGGGCAGTGTCTTGTGCGTTGGAGTTCGTCGGAGTTTCGGGTGCGGAGTTTCGGAAGCGGAGTTTCGGGATTTCGGGAGCTTGGGCTTTCGTGGTGCTGGAGACCCATTCCAAGGCACATCGGGAAGACTGGGGCATCAGCGGGGGGACGCAGGAAGGAACAAATAGCGCGCTCCCTCACCCTTAGCGCAGCCGGGAAGCATCTCTGTGGCCGGGGTGCTGCCACGCGCACAGAGGAGCACTCGCGCCACTCAGCGGGGGCCGGAGTTTCGGACCTGCACGGAGTTTCGTAACTGCGCGCAGCGGGCGGGAGGAACGGCACTATCGCCCCTATCGCCGCTAAGTACGTACCGCACCTGACTGGCTGGTTGACTTTTGCTGTTGGTGAGCGGCATAGTTACCAAGTCGCTATGCATTCTCGGACGAGAGAGCCAACGGGTGGCCGTGCCAAGCCCGCCCAGCCCACGCCGCACCGCTGTCACCGCACCACGTTTTTCTCATTTATTTATTGCTTTCTCGTCCCCGGCGCGGCGGGGATTGCCGGTGCAGTCGAGGCATGGGAGTGGGGTATGTGTGGATGCACATACTGCAGAGCAGACTCCACTTCGGTCCGGCGAACCGGTTTTATTTTCGAAGCGAGGAAGGCTGCGCGGCAGAGCACCGTCCTCACACCTCGTATAGATAGCATCTCCATGCCCAAGTACTTATTGACTATTCGCGCGAGAGGGCAGTGGCGGCGAGGCGCAGGTGGCGCGTGCAACGTCAGCCAGCCAGTCATCGGTCGGTCGGTCGGTCGGTCGGTCAGTCGTGTCAGCCCCGCCGTTTCTGGTCTGGTCCAGTGGTCTGTTCTCGCTGTCTGCCCAGTGCCCGCAGCCCGCTCCCGCAGCCGAGCCCCGTCAGGACTATCTATACATAATATATCTATTCATATTATCCATATACGGGAGATGACAGTGGCTTGGGATGGGAGCAAGAATAGCAGAGCGCAAAAAAACAAAAACAGCAGAGTGCTTACTCCCACGTTTTTCTTCCCCTTCGGTTTCACGGTCCCGTTGCTAGTCTAAGGCGTGTTCCGCAGCTGCAGCCAGCGCCGTCACACGGGCAAGTCCATGCTCGGGTCTTCTGATCAATCGTCATCTGCTATTATTGCATAATTCCCCCCGCCCGTCCAATGCGATCGCGCCGCCGACGAACGGACGGAACGAACGGAGCAGGGCACTCTTGGCTCGGGAGAACGGGCGAAAAGACCAGTCGGCTGCTGTTGTCGGGGCACTGGCCCGGAAGCCACTGTCTGGCTGTTCCAACCGGATAATCGTCGTGGGGGTTCGTTCTGGTGGCCCGCTCTGGTTCTGTGGTGGGCGCGAAAATCGCGGATTCTCGCTGCCTGTGCCCGTTAGCGCGCTGGACCGTGTTGCCCGACTGAGTTCAGGTTCGCCACTCGTGTGTGGCGCAGGCGCGGCGTGGGCGCCGGCGTTCGCAGCGGAACTTCTGCAGATCGTGGGCGGGGCGTGTGCGGCGACGCGGGGGCGGCGAGAGGAATCGTGGTGCGTGCGTGAGTGGCTCGGATACGGGGCCGGACAGGGTTGGTGGTGGGCGGAGATCTGCCCAGAATAGATGTCTGTGTAGAGCATGGGACAATCCAGGAACGCACGAGAAGCCGGGGAGCAAGGAAAAAGCAAGCACGGTGTCACCCCCAGCAAACTCAACGCCGACAACTGCTGGCCGCCAACTAACGCCGGCGTGGAGGGCGGAGACCATCACCACTATCTTTCTTTCGGCCGAAGATGCTGCGCTCAGTCGGTCATGTCGATGCTTGCTCGCTGGCTGCGATAACTGGCTGTGTACCGTAAGGTACAGGAATTAACGGGCTATGGCTACGGTCGGCTGCGGCGTGTCCTCGAATGGAATATCTTCGTCCTTTTTCTTTTCCTTTCGTGTGTTGTCCGTCTTTTCTTTCCTGGATACTTGATAGTGCGTCCACCTCGATCTCTCCTTGTTTTTTTCCCTCCCAGCTTTTCCTTCGCTGTCACCATCGAGTATATCCTCCTCCGGACGGAAAAAAACAAGACGTGTGGAGATATCGATCTGCTCTCTTCCACTGGTGGGTGAGCTCCAGCCTGGTTGGCAACGGGACCCCGTACGATACCATAAATATACACCTCGATACTGACACACACTCGCAGACAATATCGTCACCGCCCGTCCTCACAAGTAGCCGCCCCGACGGATACACCCAACGATGTCGGACCCACGCATCGGGTCCTGGATGGACTTCTCGGAGAGCGGAACGTCGACGCCGCTGTCGAGCGGCTCCACAACGCCGCGGCATCCCGAGCGGGTCTACCAACGCCCGGCGGGACTGGACACGCCGGACCTCGAGAGCGCGAACGAGAAACTGGCCCGGATCCAGCACCAGAACAACATCCACTACATCCGCCGCCATGAGGTCGCCTCGCCACTGTCAAACCGGAGCACCACCCACCTCAACCCGGCCACGGAGATGAGCCAGATACCCGAGATGCCCATGTTAAAGGCGGCGGGACTGGCGGGAACACTCATGGTTGCTGCGTTCTTGAATGTATGTCGACCCTCCCCCCGGGTGGTTGGTTGGTTGGTAGGATGGATGGATGCTGAGCGCGAACGCAGACTCTCTCGGTCCAGGCCATGGTCATCGCCATGCCCTCTATCGGCGAGGCACTCGACATGCCGCCGAGCCGGCAGCAGTGGATCATCACGTCGTACGCGCTCACCTTCGGCTGTTTCCTCCTGCTGTGGGGCAAGATCGGTGATATCTACGGGAAGCGGCTCGTGTTCCTGATCGGCGGCGTCTGGGTTTCCGTGACGACGCTGGCTACCGCCTTCAGTCCGTCCGAGATAGTCTTCGATATCCTGCGCGCGCTGTCGGGTCTCGGCGCTGCCGCAAACGTGCCCGCGGCTATGGGCATCCTGGGCACCAGCATCCCGCCGGGCCAGGTAAAGAGCTACGCATTCGCCATATACGCGGCCGGCGCGCCGCTGGGCGCCATCATGGGGACGTTAGTGGTGCGTTGGTTCCGATTCTGTCTGCAAGCTAGGGCTCGCGCGCTGACTCACACGGCTCATGTAGGGCGGTGTACTGACGCAATACGCCACGTGGCAGTGGATCTTTTACATGGTCGCCATCATATCCATGGTGGTGACCGTGGCCGCGTACTTTGTGATCCCGCGGCCCCGCCGCAACCACTCGGTGACCCCCGTGGAACGGCCGACGCTCGACTACTTTGGCGCGCTCCTGATCACGCTCAGCCTGGTCCTGCTCATCTTCACGCTGTCGCAGGGCAACACCGGCGACGACGGCTGGGCGAAGCCCTACATCCCGAGCTTGATGCTTGTCTGCGTCATCCTGTTCATGACCTTCGTCGGCTGGGAGTGGTGGCTCGAGAACAAGACGAAACTGGAGCCGCTCATGCGCATGAGCATCTGGAGCAACAGGGGTTTCACCATGTCCATGATCGTCACTGGATTCTTCTGGGCTAGCTTCAACAACTACATGATCTACGCCACCTTCTTGTACGTCCCCTCCTCGCTTCCTCCTCCCCTCGCACTCGCTGACCGTCGTCCGACAGCTACCAAGAGTTCCTCGACCTCTCGCCGATCGCGACCACACTGCGGTTCCTCCCGACAGGTGTGGCCGGCGCGCTGATCACGATCATATCCGGATACCTCCTGACCCGGGTGTCGGGCCAGCGCATCCTGGTGGTGGGCGTGGTCTGCTCGAGTCTGTCATCGATGCTGATGGCTGCGCCGATCCCGCCGGAGACCTCGTATTGGGCCTTCGGGTTCCCAGCGATGGTGCTGGCCGTGGTCGGTGCCGACACCGTGTACCCGTGTCTGTCGCTGTACACGACGAGCCGCATGCCGATGCGCGACCAGGCGCTCGCCGGCGGCATCTTCAACACCGTCGGCCAAATCGGCCGTGCCGTCGGTCTCGCGCTCGCCACCGCCGTCGACGTCAGCATCCGCAAGAACCACGGCAACCTGCTCGGCGACGTCGTCCCCTCCGTCAACGCTTCGGGCGAGGAGGGCAGGGAGAAGTGGGTCCTCCTCGCCGCCCTGCGCACCACGCAGTGGCTCAACGTCGGCCTGGCGCTCCTTGCCCTCGTCGGCGTCATCGTGGGCCTCAGGAACATTGGCAAGATCGGCGCTGCGAAGCCGCATGGCGACAAAGAGGATCCTGACAAGTGAGGGCGTTTTTTTTTTCCTTCTCTTTCTGTTTTCTTTTTCGTGCGAATTGGCACTGCATTGCGTTGGGAGGGGTTGGTCTTTTCGTTTCGTTTTGTTTTTTTCTGGCGTTAGCGTGTTTGTCCTTGGGGTTTTTTTCTTCTTTTTTTTCTTCTTTTTTTTTCCCCTTTTGTTTCTTGGAGTTGTAATGGGGTTGGGGTATTTTCTAGATATGTATTGCGTTAAAATTGCTGCGAGGAACGGACGCAGAGGTGGAGGGATGGATGCATGGATCGATGCACTATGATAATTGATGCGGATGTGGGGGGGGATGGATCGATGGATGCACGGATCAATGCATTAGTGGATGCATGGACGGGACGGATGGCTGCTGGAGGGATGGAGAATGGATGTACCACGGCCTGGCCTTTGGGATGAGACGATGTACTTGTTTATATACGAACCGACATAACTATCGGCTACCTACTTGACTACCCGAAAGAAACAAAGGAAAAAAAAAAACTGCTTCCCAGAAGTCTACACGCTCATCTCCATCTTGATGCCCGCATGGGGCTTGTACCCCTCGACGACGATATCCTCGACCTTCATTTGCTCGACCTCCTTCAGACCGCCGCCGCCAGGGGTGTTGAACCTGACGGTCGGCCAGTCCCTGGGCTCCCTGTCGAGCTGCACCCTGAGCGCGTCGACGTGGTCGGAATAGACGTGCGCGTCGCCCATGCAGTGCACGAACTCGCCGGGGCCCAGGCCGGCCGCGTGGGCGAGGATATGCGTGAGCAGGGCGTAGCTGGCGATGTTGAACGGGACGCCGAGGCCCATGTCGCACGAGCGCTGGTAGAGACAGCAGCTGAGGCGGGCGTCGGTGGAGACGAAGAACTGGGCGAACATGTGGCAGGGCGGGAGGACCATGTCCTTGAGCGCGGCGGGGTTCCAGGCGGAGAGGACGATGCGGCGATTGTAGCGGTCGTGCTCGAGACAGCGCAGGACCTCGGCGAGCTGGTCGACGCCCTCGCCCGCGTAGTCGGCGTCGCACCCGCGGTACGCCGCGCCGAAGTGCCGCCACTGGAACCCGTACACCGGGCCCAAGTCCCCCGGCGCCCGCGAGTGGAACCCCAGTGCGTCCAGGTTCTCGCGCGACCCGTTGCCGTCCCAGATCTTGATCCCCGCCGCCGACAGCGCCGCCGACGACGTCGACCCGGATATGAACCACAGAAGCTCGTGCACGACCGCCCGCAGGAACACCCGTTTCGTCGTCAGCAGCGGTAGCACGCCCCCCCGGAGATCGAACCGGAGCGACGGCGGCGCGAAGAGCGCGATCGTGCCCGTGCCCGTCCTGCCGCCCCGTCAGTTCTCCGTGCGTTGCCGCTGTGGCGCGCGGGAGGGGAGGGGAGGGGAGTACCGGTCTGGCCGAACTTCACCTTCGGAGAGAATCCGGCGGATCAGGTCTAGGTACTGGTGCTCTTCGTGTTGCTTTGTCGTGGGGACCGCCGCGGGAATCGTCGACTGTGGAGCCGTCGCTTGCTCTGCCTGTTGCGTTGCCATTGTTGCTGGGTGGTGGTGCTGAGCGGTTGCGGGCTGCAGCGCGTCTAACGGTGGCGTTTGCATTGGGTCACGTGAAGCGCTAGCGTAGACTGGCCATGTACCACATGGGGGCGGTATCACGTTTTCTCACTCGGTTATCTTTGTACCACCACCAGGAATTAGCCCCCGGGCGCGGGCTTCGCGACCCGACGTAGTACGACTCTGCGGCGGACATGGCAACTACAAGCGGCCGCCGGGCGAGGGGATCGAGGTCTGAAGGATACACTTTCGAGTGCGACGGCTTCGCCATCCTGCGGATACATATGTCAGCCCATCTGCTTTCTCGCTCGGCTGGACAGGCCGGGGTGCTCCCGTTACGTAAGTGATGGCAGTCCACGCAACGGATGGCACATTCGGGAACGCAAGTTCCTGGTCCGTCGTCGTCCCATTCCACCTCCTCGTCCGGAATACGGTGCGCTCTGGCCCCGTTGAGTCTGGGAATATCTGCAGGCCCGGGTCGGAAAGGGTACGTAGTGGCCGACCGAGTGCTCGAATGTTGTCGCTCAACATGAGTGAAGAGAAGGAAAAGGAGGACAGAGGGTGGAGCGGCGCTGCCTTTTTATTGAGAGAGCTGACAAACGGACACCGCATAGACTGCATGTCCGCAGTGGCCATGTGCCCGCGCAGACGGCCGGCGCGCTCTGGGATATTCTTGGTCTCGTGGCACAGAAAGCTAATGGTGCTACATTACGAGACGTAGCTAGTCGTCGTGGACGACTCCCAAGTGGTCACAGCTTCTCACATCTGCCGGGTTTGGTACGTATGTTACGTACAGGCTTTGAGCGCATCACGGCAGGCGTTCGAACTGTCCACCGCATGCGCTTTTCGACAACTCTAGTTCCCCTCCGGCTTCCGGCCAACCACGTGCAGCATGAGCTGATACGCGTGCACCTTGCAGCTGTTCACCTCTGCCAGCGATTCCGCGCACTCGGCGAGTACCTGCTCCGGCTTCATGCCCAGGTACCGCGTCAAGGGAGCCATTCCGTAGGACTTTGTCACATCTCGCGTCAGCGCGGGCGAGAGATTCGCAGAGCTTGGGGGAAGGCGAACCTCCAAGCCAGTAGCACACGTCAACGCGATGATCTGTCCGACCTTCTTCATCTCCGGGTCCTTTGGCCAGGCGCCCCAGGGCTGCTTGATAGGGTGCAGCTGGACATCGACGAAGCCGGCGTCCTCGACGAACGCCTTCAGCGCCTCGCCCGTCGGAAGCGTGAACCCGGCGACCTGGAGCGCGGCCCTGAGCTTGGCGAGGTAGGACTCCAACGCGCTGCCCGTGAACGTGCCATCGTTGCAGCAAAGGCTCGTCGAGCCCTCGGCCAGCTCGATGTAGCCGCCCGGCTTGGTGTGGCTGCAGTAGCTGCGGGTCAGCGGGTGAGCCATATATCGACGCCGGGCGGGAGAGACGCGCTTGTACATCTGTCGGAGATACTTGGGCCAGTCGCGGATGCTCTGCGCGATGTTGCGCGAGTGGATGAAGTCGAAGTGGTCCCGGCGGTACGTCCAGTCCAGGTCCAGATCGTCGACTTCGAAACGGACGTTCGGAACCACCCTGCACGAGGAGAAAGGAAACGTGTCAGCTACGGACACTGGTCGCCCTGGTGGACGCCAAACGCACCATTCTGGCTGGATGGGGCTCAAGTCGACCCCGATCACTTCGGCGGACGGAAACACCTCGCCGATATCGAGCGCCCAGATCCCCGTCCCGGTGCCGCAGTCCAAGATGTGCTGCGGGTTCTTGGGAAGAGGCGCCACGTAGAGGTCTCCGTGGAGCGAGAGCAACTGGAGGTGGTGGTACAGATCGAGTCTGGTGCCGGGTGTCAGCCTTCGGATTCCATCGCGAACAGGACCAGAGTACGGACCTGTCTTGTTCCTTCTATTCCCCCCAGTCAGCGTGGCGCCATCGACCGGTTAGTCGTCCAGCCGGCGCACCACTCACCTCGTCGTTGGGGAGCATATACTTCCCCTCGTGATAGCGATGGTACCGTCGGCCTGCGCGAATCAGCATCCCGCGCTTCAAGGCCAGTGTGAGGATCCCGGACCGTTCTCGTACACATAGTCCACGATCGAGCTGGTGATGCTGTGCGTCGAGCTCTCGAAGGTGCTCGAGTACCCTGAAGAGTCCTCTAGCTCGTAGTCGACTTCCAACTATCCAGCCTCTCTGTCAGCCTGCGGTCGAGCCAGGGACGCCGCGAGGGAGGAGTACAGGCTGAGCGAGGGAGGTCAAGGCTGCCATTTTTCCGGCGCGGTGGACGGCTTTGGTGTTTTCCGATTGTTGACTGTGCCTGGCTAAGTGGAGGGCTTGTCTGCGCAGTGGAAAACTCGCAACTTGCGCCCTTTCTTATAGGCTTTCCATTCGAAGCCGCCACCCGGAAGGCACTCGGCAGTCTCGTCCAGCAGACCCCCCCCCCCCCCCCCGCCAGCATGTGCCCTCACGAAAACGGCGTGCCCAGTCCGGCATATCTGATCGGCTTCCTGCCGCAATGCGGATGCGCAAATATGCCGCAGGCCGCCGCCCAGAGTTTATTGTTGCGCGGCAGACGTTGGTGCGCTGGCGGCCGACCCCCCATCGTTCGGGGATGGGTGTGCTGCAGACTTACGTATACACGGACCAAGAGCGGCCGCTGGCGCTAACTAAGTTGCTCATGCATGCGCGCTAGCTTCTACCGCGCGTCGGCGGACCACTCCAGCGGGTAATAGCTGCCAATGCCCTTGTGCCTCTACTGGTCCGAGCAGACGCAGACTGGCTGCGTGGCCGCCTCGCTGCAAACGCGCACGCTGCTATGTTGTGCCGGATAATGCGCGACGGGGTGACGTGGGTCTAGTTAGTCTGTGATCGGCAGTCCCGGCCACCGGCTGAGTGCAGCTTCCTGGGCCCCCCACCCACCGCACGCACGCCGGTGGTGCGGACACACCAAGAGAGTGCCAGTCCTTGGTGCCTGCCCTCACCCATAGGGTTGGTACCACACGGGCTCGGAGTGTGGGCCGTGGAGCGATGCGCAGGTGGTACCTCGATGCGGGGAAGTGTTGCCTGATACTATCTTGCTTATTGGGCGCTGTCTACCGGCCTACATATTTCACCTGGCATATCGGCCGGAATCTGCCCGCGCCTTCCTGTGTATCAAGCATGTCCAAGGAGCTGCTAGCTGGGTGTGTTGGAGAGCCGCCGTCACAAGTCACTTCTCCCCACACAAACGACATCCGGAATCGAAACGAAGCACACTGGTGCGTACATACGCAGTACATACAGCCCTTGATCGAAGTCCCCCGGATTCCTGCCACACCTGTGAACAGGCAAATCAATAACCCACCATTCTGTCCACTGTTGCTGCTTCCTTACACGCTCACTAAGCAATGAAATCCGTCTCGAAAACTCCGTACTGCGTCCCCTCGAATAGCAACTCGAAGACCCACACCTGCTATCCGTTAGACCGCTCCTAGTTATGTTCGTCCGCACGGAGAGTTGATGCCCCACCTCGTTGACTAGCGTCATTTGGTGCTCGATCGTAATCGTCAGGAACCGTTGGCCTCTGGAGTTTACAGTGGTACGGAACTTATCCCGAGGGATAGACGAGAGGTCCGAGACCAACGAGCAGACGAGCTTGGCGCCTGTCGTTATACATTAGTCGTGGGCGGGAATAACGGAGAAGGGCTGTACACATACTGGCTGGGTCCTGCCACCTATACTCGGGCGGCTCGTCTCGTTCACAAGAATAGAGCCTCGCAACGACAGAAAGATCCGGCTCTCTGCCTGGAAAGATTTCGCAGCTCCAGTTGAATTTGTGGCGGGTGGGCTTGATCTCTGTGCCCTTCACGACGTACCATGACATAAGGTCGTGCACCATCAGCATCTCTAACGGTGGATAGAGAAACACGTGCTGCTCCGCCCCTGGCGGATAATCCAGCAGGAGTGGGCAGTACCCCCTGCTGCAAGTACTGCCGTAGGAACGTGGCGCCAGCCGCGTCTTGGTGATGGAACCGGAGAAACCGCGAATGAGCGCCCCCCGCGCTATGGCCGTGCGCCTGAAAGACATCACTACGGTGGAAACACGGGGGCCACTGGGGCGGGGGGCCGGTGCGGCCGTGGGGGGGGGGGGGGGGGGGGGGGGGGTGGGGGTGGGGTGGGGCGGCCGGGGGGGGGTGTAGGGTGAG
>Ga0307516_10000366_pt1 | contig 58935 bp, 88 predicted proteins | sample 19_EM_MG_FD_203310 | JGI IMG/M metagenome (GOLD analysis project Ga0307516, IMG submission 203310) | Populus trichocarpa ectomycorrhiza microbial communities from riparian zone in the Pacific Northwest, United States - 19_EM | ecosystem: Host-associated > Plants > Roots > Unclassified | place...
GTCGTGTAAACGTATTAGTGAATATTAGGCTCCGTTTGTCAGCAGCAGTTCCGGCCGACGCCGACGGAAGCGTGTGAGTGGCCGAGATGCCGAGCCGGATCAGAATCAGTTGAACTTGTCTCGTGCACGCATTTCATCGTCGTCCTGCCTGCAGCATCGCTCGAATGTCGCTGGCAGTGCCTCCGCCTAATCGCAGTCGCGCATCCTCTACCAACCTGCGCCCTGCCTTGACCATAAATACGCTGGGCAGAAGGCGTTCCTCGTCGTTGGCCAAGCTTCCCGTCGTTCTGCAAAGTGACGAAACCTCCTCCCCACTCACTCCTCAGCCAGCTGCAGCTGGTAACTCCCCCACTCCTTCCGTCTCCCAGCCCTCTATGTTCGCTCTGATAGCGTCCAAGTGCATCGAACTCCTCCATGTACCCAGAGAGCATCCTATCAACTGGTCGACCCCATCATCTCCTTACGCAAGCAATGATGACGATTTAGTCTTGCCGCTCTCCACCTCGTCACAGAAGACGACGTTTGGTGACATTGCGAATGAAAAACAGAGTTCCAAGTCACACAGTTTGTGGCTGCGCACCCCTGCAGTCAGTTTTTTTCCCCTCGTTCTGATGGGGCCCAGTAAACCTAACCTCTCCTAAGACTCATGCGCCCGTTTTATTCGTCATGCTCCTGTTCCCGTTATCAACAGCGGTGGTCTTTTTGGCCCTCTACTCGCTACCTATCTCTGTCACATGGCCCCGCACCCTATCTGAACTTGCCGAACTCAATTTGGAGCTCCAGCGATATTCACAGAGCGGTCCTGGCCCACTTGCACACGTCATTGGAGTGCTGTCTGTTACAGCTGCCTGGAAGCATGCATGGTCCATTCCAGGGAGTGTCATTTGGGTGTGTATCGCCGCTCCATGCCGTGCTTCTTACTCAGTGTAACCGCTTTCAGAATGTCCTGGCTGGTGCATTATTTCACCCGTTATGGGCGACTTTACTGCTGTCAGCCTTGACCACCGTTGGATCGGTGTTTGCCACTTTGCTGTGCATGCCCTTAGCGCCATCTCTCAGTCGCCTTTGTCCCCGGGCTCTGGAAATGACTCGGCACGCTATTGAGGGTGAATCCAACTTGTCAACCAGTTCCAAGCCAAAGTCATCGGCCTGGGTCCGCCTCTCTATATTACGTCTCGTCGGTATTGTGCCCTGGTCGGGAATTAATATCGCGTGCGGGGTGTGTGGTGTTGCGTTGTCCGACTGCATCCTCGGCGCATTCATTGGGTGTTTACCGTGGACCGCGGTCACGTGTCAGGTTGGTGAAGGATGTCTTGTGATCGTGACGCGTCGCTGATATCTCTCGAAGATTGGCGATATCCTTCAGACGGTAGCCTCAGCGCCGTTGCCTCCGCAAGAGACTGTGTCGTCACTGCTGGCATCGCCTTACATCATCTTCAAGTTAGTTGTCTTGTCTTTCCTCTCTCTTGCGCCCATTCTTGGCCGGGATCGATTGCGTGCCCTCATTTCAAGATCCCCCTCGGCACAGCCAGACGAAACAAGGTTAGATAGGCAGGATCGGCCAAATTGGGTGCACAGGTGGCAGACGAAGATAAGACTTCCATCTCGGCCACGTCCCCGCGCCGAAGACAAGAGGCTAGACCAGCTTGCTCTGGCGAAGCCCACCCTACCCTGAAACTCCCCGGCGTCTTAGTCGGTCCCGGTGGCTCCAACTATTTATTTCACGAAGGCAACCACGGCGATGCACTGTGTCACCTCTCCTGTGACTGGATGGCACTGTCGTCCCATGATGCTCTTCTCGGAGTGCAATGATACCCACTAATATCACGGCTACCCCACTTTATCCTCTTAACAACGCACATCTAACGCCATCTAATGACCCACTTGTACCCACGAATACTTGTCATACTACATCAGTCCCGGCTTTCATACCTTTTTAGAAGTTGGGCTTGACGCCACCGCTACATTGTGCGGGTCCTTCGATGTTTCTATTGTGAATGGATCGATGGATGTAAATACCACCTCGCGACATACACTTGTCCGCTAAACCTTGAACAATGCCATATGCGGAACAGCTGCTGACCCTCTTACCTGAGGTCGAGAACAGGCTCACGATCATGCTCCAGATGCCCCCTGCAAGTTCATTGGCACAACTTGCGTTGATCAGGAACAGCAATAACCGGAATGAACCCCAGTCATTTGACTGCGTAGGAGGTAGGTCAGTTGCTCACCTCCTTGCAGGTCGTCATGGCGTGCCCTAAGGCGATGGCCTTCTTTGCTCTGAGACGATACGCGCTCATCGTAATGGAGGTCCTCTCCTCGTGGCTCGTCTCCCACCCAACAAGTATGGAAAACATGAGGTGAGCCGCGCTTTTCCGTCCACGACCGTCTTCAACGTGGCTTTTGACCTGAGTGACTGCCACCTGTCCGTACGCTTGAGGCAGTCCCTCTCTTCTGCATGAATGCTACTTATGGCCACCATTCATTTTCCGACCATATAATTTCTCGGTCCTGTACCCAGCTTTCTTCTTTCCAGGCTCTCTGGTCTCAATCCCTCCGGCTCTCAAGTCCGCTCTCCCAGTCCCTCCCTCTCGGCTGGGGCCTCTCAACATGTCTCATTCGGATCGTGGACGGCCCTCGATGAGCCGCAGAAAACCAGTACCAAAGTTCATCCCGTCCCCGCCACCTTCGCCACCATCTTCGCCAGGGGCACCTTTTAGGCAAATATCCACGGATATGCCGCCGGTAAGCAGCCCCAGGGTGCTTGAGAAAAGGAGCCGGCTGAGTCTTCCTCGACAGCTTCCCGAGGATTGGCGTGATGTTATCGATAGAATGGTCTCGAGAGACAGACATTTGACTTTACCCAACGCAGCTGTCGACCGAGAGGGGTCGTCCAACGACAATGACTGCGAGGCCGAAGGCGACCAGCAGTCCCCAGTGAGCACAGTAAGTGTCTCTCCCATGATCGTGTAGTGCGACTGAAAGAAAATTACAGGAGTTTGGGACCGTTAGAAGCTTCGCGTTTGCACCACCCTCCCCTTGCGGGAGTTTCGATGGCGAGCCGGTTTCTCGCCCTGACTCTCCCACACCCTGGGCGAGGCCAGGATGCAAACGGAGGGCCCAGGCAGTAGGGAGCTCCACGAATGTGCGTCGAGTGGTTAATAATAAACTATTTGTAGGAGTACCGTCCTCCGACCCCGCCGCTGCCACGCCAGCGATCGCGTTCCGCGGAATCTGGCTCAAAACCTCCGACTGTTGTTACGCATCTAGTAAGTGACGTGTGAGCATTAGTGTTCTCATACCAAACATCCCTCGATATCAAGGCGCGGAGTCTACCTCACCCTCCAGAGCGCAAGTCGAACGTGTCGCCACCATTGCCTGCACCCAAACCGATACGGCCTTTCCCTGACGTGCGCAAGGTACAACTACCGACCCCGCCGCCATCGTGGTCAACACACGAGCATCCTGCCATTGCCTACTCACCAGGCCACGGATCTCCTCCTTGCGAAAAAACTTCTACTTCGTGTTCCGTGGGCACGCTCACACAGACACCGTCTCCTTCGTCACCCTACTCGGAGAAGAATCTATCGCGCTTGATGCGTGCGGTGAGCGAGCAGCCCGCTCAGAATCCATCTGTGGAACAGGTGCGAACCAAGATCGAGCTACTCCCGATATCAAAGAGCCTTCCCACTAGGCCAGGGGTCTTTCGACAAGCATTGGCACGAGGCATGAATGGGTTGAAACGTATGCGCGCGCTGGTCGCTTCTGCACTCTTGTGCCGATGATGAAAGCTGTTTTGTCTTTATTGTATTTCCTCATTATGTCTCCGCGGGACTATGGAGCACTTACAGGTCTAGTACGAGTATAATTGTATGTAACTACAGCATTCCTGATATGCACCTATGCGCCTCGTTGTTTCGGTGCAGTGTAACGACAAGTCACTAGTACTCATGGGCAATTACATATTCGTAATGCAATTGCAACAAGCAAGCACCTGTAAACATGCTGCCAGCTTAGGCCCCTCCAACTTACCCCAAAAGCAACGAGCCAGCAACGTGCACGCACAATGTCTGTTTGAGACGCTCGCAACTTTACTGACTGTGATCCACTTCATACACTCCTTGGAGGATCATAGCTTCATAGCCCCGGCTCACATCTACAGCGAACCATGGTGAAGGCTTCCTCACGGCCTTTACCAACTAACCGTGACATATTCGAAGCAAGCTTTTCTGGTGCACAGGATCGTCCGTCCATACCCAAGCTGAGGTTCGATCCTCCCTCTTATCATCCCATACCTCATAGCCTCCTCGAGTTCCGCGAACGAGAGGGGGAAGAAAACCGGGAACAGAGACTGCATGGCGTTTGGAAAAGCTTGTCCAATTCAAGTTACCATAACCCAGATACCGTGGTTACTCGCCCATCGCCATCGCCATCGCCATCGCTGCCACCACCACCACCACCCCGCCGCGAAACATCGGTGTCCGACAAGGAGGCCGGAATCACGCGGAAGATCTATGATGATGAACTGTTCGGGCAGTGTTGTGATGTCGGGCACCCTCCGCACAGACGGCCGACCCACATACAATGGGCCGAATTTAGAAAGTACGCAGAGAGTAAGGAAGCCGGTGAGATGCTATGTCTCATGTTGGAGAGCTTCCTTTCGTGACACTACCGAGTGTAGAGCTATGGACTATCTTCCATGACGAACTAGACCTAGATGGCAATGGCCACCTGGACTCGGAGGAGCTACGCATTGCCCTAAGCAAGGCCGGTGCGTTTTTTCTCCGCTCCTGTGCATCATCCTCGTGTTCAATAAGGGGTATGTGTGCGAAGGCATTCAACTCTCGTCAGCCAGCCTCGCCCAATTCATGACGTTCTTGGCATCGTCGCCCGACTCTCATACGATCAGCTTCCGAGAGTTCAGGGACGTTCTGTTATTATTGCCTCGACAAGTATCCCCCACCGAGATCTATCGATTTTACATGGCTAGGCCATCTGTTGGCAATGACGGACGAGGTGTTACAAGGGTGACAATGGAAGGTCCGCCATTTTGTCCTCTCATAAACATGATATGAATTCCCTTGACCCACGTAAGGTGATGTCAGTCTGGGTGCAGAAGACAAACCATCCTCAATGCCGTCATCTGGTACCCACCCAGAAAATACCCCGATCAACAATGACGACAACCTTGATGACGATGTGGAAGAACATCACGACTGGTTACAAGGCAACACAGCAGTCAAATTTCTGCTAGCGGGTGGGATGGCTGGCGCAGGTAAGTACGACCTCACGTATGCGAAACTTCCAACCTCTTTCGTGCCGTTCCAGTCTCTCGCACATGTACGGCACCCTTCGACCGTCTCAAAGTTTTTTTAATCACTCGTCCACCGGAAATGGGTGGGACTGCACTAACGCCCAAACCGAGCGTTGGCGGTTTGAAGGCTATAGGTTCAGCCATAGCACGTATTTACGCTGAAGGGGGCGTGTTGGCCTTCTGGACCGGCAACGGACTCTCCGTGATGAAAATATTTCCGGAGTCTGCCATCAGGTTTCTTGCTTATGAGTCCTCTGTTAGTTTCACATCCATCCACTGACGTTTGTGCCATCATGCTCACCATCCAACCAGAAACGCGCTTTTGCTCAGTATTGGGACCACGTCGAAGAAGTTAAGGACATTAGTGGCACCAGTCGGTTTATGTCTGGCGGCATCGGTGGACTAACAAGTCAACTGAGTGCGCTTCTCATTCATTTTTTTTTCCCTTGCGTTTCTGACAGGAATGGTAGGCATATACCCGATCGAGACATTGAAGGTAGGGGGAACTGGCCATCTCCATTTTCCTTCCCAGTTTATCATCCCTTTTGGTAGACACAAATGATGAGTTCAACGGGTGACCAACGGCGAAGTTTGGGTGAGGCAATGCGACGAGTGTATAATTTGGGAGGAATGCGCGCCTTCTATCGAGGATTACATGTATGTTCTCTTTACTTTCTCCGTGCTTGCACCGTTTTAAAAGAATATAGATTGGGCTTGTAGGAGTGTTCCCGTGCGTAGTCTACCTTACATTCCGTTAACCCTGGCTGACACGACTACCGACTGCAGATACTCGGCCATCGACATGAGCACGTTTGAAGCTCTCAAAATGGCCTATATGAGGTCGACTGGGAAAGATGAACCAGGCGCACTGGCACTACTTGCCTTCGGAAGCATATCAGGGAGCGTTGGCGCCATGAGCGTCTACCCGTTGAATCTTGTCCGCACCCGTTTACAAGCTTCAGGATCATCTGGCCATCCACAGCGGTACACGGGCGTCAAAGATGTTATTATAAAGACCTACCAGCGGGACGGTTGGAGGGGATTTTACAGAGGACTTTTACCAACGCTGGCAAAGGTTTGCGAAACCGTTGACACTTGAAATGTCTTACCCACTAGCGCTTTCACAGGTGGTCCCATCGGTATCGATCTCATATCTAGTCTACGAACAAAGCAAACGGAGGTGCGTGCGATTCACATATTTTTTAACATTTGTTCTAATTACGCCATCTGCCGCAGACTTGGTGTTTAGAGACAATCCTACGTGCATTTAGATCTTTCGCATTGGACCATCATATAGTTTATCATCTGTAAAGTCTTTAGTGCAGTATAGTTTCTAAAAACCTACTCCATGTTGTAAGTCAGGTGTGAGAGATAGCTATGGCCCAAGGCGGGATCGTTTAGCTTCGGGAAAAGGGAAAATGCATTGGCTCGCATGATGCGATCAAGCTTGAGAGATTCGTTGACGTAGAATTCCTGCAGACGTTTCATATACCACTCTGAAATGACTACCGAAGGCTTGACGGAAACAATGAGGGGGGGAACGTGGTATACTAGCCTAGGAAGTCGCTACCGAAGGGAATATGGTCCGTCGGAACGAAAGCATCTATGGCAGCCAAGGTTATCTGATGCGAACTGAGGGCCGTTTCGTAATAGAACGTCCGGAAATAAGAATATCTTCTGGACTGAGGGGACAGCCTATATGTATGGTATGACAAAACAGCCGCACGTGGGGCGAGGGGAGGCATGCTTCCGCCAAGGTGGGCAAGAATTATTGAAAATCGCCGCCAGTCACGACTAAGTGAACAGCTGCTTTGTAAGTTTCGTTCTTTTTTCCATGCTCTGGTAGAAGGGAGGCAAATTCGCGGAGGGACCGGACCATCTCGCTTATTGGGAGACCAAGGAATGCGTGCGGATAGGGAGTTGAGGCCTTGAGGACGGTATCTGCGTTCTGTGCAAAAAGACAAATAGCGTGTCGGCCATCCAGGTCTTTCCGTATGCTAGCTGCAGTGAGGGTATGACCAAGAGGGGCGATGAGCTATGCACTGACTGGCTGTGCTGCTTTACTCATAAAAAGACAGAAGCGAGAAGCCGTCCGTATGGAGTTCATGTAGTGTGAAGGCGATTTCTTTGAGGGCCCTATGTAAGGAACGAGGGGCAATTCAAAGGGAGAAGGAAAATGGGGAGAGTATTACTGTTTGGATGCTCAAGGCGTCCAAGGATTCCAAGCTTAATGGAGGGTTGCCATAGAAGGCTTTCTGGCGGTGTGATCCAACCTACTCTCATTTCGTTGTATCGTTGATCCAAAAAGATGTAGCGATGGTCATGGTCATCAATTATCATTTTCCTAAGACGGGTCATCAGCGCGAAGGGTGCAGTGGATGTCTTGGAGATCCCGGTCAAACGACCACAAAAAAAGTCAATTTCAAGTATAGCCAGTTGAAACGGGTAATAAGGAGACCCGATATTTATGCTCTATGAAATTGTTTACACTCTGGGCTGTCCCATCGGAAGAAAGTGCCACTCAGTGTTTGAGGTGCTCGAAGGGACAAGGCGGCGATGACGAATCCGACATCATCGGGCTTAACAAGCGTCCCTTGTTGATACGCATCGACGAATATCTTTAGATCTGCCTCGTCCATGTGAGCAGCACCTTCGTTCCTCAATCTGGACTGCATCTGGGACAAAAGGGTTATGTGTACATAATTCTCTTAGAATTGTAGAGGAACTACATACGTCCGTATCAACCTTGCCAGGTGCGAGTGCGACAGAGATGATGCTCGGCTCTTCTCTGGCCAGAGTCCTTTCAAGAACGGATCAGATTGTGGACCCCGATAAGGGAAATAGCACACCTAGCTAAGCTATTCATCGCTGCTTTGCCAGCGTTGTATGCACCCCAGCCCGGAGTGCTTCCTGTCGCCGCTCCAGAGCTAATGAACACAATCCGTCCACCGTTCTTGCTCATTCGAAGATCTGGCAACGCCGACCGAAGCGTACCCAAGAGGGAAAACACATTGACGTCAAAGTGCTGCTTCCACGCATCTATGCTAACTGCCGGGTCGCCGATCCGTCCTATGGGGTCCAGTGTGCCCGCATTTAGTACGAGACTGCCGATACATCCAAATTTCTTCCGAGCCTCGTCAAATGCTTGTTGCTGGGCCGTCTGATCCGTGCTGTCAATGTCCGATTGAGCTCAGCCTCTAGTTGTACGTAGTGGAGGGGACTTACACGTCGCATTGGATGCACAACAGAGTGTCTGTGTATTGAGCTTCGAGCTGCTCGAGACTTGGGGGCTTAGAGCGCGAGATAGCGACGACGCGTGCGGCGTGTTCATTGAGAAGTGACTTGGTGACCGCAAACCCAATGCCTCTGGTATCTGTCAGACATATTCACGACACGGAATGAAACTAAGTGACTTGGATGCGCCTGTGACTACGACGACGGGCATAAACGTCATTGGTCGTTTATATTATCTAATCCACAGTTTCGCTTCGAACAAGTTCCGCGTTCGTCCGTCCAAATTTCGGTTTTGCTTTTCGCCTCCTCCCCATCCAAAATTCATGATGGCTGTTGTCCGCGCCGCTCTCTCTCGCCCTATGCGTGCACGACCTTCACCATCCTTTCGTGGTGCCCTCGCTCGCTGTTATGCTACCCAGAGCGAAAACTCGGTAACACTGCTTTCCTAATGTTTTCTACACGCTTTCCTCACAGACCACACAGATGACCGTTCGTGATGCGCTCAACATGGCCATGGAAGAGGAAATGTTGCGCGACGAATCCGTCTTCGTCATGGGTGAGGAGGTCGCACGATACAACGGTGCATACAAGGCACGTCCAGCCAGTTCACTGTACTTGTTCGCGAGCAGACCGTGTCACATTCCAGGTTACCAAAGGTCTCCTGGACAAGTTCGGTGAGAAGCGGGTAGTGGACACCCCCATCACCGAGATGGGTTTTGCTGGTCTTGCGGTGGGTGCTGCACTCGCAGGCCTTCGACCAGTGTAAGTTCCATACGTGCCTTGCGCGCTCCTTATGTTTACTTGAGACACAGCTGCGAGTTCATGACCTTCAACTTTGCCATGCAAGCTATCGACCAGATCGTCAATTCCGCCGGAAAAACCTACTATATGTCAGGTGGCAATGTCCCCTGTCCCGTCGTTTTCCGCGGTCCCAACGGCGCTGCTTCTGGTGTTGCTGCTCAACACTCCCAGGACTACGCAGCGTGGTATGGTCAAATACCTGGCTTGAAGGTCGTCAGCCCATGGAATGCTGAAGATTGCAAAGGTCTACTCAAGGTATTGGTCTTCGATGTCAACAACTTTACCCCATCTTATACGTCCTCACATACAGTCAGCCATCCGGGACCCCAACCCCGTTGTTTTCCTGGAGAATGAAATGATGTACGGTGTCTCATTCCCCGTGTCGGCGGAGGCTTTGTCGGATAACTTCCTGCTCCCTATCGGAAAAGCAAAGGTCGAGCGCGAGGGGAGTGACGTTACCATCGTCGCACACAGCAAAATGGTCACGCACAGTATGGAGGCTGCTGACATTCTTGCCAAGGAGGGTATCAAAGCTGAGGTCATCAACCTTCGCTCCATCCGTCCTCTGGACATTAGTACCATCAAGTCGTCAGTCAAGAAGACCAACCGGTGAGACATGTCTTCACCCCGTTTCCATACTACCTTCGTGCTTATCCTTTACTTAGGCTAGTCATTGTTGAGGGTGGCTTCCCTATGTTTGGCGTGGGTAGCGAAATCTGCGCACAAATAATTGAGAGTGAGGCTTTCGACTACCTCGATGCCCCTGTCGAGCGTGTCACTGGTGCGGACGTGCCAACACCCGTGCGTTTTAAATCGATATCCATTTTGGATAAAGGCTAACGACCAACCCAGTATGCCACAAACCTTGAAGCACTTGCATTCCCAGACACCCCTCTTATCGTCAAGGTTGCAAAGCGTGCACTTTACAGGACCAACTAATATCCATGTGTTGCGCTTCGCATTCTTTTCGTTCTTACTACTTATGTTCGGGCATAGATACGTCCTCGCAATAGACATTACCCTATGAGCTTTGGATGACACTAAACTTTTCTGCGTTGTGATGGCCCTTGAGTCATTGAGACTGATGCAATGTTCGAACTAGGTGGCACAAACAAATGGAATTCATCGCATGCAAGCAAGACAGACATCTATTGTGCATTTATGTCTCCAGCCGTATCCGGACGGAAGTTGCATGAGCCTGGAGGCCTTCGCAGTCTGCCAGTGTAGCAACGACGGGACCCAATTTTTCGAGCCCCTCCTTGGTGATTTCTTGGGAAGTGATGTGCTTTTGGAATGATTGGGTGTTGACACCGCTAAACTGTCTTGCATACCCATTTGTAGGGAGAGTATGGTTCGTTCCTGACGCGTAGTCTCCACAGCTACCAAGAGACACTATTAGCAGAGACGATAACAACCATCCAAAGAACACACCTGACGGGTGTATAAGGACCCACGAAGACACTTCCGGCGTTTCTGACATGGCTGACCAGGGCTGGTGCATTTCGAAGATATATGATCAAATGCTCAGGTGCATATTCGTTAGAGAATTGTAATGCCTCTTCTGGGCTTCGCGTCTTGACGATGAGACTGCGTGAAACACTTTGCCACACAATATCAATGCGCGACAGCGCATGGGCCTGCTTGTCGACTTCTGCCTCTATCTGAGCTAGTTTGGCATCGGAGAGGGACACGCCAACCAAGACGACCTGTGAGTCAGCACCATGTTCGGCTTGCGAGAGCAAGTCCGCAGCGACGAAAGCGGGTTCGGAATCCTCATCTGCAATCACCTAGCAAAGGGGGGGGGACCGCGTTCGTTATTCATAGCAAGAACAACGAACGCGGTGCCCACACCTGTTCAGAGCGGGCATAGCGTTCGGGGAAGATTTCTTACTCACCAATACCTCGGATGGTCCAGCTGGCATATCAATCGACACTAAGGCCTCTGTATCATTCTGCACAAACATCTTTGCCGCTGTCACCCATTGATTTCCGGGCCCAAAGATCTTGTCGACTTTGGGACATGTTTGTGTACCATAGGCAAGGGCGGCAATTGCCTGGGCGCCTCCAGCCCTGAGGATGGCACGAGCGCCTACCAGGTGCGCCACGTATAGAACCTCAGGGGAGATACTGCCATCCGAGCGAGGGGGTGTCGCGATAACAATCTGTTCGCACCCAGCAACCTGTGCTGGCACGCCAAGCATGAGAGCCGTTGATGGTAATACTGCTGTACCTCCGGGAACGTAGAGTCCCACACGTGCGATCGGGCGCGCAAAGCGCGAGCAAGTTACGCCGGGCATCGTTTCTACGACCAGCGTCTTGCCATCAACTTGTGCAGCGTGGAACTTACGCACATTGGCGTACGCGATGTCTATGGCATCTTTAACAGCGGGATCTAAGTTGTGAACTCCTGAAGATGGAGGGTAGAACGGGGGAAGGAGGACCGGCGTGTCTAGTTGTGCTTTGTCGAATTTGGCGGTGAGCTCAAGTAAAGCATTGTCTCCTCGTGCCCGTACATCATTAACAATTGGTTTAACCTTGGCGATCATCTCGTCAGAGCTCAAGACAGGACGCTTGAGCAGCTGCTTCCGCTCTTCTGGTGTAAGAGTAGTTAAATCCGAAGTCTGCATGCGGATCGAGTCATTTGGGTGAATAGCAGAGGTGGATGTAGGCGGATTGCTAGGACGAGATCCACTCGTCGCCCACTGGGTTTTGGCATTCCCCGCTCTCCTTGTGATTTTCCGTGCCTTCTTATTCAATGACCGCTCGATATCTCTGATACTGACGCCCGCAGCGACGCACCGCGACAACGCGAAGTAAATCAGATCAGCAGCCTCAAAGGCGATTTCTTCCTTGGAGCCAGCCCGGCAGAGTTCATCCGCCTCCTCCATGATTTTTGCTCGAAGCAATGCCGGATCCTTGAATAATCGGCTGGTGTAGGAGCCTTCAGGGGCATCTGCAAGGCGAGCCCTGAGGGTGCGCTCGAGTGCAGAAAGCCCGTCAACGTCTCCGAAACAAGATGGTTGGTTCAAGTGACAAAACCCTACGCCGTGTTGAACGACACGGAACTCGAGGGAGTCACGGTCACAGTCCATGCGAATCTGGATAACATCCTGTGTTGCACCCGATGTTTCACCTTTGCGCCATATCCCGTGTTTGCGTGACTGGTACACGCCCTTGCCAGTCAGGATGGATTCCCTGACGGACTCGCGGGAAGAATAAACAAGTCCGAGGGTTCTGCCACCTTCAGCGTGCGAAGAGACGATGGTAGGGAATAACCCGTCGGATCTGTCTGAGGTGAGGGGTGCGAGGAACGCATCCCCGACGTTGATCTGGGACTGGGATGTGGGGCCGACGGTGAGCCGCTGGAGAGGGATGACTAGGGAAGCACCGATCGCAGCAAGTTTCGTGATCATAGATGTGGACGGATCGTCTCCGGACAATACGTATATGGTCAAGCCAGAAAAGAAGGTGGATAAGGATTGGATGAGGTCGACATCGGTCGAGGGTGCTTTGAGCAACACCCCGCATACGGCATTACGGAGCGAGTCAGGTACTGCACTAACATTGGCGGCGTCGAGCAACAGAAGGAGGCGGTTGGGTGGGACAATCCCAACCAGCTTTTTGGCAATGGTCGGGGGAACGACCGCCTTTTCTGCCCCAGCGTCGAGGGCAGCCACGATGTGATCGATCTCGGTTGAAGCATCGTCGACGAGTACGTACTGATTCACGGACTCCGGAACGACCTCTGAAGGCTTGACAATCACGGGTGTGACGCGAGAGAGTGCGAGGAGGACGCTGTCCTCCGCTGCACTGTCGAGTAGAGCGAGAAATGGTGGGGACATGGCTCAAGATTTACTAAGTGATCGCAATCAGTCGAAAGCGAGGAGTCATTTATACGAAATGGAAACACCACCAGCGTCCGAGCCAACACTCAGATATGGAGTACCATCCAAAGTACCCGCAGCCGTTTACTCTTGAGCAAGCAGTCGCATTCGATCCCGAGGTCGCATCAGACGGTGAGCTCTGTCATATGGGTACTACACGATCATGTCCATCGCGATAATACTGTAAATGATAGAGATCTCCCGACTACAGAACTCCATCGCGCATTTGAAGCGCACCCAGGACGAACTAAAGGATTACACGGAAGATCCAGATGTCCGTCAGGCTGTCAAAGAGAACGAGACCACAATGCACGTATTACGGCTCCTCGTTGGCATCCACCAGGGAAGCTGAGTACATCCAGAGCATCGCAGGACGAGCGCATATTCATGCTCAAACTTGCATTAACACACCATGGCATTTCCCCTGTACACCAAGAAAATCCCCCAGCTGCCCCCATCAGGGAAAGTAGTACCTCCGGGCACTTGGATGTGAATTCCACTTCAACTGGGCCGACAAATGAGGAGAGTAGACGAGAAAATGACTATGGCGTGTACTTGTAGCTTGCACACATGCTACGGGCGTGCTCCCGGAAACGAGTTCTCCTAATTACAACTGACACGTAAACATCATTCACCGTTTTTACTACTTTACCACAAGTACCGAGAATATCGTAACAGTATTGGAATGCAGAGAATCGTGACAAGGATGTATGGACTTTGATGCGATTTGGTAGCGGAAAAAGAATCAAGAGAAGTACATTAGAGTGGCCATACTTTGATGAATTGGCTTGAAGTTCCTCTTGTAGGCCTCCAGTGCACTGTCAGCGGCCGAGGTATCGGTTTGCGTCGCAGTATCGGAAAGGTTGAGACCACCCTGCGGATCATAATGGTTTTTGGCACGACTACAAACGATATCCGCATCTAGGACAGTATGAGATAGGTAACAACAAGTATATTAGGAAACTCACAGTAAACTGGCGCGGGAATGGAGACAGAACGAGTGGACCGCGCGTATACGTGACATAAGGCGAAAGATAACGCCTGTAGATTGTCCGCACTGCAGTGAATGTGGTAAGTCATAGACACAAATAAGTAGTGGCAGGCCTACTTGAAGTTGTTCTCGTCGTAAAGAACATTATAATGTGCAGGTCGGCTGGTCCCGAGTAGACCACCGTGGCTGAGCAAGTACCAGTCGAACTCCGTCGGGTGAGCTACAACGCTATCAACCACAGTGCCTGCGGGACAGTTCCCACTCCTATCTGCGTCGTGCGGGTTCTGCGTGAAAAACCGGACGTGGTGGCGTTTGGCCACAACAATCATCGTGATTTTCGGGTTGATTTTCAGTTCCTTACAAGCCTCTGGGAGAGAAATTTACTCGGGGCACCTGCGGTAAAGCAAATCAAGATACCTTGTAAGGCCTCGAGTTCTGTAATGAATTATCAGAAATAAGTAGTAAAGATCGTTCAAGAGTGACGTACCAAAATCCAAGACCTGTTGGAATTGGCCTTCGGATACGCCATCTAAATTCGTTAAGATATCAGAAAGGGTTCAAGTAAATTTGAGTCGACAAACCCCGGAAAAATATCAATCGCGTAGGAGCAGGATTACCCGGCTTCTTCTCCATAAACTGGCGGTATCTCATGTACATGGACAAGATATGCTGCAAAGATCAGGTCAGAACTGGGCAATGCATATTGGGGGTCAAATACCTTTGCCATTTCTTTGAGTTCTTCGATGATTTCTTTCCTCGAAGTCTGCACACGACAAGTGGCAACATATTTCGCATTGTTCGAGTCGACACTGCCGACGAGGGCTGTAAACGAGGGTCGACCTTCAGACCCAGGGGCCGGATGGATGACATCAGCACCTACGAAAGACGATGAGATGCGTCTTAAGGAACGCGAGACAATATAAGCCATACCCATAACAATTGTTGGATTCCTTGGATCCGTCAGAGCACTAACGGACTGTGAGTCAGGTATGGTGTTGATTCCACCAAGTTTCACGTTAATCCTGAACCTGCTTAGTGGAGAATTTAACGGCGAAGTAAAAAACTTACTTAAGGGAGACATTGGCGTAGTATTGCGGTTTCGCTCGGAAGCATTTCGAGCTCTTCAAGCACTGCGTAGCTACGCCAACCTGACAAACAATGTTAGCTTTGCATACATATAAAACTGGTAGGGCGTACTGTTACGTCGCCAAAACTGAGAAGACATGTTAGATAATGCACGAATTTTAATAGGCCGTTTCACTTACTGCTTTACAGCTGTGTAAATATCATTTGCATTGTCGGGCAGTACCACCACGATGAGATTTGGGCGGTGCTTGGTTTTCTGGAAACACTCATTTCCTGCCGCACGGAGTTGCTAGAGAAGAGTTATCGACCCTCATAATCCTAGATTGTGTGCAAAGACCTACGTCGGCGATGCGACCCTGGCCGTTCTGCCAAGTGACTATCGGTTGGTTATCAGCGATTTTCATACCTAAGAGAAAAATTTAATAACGAAGGCCAAGAAACATTCCATCCAACCCACATACCAACTTCAGTGCAGCCTTGTACAAGGCCAGCGATCATATCTTGAGCTGCTTGCTGGCCAAATCGTTGTTGCCGTTCATATACTACCACGATCCAACGATCTATAGCAGCTGGATTGTAGAAGCGCTTGTCGATCCTAACTAATTGTGAAGCAAATTGAATGCCTCCAAAGAGAAGGACGTACATATTCCAAGCCCCATTCTGTGGAGTCTAGGCAGATTTGAGAGCATATGCACCACACGAAAAATATAATAGCGATTGGACCTACAACGACTGGCTGGGGGCTGCCTTGTCCGTACCTCAGTTTTGGCGGCTGCAGCACTCGGGCTGTGAGGCCGACAGGAGCGGTGTCGTCGACTTGCATACCAAATTCGCGGACATACGGTGACTGCCCGTACGCGAGGATCTTAAGAATTGCATTAAGGATGTCAGAAATATAATATTTAGAAGTTAACCGACACCAAGTCCATTGGTAATGCTTGCCAACCGATCATGAGGTTTCTTGGTAGCAAATTCGAGGACGTCCTTGGTCTTCTCGGGCGGGACTTGCTTGCGCATGATTTGCCCTGGAGGGACCACGCACAGTTCCAAGGGGATGAGCGCCCCAGTTCCAACCTAAACGGACCTTGTCATGGGACGATGATCTTACCGGCAGAGTACTCACCTCAACACAGAGGTTGTCAGGGAATTGGAGCGGGCGGTTGAGAATGCTTCGGAAGTATTGCGCGACCGTCATGCTTGTACCATCGCGCATGGTGAAGCTTAAATTAGCTGCGCCTGCCCTACTGAGTTTCTTTACCACTCGTGGAGTCTTCCGTACACGATTCCCAGAGTAAGTGGTCATGATTCGAATCCCAGATATGAATCTCTGCAATCGAAGAATCTCCCTCTCGGGAATCCCCGCTCTCGGGCTTAAAACTTGTGGCTGCCGTGGTTTACCTATATACTCAAGACACAGATCCATGAGGGAACCAGCCTTGTACATCGTGCCGGTGGAAATGTCGACGTTAACGAGAAGGCTACCGATAGCAGGCCGCACGGATTGGAAATAGCCCCTCCAGAGGACTAATCCCGACCCGATGTCTTTAGTCTCTCGATCGGTGAAGAAGGACCGGACATTAAAGGGGTATTTCAACGTTGGTTCCATTCGGATCACGACGTTCAACGCCTGTATTGAAGCTTTAGCATGAGGCAGGGAGCCAGCATCGGTACTCACCGTTAACGCGGTCAGAACCGTATTGTCGTGGGATTGTTGCCCCATAATGTACCGGTTGAGCACCCTGTCAAGGTATCCCTCGGATATCCACGTGAACAAGGTCGAAACTTACTCGGGATTGATCGTGGCAACTTTGGTCAGGCGAATCTTGTACACCTTTGGTCCGCGACCAGCCGTGTTTTCTCCGGGGCTTCCCCTGTTGGCGTCATCCGAGAGGCTAACGTTGAACTTTGAGGTATATGCGTTAAAATGGAAATTGTTTTTGGGCTTGGAGAAGAACCTCACCTCTTGGCTGCCACTCGGTCCGAGAGGGAGTTCTCTAGGAGCGAAAAGGTTTTTCCTACCATCGTAGACGGCCGGAGGAGTGAAGATATCCACCGCCTCCACCCTCATCATGTGGCTGACTAGATCCATGTTGAGGCGTACTGGCAACGTCTTCTCGGATGGCAAGATCACTATATATGCGGGGCGATTTTCCAGATCAACACCTCTAAATGCAAGATTATCAACGAGAAACTTACCGACTACAATCACGACACGTAGTTAGTAAAGGGCGAGTGTTAGCGTGATCAAAGGGAAAGGCGAACTGCAAGAAAGCTCACCGTCATAATGGTGGATGTTGGAATCCGGAAGCGAAATGTTGAAGAAATTGGAGAATACGTGGAGAGGTCTACCGGCAGTGCCGTAGCCCGTTCGTCGTACCCCAACTACTTTAACATGTGCCCCAGGTAATGCGGTACTGGATGCGGTAGGTGCACCACCTCGTGTGCCTAGAGGAGGGCCACCGCGACTGGGACCTCCCCCACGACCAGCAAACCCACCGCGACCACCACCACCACCACCACCACCGCGACCGGGGCCGGGGCCCCCACCCCCACCACCGCCGCGACCGCCGCCGCCGCCACCACCACCACCACCGCGGCCACGGCCACGACCAGGGTCACCTCGGGGAGGCATTGCTTGTTGCTTGAAAGATTAAAGGGTGAACGTTTGTGAGGGAAAGAGTGAGAGGTGCTTCGTTGGGGTGTGAGCCGTTAAGTAGGCAAGCACAAAGTTTGTCTTTATTGTTGTTTCCATGTTATCGATGGGGTCCCAATATCCTATTAGGTCATGACATCCCCGATTGTTCGTTGTAATAGGCTGCGCACCCAACACGTACGCGTTCGGCACACCATTTGTCCACTATTTACAATCGACCATCTAGCCCACGGCAACTTCCTCCCCTCGCGCCTAATCCATGGGCCCATCGCAACGTGCCGCAGCTCGCAGTAATTATAATTGTTACGCTCCCTGCAGCCATTTCGCGATGGTATCGTGCCCACATCCACGACCTGCTAAGGGTTTGCCATGGCTACCCTCTGCGTCATAATAGAGACCCTTGCCAACTCCATGAGAGGTCAAGTATCGCCGGATACGCTGCATCAAAACACAATGAGTCCCAATCATTCAAAGTCCTCGGCAGATCTGGGGTGCTGATATGATCAACCACTTACCTCGGCATTAAGAATGGCATCCATACCCCCTAACACAACGAGGGTTTTCTCGGGGTCGCACGCGTTTGGGATATCTTCAAACCACAGAGAATTCGATGGCCAATCGAAGTGGCGTTGGAGAGTATTTGCAACTCCAAGTTCGGTACCTACCAGGTATCTCATCAGAAGATCTAATCCCTAGCAGGAAAGTGGCATGAGATAAAGCACAGCCATGACGGTTTCATCATACCGTAGAACATCGACTGTAGATGAAATTGTAACACATGTCTGCGCAGCCCTCTCAACCATCAGGAAAGGCGGTAAACTTCCAGAACACTTACCGCCTTCCCAGCAGCAAATCGCAACCGGGTCTACCAAGCACGAGCGCACGGCAAAGTGGGGGTATGCTTTCAAGAACCATGCATGAACGAACGAGCCACTATCTAACGGTTTAGCTTGTGAGGTGGCACAGCAGATGACGCACTAAGAGTGGCTCAACATAACAACCCCATGGTCATTGGCTTTTGCTTCAGATTCAAGAAGGTCGTCCGACGAAGGTACCCAACCCAATTCTCTCAAAAGGCCCACCAAGCAGGCAGTCATCTTGTGTCTCGGCATCGGCTCTAGGAACTTCGGGTGGAAGATATTCTGACTGATGTTCGGTTGCATGGGCACCAGAAGAGGCCGGTCTCCGTGATTTTTCAACAGGTTGTTCAAGACCAATTTGTACTGCATCAAGCCCAAGCCGAGGCCATGCAAAAACACGATCGGTCGTTGGCCATTGGCGGGGTCCCATGATGGCGGAATACATACGAAATAACTGTGGAGACACGTCAGCAAGGTTCCCGTACCCCATTCTTCATGTAACTTACTCTAGACCGTTGTAGGAGCCAAACCGTGCGCCATGTGAATGGACCAGCCAATGTTTGATAAACCAATTGGCAGCCAGCACCATAACATACCAAGTCAGTGGCCGCCACTGGGCGTTCACCTCGTCTATAGTAAGTCGGATAGGCTGAACCCCGACACTCGGTTCGTCTGGAACTGTTTTTCCAGCACGTCTCTCTACATTTAGGAGAGCCTCATCCAACAGCGCGCGATGGCACTCAGGTAGGGACTCCAACGGAGGCATCGCTCTGTTGTAGAACACCCAATGAAGATACGAGTAAATATCTCGCCTTTTGATGGACGACCAAGTCGCTCTGCGAAACCTTGATATGATCGGATTTGTCGCAGACCGAAGATGATTGGGCGAGGCAGACATACCATACTCTTATAGATTCCCGAAAGTCCAAGGCACGAGGGTCGTCCGCCATCAGTCGGACAATCGGCTCACTTGGACTGCTAGGTATGGCCTCGTCTAGGGATTCTTCGTCGATGTTGCCCTCAGCAACATTCGCAAGGCCGCACTTCAAGACGCGGACGAACGCCGCTTTCGTGTCCTCCAGATTGCGCGGGCTATTCGAGGGTGGACCAGAGATAGACCTCACCAAATCATAGTGATGTACGCTGAATAATACCTTTGTGGTTGTCAATGCAGTTGGACTTTGACACGAGGTTTTACCCACCTCACAAAACGCGATGGCGAACCAGGTTTTACCAGTCCAACTAAGCCGGAAGAAGCTACCGAACCACAGGGTATATATGACAGACATCCATGCAATGGGTATCGTCGACCACAAAGGGATCACAATAAATACCAGCACGAGATAGAACAACCAAGACCGTCCTGGAGGAATGAAAGATACTTCTTCGATATCCGTAGCAGCGTGGCCGCGCTGATGAGGGTGCGGAGGCGCCATTGGGGTATCTTCGCAGCGCCACGCTGCCTTTGAAGAAGAGAGAAAGTTGGGGGTTCACCAACTTTGTATTGGGGAGAAGTTCTGCAGTGACATCGGCTGGTGTCCTAAATTGGCAATCATCATTTTCGGCCGAGTTCGCAACGCAGGGCTCAAGTGAGGGCTCTAGTAAAGTCACAAAGTTGTCATATATATAGTTCCTGCTCTCGTGGAACACTACGGTCCGATGCTACCGTAGGAAATCTTCATCAAGGGAGGTGACTGAGATCCACGTTACAATCATTATCCAGAGCAGCTTCGTACTCTTCTAGCGAAAGAGTTTTGCCCTTCTTGGCCGGAGGAGCACACTCCCCGAGTGGCCGTGACGTGTTCGGCTCTTCGTCGGCTCGCCCATCTTTCCTAAGAGACAAGATCCGAGCACACCGAACTTCGCCCCTCTTCCCCCATCCATCCACGACCGGTCTGAAATCAGCATAAAGCGAGTATCCTTTTTCATTAAGCTCTTTCGGTGGATGGCTCTCTGCCAGGAGACGCAAGGATCCCATTACATGCGGGGTCGTTTGCCGGAATGAGCGGGATACGTATGAGAAAGCTGTACTAGGCAAGGCGGGAGAGCCTCCTGACAGCGCCAGCCACTTGGATGATCGCGATTGATATAGAGGTCTAGATGCGCATGGTAAGGCATATGGCACCACGAAGCACCAGAGGACACGTACATTCTGTCCAGTGCCCCAGCATTCATATCAAGACACCCCATGGCAATAAAATTACTTACCGCCGACCCATCAAGTCAACGTATGGCTGCTTTCCTTCCGGAAGGATTTCAATCTCTTTCTTCCTGCTTTCATCGATCAAGCCCAAAGAGACCCCTTTGGAGATGGCATTCATTTCCGTGTATACAGAGGCTGCAACACGTCATTCGAAAGGCACGTGAGGTTCTCGGAGAGCCGAACCAACCTATACTCAATGCTTCTTCCCTCTCGAATCCGAGTCTTTCTGCCACGACCATGGCCCATGCGGTCATGAGGGGTGCCCGATTTATGACTGTGTTCCTGGTCTTCAACAGCTGTCCATGGCTAGAATCAGCATGACGGTTTGCAAATGCATTCTACTGACATCTTCGTCCAATATTTCCCCAAAGTCGAGGTTCCCATACGTCGATGCCTCGTCAGGGGGTGTGTCCAACATGTCAATGTCGAGGTCATCACCACGCTTTCGCTTTTTCTTACGGGGTGAAGTCTAAGAATGTTTCCAACAGTGAGGAAGTCGGATGAGCTATTTACCGCAATGGAAGGTTTTGAGTTAGAGGAGTTGGCCTCGCTTGGTTCAGTAGTGTATCCAGCTTTGTGTATGGCTGCCAAAACGGTCTTGCGTAGCTCTTTATCTTCTACTCCTAGCACGTTCAGTTTCGCATCATCGAGTTGCGCAAGTGCAGTTGCTGTATTGAACTGTTTGTATCTGGGGAGGAGAGTTACCTTGGACGTTCAGCTTGTCGAAGAAGGACCGACACTTTGCTTGCAACTGCCATTGCTTTTGAGACCGAAACATCATTGCTAGTCAACAGTTTCAAGAATGCATTCAGACTGAGTTTGCTTTGAGCAGGAACCATTGCAGAGCCGGGGTACGGGAATGCTTTTACACACTTATGTAATCAGGTACAGCAGTGTATTAAAAAAGGGGGGGGGGGGTGTTTTCTGTGGTGCTTAATTTACATGAAGAATCTAATCCACATCCGATAATCTGCTGTCCATCGTTCACTGATCCAGAACGGTGGTCTCCACGATGATGCTAGTAACACGGTAAGGGTCTGAGGGAAGGCAAGTTAAGAGTGGCCCTATTTGAGAGAGACGAGACGACATACCAATGTTGGAGGCCGGGCGACGGTCCTCCAGGTATCCATAGCCTTTGGAGGCTACGTGTCTCGGGACACGGATGGAGGCACCACGGTTTGCAACACCGGAACTGAACTGGCCGATGTGGCCAGTCTCGTGGCGACCAGTGAGACGCAGTTCGTTGTCCTCTCCATAGACAGCGATGTGCTCGTTGTGCCTCTTGGAGAGCTTCTCAATGGCGGCGTCGATGGCTTTCATGCCTCCTGGCTCACGCATGGCCTTGGTGCTGTAGTTGGTGTGGCAACCGGCACCGTTCCATTCACCCTGAAGGGGTTTGGGGTGGAAAGAGACCTTGATGCCCCATTGCTCAGCAATGCGGACCAGGAGGTAGCGTGCCATCCAGAGATGGTCACCCATTTCGATGCCCTCGCAAGGACCGACCTGGAACTCCCACTGAGATGGCATGACTTCTGCATTGATACCGCTGATGTTGATACCAGCATACAGGCATGCACGGTAGTGGGCTTCGATCAGGTCACGGGCAAAGACCTTGCCAGTACCTGTAGAAAAGAGGATCCAGGGGACGGCACGAGATGCAGAGATGGGGGGCATTTACCTGCGCCACAGTAGTAGGGGCCCTGTGGGCCTGGGAAACCGCCCTTTGGCCAGCCGAAAGGAGAGCCGTCGACATCGAGAAGGGTGTACTCCTGCTCGAGACCGAACCAGGGAACATGTTCCTTGGCTTGCTCCATGACCTTGGCGGCATGGTGGCGGTAGTTGGTTCTGTTGGGAGTGCCGTCGTTGTTGTAGGTCTCGGCGAGGACAAGGATGTTGTTGCCGCCGCGGAAGGGGTCCTTGAAGATGGCGGCAGGGCGGAGATAGACATCGGAGTCGTGTCCGGGGGCTTGGTTGGTCGAGGAACCATCAAAGTCCCAAATGCGGAGTTGGCCGATGTCGGTGACTTTCTGGGGGACGGTCTGGGAGCGAAGGTCAGGGTAGAGAAATGGAGAGAAGCGAGACGCGTACCGTCGTCTTCGAGCGAAGGCCGCCGTCGCCATCAACCCAGACGTCTGGAAGCGGGGGGGTCAAAAGGATGTTAAGGAGAGTGATGGGGACGTACATTCGGCCTGGACCTTCTCGCCTTGGTCGAGGGCGAGGTAGGGAGCAAGGAGGTCGTTGTGGTAGGTGATGTCTGCCATTGGAGGAGAGAGTGGGATGTCGAGGGAGAAAGCGACGGGAGAGGCGAATTTAAAGTGTGGAAGTTTTGCCAATTGTGTTGCCATCTGTTTATCAAAGGGACCGTTTCTGATTGGACGATAAGCCCGCCACTCTCGCCCAGATCACGGGGCACAGCAAGCATGACAGTTGCAGGGCTCTTGCAGACTTTGCGGGTTTGATTCCGATGGGCCTGCGCGCGGTCGTACCGATCACCGGGTGCTCCCGACGTCTCTCCTCTAGTACCTTTCTGCTCTGACAACCCAGTGCCTTGCCATCGCCAGTGATGCTGCGCAGAAATGATCGCCTTCAAAACACAATTTGCAAACGCCGGGAAGAACTTTCCCCCCTCAGCCACGGCCCCAGCGCTTCCCGGGTTGCCCCCGTTTGGTCTTGGACTACTCCCGGCGGTCCAATCCATTACATAAACCATGTCGTCATGGTCAACTCTATTGCCCCACATTCCGCTCGTCCACGCGACAGCTACCGACCTACTACTTCCTCACCGCCTTCCTCCTCCTGCCACCTGCCTGTTTTCCACTCAATGGAACATGGTTCTCCCCCCTCGGCGTGATCTCGGATCCTTTGCCATCGTCACTCTCCGATCCTCCGCTGCTTTCGGCCTCGCTCGGACATTCTTTGCCATCCTTGAACCGACGGAACGTTGCACGAAGCAGTGCGATGAACCACGTTCTTCCCAGGGCTGGGGGAATGGCGATTCCCTCATTGAGCAAGTGAAGCTCCCCTGAAGGGTCCAGCTGTCACAACCACGTTCCGGTCCCGTTACTCCCATCTTCTATGGCGCACAATTCGACACACTTACGATATACACGTCGCTCCCTTCAACGACCATGTCAATCATTTTGCCTGACACTATTCGCCCATCTTCGTCAGCACGCGGACCGCCACCAAGATTGATCTTGACCTGAATATTGTAAACTCGCACCAAGCACGTCATAAGCACGTCCATGGGAACTTGCCTTTCGTCTCCCCTCTGATGGCACCATCTTGGGACCCCATGCAGCAACCCTTGCGTCACTGACAGTTCGACGAACACGGTTTAGATCGCGCTTGTAGTTCGTTCTCTGCACCAGGTACTGCAACCCCGTCGTCAGGATCGCCAAAAACACTAGCACAGTCTGTCAAAAGTCGATTTAAATCCGGTCAATGACTCAGGTTGCCAACCACGCACGCCAAGTCCCGGTCGAAACCTCGAATAATAGTAGCCCGTTCCTCTCCACTTAGGCACGCCATTCTTGTAAAAGAAGTCATAACTGCGCATGTCCGAATCACCATCCATATCATTGGATTGACATCACTACACATACCGAGATCGGCCTTCCGTACTTCTCAAAATGTTCATAATGAGTCCAAGCCTAGCAAATCGTTCGTGCACGCCCTTGACACCAAGATTTTTATCCGGGCTGCGAACACGGTGAGTCAGTCTGACGTGTCAAGAAAAAACACGCCCACTGTAGTTGTATACTCTTCTTCCGGTATGCCTTGTTGATTTCCGCGAGTGATGCAGCGGAAGGGACATCTAGCCAGGAGTAAAATGATGTCCCTTTGCCTATGTCCCTAGTCGACAAAGTACACTTGTGCGCCACAAAGCAAAGCTAACCTTCAGAGGCCTCAAGCTCGCTCACGAGGTCAAAAATTTCATGGTCTTCCTTCCAGACTCTGTCAGCTTAGACAACCAGACGCAGTGAAGCGGCTCACTTTTGTCCACCTATCCTCAACGACGCGTTTATAAGGTTATGACCATTAGCATACAGACAGGATGGCGTGCTCACGCTGAGACTGCAGTCAAAAGGACAGCGAGAACAGTGCAGACCACAATGAACCTCATGTTAGTGGTCTGAGGATGGCAAACTCGGCATGGTCTTCCTTTTGTGGAAGACCACGTGACTCGTGCTCGAATGCATACCCATCGGTGGTCATCCTTAACTCGATGGCTCCCCGAAGAAAATGTCCCGTCTGTGGTTCCAAGCAATGGCGCAAAGATTCCTCCAGTGGAATGCTCGCATGCTCCGAGGGCCACGTCTTGCAGGTGGGTCGTTACTATGGATCATTCTTGGACAACAGCGCGACAATGGCTATTCAATAGAGCCACATCACTGAATCTGGCGAGGCTGGAGACTACGGCCCGCATACTATGAAAAAGCGCACTCTAAAGTCCACTCGCAAGAAGAAGGAAAATGTGAGCAGAGCAGATCCGAAACGTGAGGATGCTTTCTCGTGGACGAGCGCTGTTTGGGCTGAATGAACTCGCTCTTCTCAGTCTACCACGGCGAAAGAGCTCGCTTCCATTACTTCCAGTGTCTTCAAGTTCTTCTCCGAAAACAGGTTGCAGCATTGATGACACTGTGGAGCCTTCCCCCAGAATTGGAGGTCAGTGTATATGCATTCACCTGGCACTGCGTTTCTCACGACTCCACGATCCATAATAGATCATTTGCAGAGATCTGTGGGCACTACATTTGTCTGCGATTCCTAACCCACCTCCTCCGGAGCCCTTTCACCACATTCAGGAAATGAATAGTGGGGCCACAACATCAGGGGGACACGATACCGCTGGGTTTGATGCTCAGCCAAATGCTCGCACGAGCTCTTATTGTGATGAAAATGGCGTAGATGTTGAGCTGGATGCTCTTCTCCAAGAGTCCTCCGAAGATAGTTCAATGGATGTGCACTCTTCAGAAGAGGAACTCCCACTTCCCAGGAAGAAACACCATGTCAAACGAAGCGGATCTTCTGTTGACCGTCCTGACAGTACTATTGCCATCTTGGTCTTGGCATGCTGGACTATCCGGGTACCGGTAGTCTACATGGATTTCATAAAGTGAGTATTTATGCGGGTGATCGATGGAACTCCTAATGGACGCCGATATCCATCACAGCGCTATTGAAGACCATTCCCTTCCCTACCTCGACCATGTTCGCTTCCTGTCCCCATCACTGACATGCCACCTTACCAAACATGCCGTCCAAGCGTTGTCCCCGCATGTGTGACTCCTACGTTTTACTCGTGCTTTTACTAATCGGATGATTTACAGAACGCACCAAAAGCCTCGTCGTTGCATCGTCTAGTGTCACGTTTTGCTGACTCGCTGTACTCGAACTTTGGAGTTGTTATTCCGCCATTGAACGTCGCTCCGGTCCTTTGGCGCGTGATCCGGCAATGCTTCTGTGGCACCTGTTTGTTCCATTTGCGCGCATTGCAGATTCCGTGTTGACCCTGATCCTAGCCCCATTGTATCTGCTCACCAAGCAACTCGGGCGCGTGCTATCATTGTCAACCTCTCTTCACCATGCACCCTTTTTATCCGACATCGAAGGAGACAATATTGAAGGACATCACCACGACAATGTACCACCAGAAGTTGCTCTTGTCGGCACAGCCATTATAGTTTTGAAACTTGTTTATGGACTAGATGGAAACATGAGGCAGGTAATCATAGCACTCAATAGTGTTGTTATTCTGATCAGGGTACTAGGCTTCCCACAGACCCAGAGGAGGCTGCGTGCGCTTTCCCTGATCTAGGCAAGTTCCTAGCGAGTATGAAACAGGCGCGTGATGCCAAGTTATTTGTCAACAATCATCCTTTTAGCGCTCGGATCCCAATGTACGTTTGAGTTTCGGAGTTTGGTGTTTCTCTTAATTGATGTACTAGGTCGGTCGGAGACCTGCAAGATAAGACTTTGGACGAGTACCTTGACTTTTGCGAGAAGGTGTTGGTGGGGCCGCAGGACACTGGTGCGTTTCTAAATGCAGCATTTATTGTGGTCCATTACACACGTGTGACGGCAGAACAACGCGTTCTCGACCACTACTTCCCGCTTACAAACGAGGGCAGACCAGGTGCCGTTGAGAAGACTTCGCTGACTAATGCACTCCCATCGATCAAGGTGAACCGTGATCAACCTGGCATCCTGCGGCCAGGGGAGTCCTACACGATCTACCATTCTGAGGACATCTTGGGAAACCTCGTGCCCGACCTGGACGTGTTCATTGAGCGAGCATCACGGTGGGCGGGGGTGAGCGGCGATTATCTATGCGGCGTTGTGGAACGATACGAACGACGGCTTGTGCGATGGTGGCATAATGAACGAGGACAATAATAAAACCGTGCGGTTGTGAGCTTATGAATTACACGTACAACACGTTGTATGTATACTAGCTAGTCTGGCATCATTTAGGGCGCTCCCTTCGCTTATCACTCTCACGCACCGGTTGCAGTTTGAGCCTGCAGGTGAGAGTACATAAAATGGGCCAGTGGAAGGTGTGCACGCTGTGGGCGTTGTATGATAGGTGCTTTGGGAGAGGCAGTAAGTGACTGATAGTACCTTGAGGCTTGGATGTACCCTGTGCTACTACTATGTAGTCTAGTGTGTTATGGAGGGGTGACGTTACCGTGTTGGGATGGCCAGCTAGCACAGGCATCGTCAATGAGTTTCAGTTCAACATCAGATTTATAAAATGTTTCTAGTTTGATCGTCTACTACTTTCGCTCCTTTCCCTCATGCGTCGGTTTGCCTCTGTCTTTGCCTCACGACGGGACAAGCCTGATGCCCCCTCAACTGTCTCCTCGAACGACAGTTCGCAGGCCCAAGCACCCAAGAAGTCCCGTAGATTCGCCTCCCTGGCGAGAAGAGCTATCCAACCCTCCCTACCCCCGCTAATCGCTGGCACTCTCGCAAATTCTTCTTCATCCTCGTCTAGTGAATCTACCACCCTGCGTACGCCTGACGATGATGCTCTTCCTCACAGACCGAACAAGACCGGTAATTGGAAATCTTGGTTGGGAACCAAGAAACACGATGACCTCACAGGGGACGAGAAACATCGTCAGCGCTTGACTTCCCGTTCCCCAGCAAATGCTGCCGTCTCTCGGCCTCATATCGATTCTTGCAATATCGCAATAGACGACACAGGCTCCTCTCCATCCGAAGAAGGCTCCGAGCACTCAGTGAGCATGGTATACTCCCCCTCCCAGATCGCCCGCGCTCGGGCGAATGCCCGTATCATGATCACGAATAGCCTCGTTCAACAGCCAACCGCCCCACCTTTACTTGAAGCCGCCGAATTCGCTCCGTTTCCTCGTTCATGCAGTCCCTACAGACATCTTCCCCGCAGAGACACCCTGGAATCCAGGCTTCACAAAAAGGCGTTCCTGTCTCATTTGGATAGGTTATCTCCGTTAGAGGAGTCGTTGATTGCGAAATGGTTGTCCAAAATCGGAGCCACAGCTCAAAATACTTCCCGGGATCCCTGGCATGATTTTTTTCCGGATGCCAGCGCAGTCATGGAATATTCCAAGGGTCTGCGCAGTTGGGTCTCACGCCCGTACTACGAGGAGAGAGTCCACGTGTGGACACAAGAAAAGTCGGGTGGAGTCGTGTGCTCGCGAGTCGCTGGGCCGCAACTTGGGGTTGCAGCCTTAGAATACTCTGAAGTTCTGGATTTGCTGGCGAAGACGCTACCTGGACCTTCAACCGAGGAGTTCGAAGGTACTACCTTTGATCCGACCTCACAGTTACTCCCCTCTTCTCAGGGTAAGTGTTCACCACCATGTTCTCTTTCTTTTTTCCTGAACTTTCTCCAGCCCTCGGCCCTCCCACCATAAAGCTTCAGTTGCCAGAGACTGTTGCACTTAACATGGAGTCCCCCCTTGCGACGGTGACGTCGGAGTCATCTCTGACCTCACCATTACCAAATTCAGAATCCACTAGCTCTCCAACAATAACCCCCGCTATCGGTGTTTCGGCGCCCAAAAGAGGGGTACGGTTTGCAGAGGATGACAGCAAGGACGATCAAATTCCGCTGGGATACGTACTTCGTAGAAGGAAGAACAAGGAACACAAGGCCAAGCTTCTCCGCCAGGAACGTGAACGTAGAGCGATGAGCCAGGTTGAACTCACCATTCAAGAGGAGGAGCGCGCTCGGAAAGAGGCTGAGAGGCTAGAAATGGAGAAATTGCGCCGAGCCAGAGAGATGGAAAGAAAGCGCGCGGAAGATCAGGAGAAACAGCGACTTTATATGGAAGAACTTCATGCCACAAGAGTACGGCGTGAAGCCTCCCGTGCTGGACAAGCGTCATCGTCTTGCGCGTTCTTCATCCACCCCCCTGACCGGTCCGACACCCGTGACTCGGGGGGCGCTTCTGCTCGGAGAAACAGTTCGTCTCGTGGTTCAGAGCTCATTGTGCCGGCGATGAATATGTCGTATGATGGCTCCCCCGCAAGCTCGTTGCCTGCCACTCCCGGAAGCCAGATCAATTTCTCTCGACCACCTTCTGTCTACTCTGCTCATACTGCCTCGTCAGAAGACGTGCGACGAGAAGCAAGGCGTATCAGCAGGCGAAGTTCGATGGCATCATACCCTTCGAAGCAGATGCCACTTCAAGTCCCGTATGATCCTCGGGTATCGTTCATGCCCTTTGGCACTTCCTGGGGTAGCATCCCTCCGGTACCACCGATCCCTCCTATCCCTGTAATGCCTGCCATCCCATTTGTCAATGCTATACCGCTCTACGGGATGGAAATGCCTCTGCTTCCGCCAGCTGCTCCGTTCATGATGGATCAGTATCGTTCCCGCTCTTCACGCTCATACAACTCGTCGCAGAGCCAAGAATCGCTTCGACAGCCTCCAAATCAGCCGCCACGTAACTACAGCAGCGATAGATTCTCTTCTAGAAGCGGAAGTTCGCACATCGCCCCTCATCATCGACGGCGGTCCAGCGACGAACCTATGGTTGCCGGCACGAGTGGAAGGGTGGAATTGGATCGTGAGGGTCGCAGTCAACATGGCCTTTGCAGTTCTCCAATTCATCCCGAATACTCACGAAGCAGCTCACACCGGCATTCAGATTTTGTCAGCACCTCACCAAAGTCTCCGAGACGTACATCAGTAGCACAACCACAACCCCACCCATCCCCGTCACGTCGGCGGTCTGGTGCCTCATAACTATGAACTTACGCTTTTCAATAGGACGTGTAACTTTGCTTACATTGCACTCACATTCCTTTAATCTCGATACCCTAGCCTCGCATAGGACCTATAAACACTTCCACTTTTCTAACGCACTATACGGATATTCGTACCGTAATCACTTCACCACCTTCACTCGGACTTCCCGGAACACTGTTTGATTTAGCATTTTCTTGTTGCAACAACATTCTCGCCAACTGCAATTATGACTGAATTGCTTGTCTCAACTACAGCCTATTTTTTTTCGACGTCCATACTAGTACTTGGTATATCTTTGCCGCGTATACTACTCAATAACCAACGATGGAGATTGCAGGAATGAAGTATCACTACTAGCTGGATGTCAAGAAAGTACAAGAACACGCGTGAGATGTCATCTGTATTACACTAAACTAACCAAGGCCGCCCCAAGGCCCCCGTATTCTACGAGCAAGCTGAATGTCGCGCTGCATTATCGTGACGCGTTTCGCGTGTATTGCACACAAATTCCTGATAGAACTTGAATGGGAGATATAAATTGATGGTCAATAAGACTCACGCATCCTCGAACAGATGGACAAGGAACGCCTCTGTTGCCTCCTGCAATGCTAGAATAGCAGAGCTCTGCCACCGTAGTCCCGTGTCCCCCATTTGATAGTTGGTATCCGTCATCATATCCAACGTAATTTCCCGCACCTGGATTTCTAGGTATTCAGCGTGCCTCAGATTATTGCGACGAGCAGACAGGCCTACGCACAACGCGAGCAAATGGCAATCTTCGTAGTAGAAGATCAGTGCTCCGCTGATACTTTCGGATTTCACGCAGCGCAAGTGTACCGGGGCGATATCGTCGTTTCTTTCGCTGACCACCTTCGGCTGCGTCTGATTCGCCTGGAGGTGGGGGTCAGAAACGCGACGCGTCGAGATTGGCGGTCAAACTATGGTGGCTCACGAGCGCCCTTTGCACGGGATGACGCGTCCACCTGTTCTCTGGGAGGCCGGCCACCGGTGCTCTTGCGTGCGGTGTGTTTTCTCTTCTTGGATGTGCCAGCCTCGTCGCCCGAACCATATGCTCCTGCCCCCGACGTTGAGCCTTCCTCACGTCTTCTTTTCTGCACCGTCTGAGCCATGATATAAATGGAGATCTAGAGCAATAAGACGCGTGTCCGGTGATATGTTTCCGCCGTAGGAGCGTCGTGCAACATACGACGATCGCAGGTTAAGGCTTTGTGACGCAGACCAGGGTTGTTCGTTATTACCAGATTTGGAACGAGACCCTAGATTTGCTGTTTAGTACCTGCTCACCCCGACCATCATCATCATCACCATTGAATGGCATCTCCTATCGTCACCGGCTATTATCGATACACAGACATATTCTTCGAATGGTGAGATCGCTACCGACAACCAAGGGTTAACCTCACGATCAGGTGGATAGGCATCAAGCGCTTCCCAACCCTGAAGATCGGAGCCCTCTTAAAGCTCTTCTTGCACAAGACGCGCTTGTGCATCCAGATCACCCTCTCCGCAGAGAGGGTGTCGAGGGTGCAGAGTTGTATCTTGGTAAATTAACATCGAACACATCATCAGGGCAGTAGTATCCATGATAAGTACGACAGGAACATTACAGAACTTTGAGTCGCGGCTATTGTTCTCGTCCGCCCAGGTCGAATACTTGAGGTACTGGTTGCATTCCATGCAACTTATCAAAAACCCCATCCCCTTGCCATACTCGGACTGCCTCCTGACTGAGTCCAGTCTTCGGCACGTCTCCCCTGTCCACTTGAAGACCAGGGAAGAGCTCCGTACTACGCTAAAGGTGAGCGGATGGAGGACGCATATATCTGTGTCTGATTTCACTGCGATGCTACAATGACAGCAAGTCGAGAAAAATAATAAACGCTTGAAGGGCGTGGATCCAACACTGAACGCACGGCGTGATATCTTTGAGCGTGTTCGGTCGCTCTGGGCTCAGAAACAAGGCACTTGGTGTGCGCTGGACTTCGAGGCATGGGATAGAGACCATACCCTGCTCACTGAATTCGGATGGAGCACTGTCCGCTGGGACGGCGACAGCAAAATTGAAGAACAAGGCCATCTCACTGTCAAGGAACACAAGTATTACACCAACACTTTCGTCGAAGACAATCGCGAGGTGGACCCTTTACTGTTGTTGTATATTCTTCTCGACTGAGAGCTCTGTCTATGCAGCATTTTGCGTTTGGGACCAGCGAGCAAGTCAACAAAGCGACATTCAAGCAAAGAATCCAAGCACTCATCGAAAGCCTGAAGGGCTTGGGACCACTCTTCCTGATCTTCCACGATAACAGCCAAGACATCAAGTTGGTTTAACTTTGCGATTGTGGTGCAGCATTTACTAAGAATGCGGCGTCACAGGTATCTGAAATCTAAGGATGTCGACGTGCAGCTCCCCAATCTCGGGTTTTTACTTCCCGATGTCTTGTCGGAGGATGAGACCTTCGTTATCGACACATCTGACCTGTTTGCTGCTTTGGAGGGTGACTCGGGCAATAACCGCAGGTCCTTAGAGCGTGTCTGTCGTCATCTACAGATTCCAACGTCGTATCTGCACAATGCAGGAAACGATGCTCATGTAAGCAGCTTCTGGATCAAGCAGTTCCCATCATTGACCTTGTGCAGTATACCATGCTCGCACTGATATCCATGGCTTCTGGGGAGCATATTGACATACAACGCGAGAAGCGATGGCCTAATCGTACGCTGCACCCTGGTACCCCCAGCGTGCCACAAACTGGAGCTGGCGTCAAGGTTAATTTCGACGAATGGGAAGAGGATGAGGATTTCTCTGACCAAGAAGGCGTCTGTGGACCGATCGTAAACCTGAGTCAATTTAATTCAAGTAACGACGAGGAAGTTGATGCACGGGCTGGTTAGATATAAACGAAGTGCATTGTACAATTGATCCCGTCATAAGATACGCCAGGATATTCGAGATACAGAAAAAAAATCCCGACCTAAAACCCTATCATTCATCCTTGTTTGCATTAGCGTCGTCATCTCCATCATCCTCATCGTCTGACCTCACGTCCGTCAGGGTATTCGTCAGGGATCTAGGGCTAATCGTTATCAGGCGAACAGAGAATAGATGCGGAGAGACATGCCGTATGGCAACGCGCCAAATAAGATAATACCAAAACAGGTTCAGTATTTGCAGTAGAAGGAGTGGCATAAACATTTGGTATCTCATCCAACTTGCCATCCAGGCACCAGTTTCTGGAGCCCATACACGAGTAGTTTCACTGGGTTATTCTTAGTGTTCATATGAAGACTTTAGCGCAAGTGGGACATACGGGAGGAGGTCAAACTCCGTCCAGACGGACCAAAGAATGTGGATGTTCAGGTAATGACGGAAATATCTAATAGAAAGTAGTTAGAGGGAAAGCACTACAGCGGAGCAGAGAACTCACGTCCAAGAAGTCAAGAACAACATAAATGAAACAGTTTTGGAGCGCTCCCACTTTATGTAATTCAGGATTTTGGAGAACTATGGCAATGTGAGTGCAAGGGAGACTTTATGTGAGCTTAGCTTACAGCGAGGAATGCATCTGGGATATCCATGCTCGTATAAACTGCATTGCCTATTAGGGTCATGTTGACCAAGTAGCTCCAGCTAAGAGAATGCCATCAGACAATAAATGAGTAGAAAGCAGAGTGGCTTGTTACCAAATGAGCCACAAGGTGACAATGTGGTGGATAACTAGCTCCGTGTAGTCTTTGCGTGGCTTTTCTAGACGAAGGAGGAGGACCATGAACTGTTGCAACCAGTACGCAGTGTGCATTAAGTAGTAGCGTTTCAACTCAGGTATCATTTCCCAGTGAGGATAATCTAGAGACCACGATAGGAATCATGGGTTGACATCCTGAAAACCAAATCTGTGCAACTAACCTATCCAGAAATACTCCGTTCGATACCAATTTGTTGGCAATTGGGTCATGATGCGCTGCAAAGTTTAATACCAGATGCAAGTGCGGGTTTGTACAGGATACTCACGACACCCCACATGCCCATGACAGCAAAATACGCGAGTGCATAACCCTGTTCACCGAAGCGATCCAGTTGGGACTGACGCTTGATCTTGAAATAGCGGGCAATGGGTCGACATAGGTGGATAGTGGCCACTTGCCGCAGGAACGAGAAGAAGATGATATAGTATGCAATGAAAGCTAAGTCCAGATAGCCTTTGGCGTATCGTACTTCCCCTGATTTCAAGGTGATGGGGTAAGAGATGAACAAAAGGGGTCCAAACGGATTTGGCAAATTTGAAGCGACAAAAGGCCCGAGAAGTTCCCAGTTGAGGAAGAGAATGATGGGAACGACAAGGATCTTGAAGGACGAAGCTAGAGTGCGATTATTGGGACATAACGTCCACAAGACATCCGAAGCGACGTGCTCACCGGGGTTGACCACCCACTTGCAAGTCTTGAGGTCACTCCAGAAACTAGGTTCTTCCTTTAAGCGATGGAAAGCGCCATGTCTTGGGGAACTGTTCGAATCTGGAGTGGCAGAATCCAACGGCCTGGGTAGCACAGGGTTAGATGACAAAGGAGACCTGCACTACGGGCCACGAACGTATCAGACAAAAATGGGCCCGTGAAGTGGGGGTTGGAGTCCGTCCTGGTTGTTCCATGATGCTAAAACCACGTAATTTGAGAGGAGGAACGCGACGCACTCGATGGACTTGAGGTTGCCAGCTTTACCACGTCTTTGCAGTAGTTTTGGTGTCGCAACAGATCGCTTCGACATGGTCGACAAGTTGGGGAGAGCGCTCTTGCGAAAAAATCAACTTGGCACTCCGTACGTTTGACGTAACGACGACAAGTCCCGGGTCCTGGACGTGAACGACGACAGTCTGACCTGCACAGGATAAGTACGGCCACAGAAGTCTACTGCTAAACTGCTAAGCATCGTAGCCCGCATTGATCGGAGCGACGACAGCCCGACCAGTCCCCAGCCCGAGTGCGTGGCGGCGTGAGCAGAAGTCCAGTTACAGTTGAGTCCGAAGGGCTCGTTGTGATCCGCCTCACGTCTGGTCATGTTTTCGACCTTGGGCCTCTTTCAATCGGCGCCATGTCCCAATGGACCTGAATGCCAGAGACCAGCTTGCCTGTTCTCCCATACCAAGGACCTACCCCAACAGCTTTTGATCGTGCCCGCCATTGAGACCAAGGCTCCGAGTCATCGTTCTGCATCCACCGGCTCCCAAGTCTCCAACTCTTCGCATTCCATCTCCTCTGTGGTTCCTGCGAAAAGACCATTTGAGCTTTCTGCATCGGCAAGCTCCTCAGCTCGAAATGACGCTGCAAGGGAACCTCCCAGGCAGCGACTAAAGGCCACAACCGCTGGTCGGCCCGTTGCACCTAGTAAAACGGTCCATTCCAATGTTAGTAGTTCTCTCATCCTCATCTTGCTTCATATGTGACATCCTTGCACAGATCGGCGTACCCGTGCTCAGAGTCAATGCCGCCCAATCTCAAGTTTCCGTTCCCGTCCGCCAGGTCAGTATACACTGCTCCATATGTCGGGGTGCAATGGTTTCATTGGTTATTTGCCACAGGCTCTGCTCAAAAGTCTTTATGATCACTTTGTCGTGTTGTACGAGGCAATCCGGCCCTCAAACCCCACTCTTGCATCTGAACATGCACTTCGCCAGGAGGAGGAAATCTATAAAAAATCGACTAAGCACACATACCGCAACGTACGTGGTTGAGGCGTTTCATCAAATTACCACCTATTCCTCCTGATATACAGGCTGTGATCACCTCGATCGCGGCGTTGAAAAAACGGCCAATCCCAAGCTCAATCTCTCATCCTTCCGTTGGCACAGAGGAAGAAATTACTACTCGCATCGAATCACAGAAGCAATTCAATCAACTGCAGCTGACCCGGGCCGTTCTCCAGCAACTAATCATGTCAAAGGAGACCATGGAGCAGTCGGGATACATCTTGGAGGTTCCAGCTAGCGAAGGAGGAAGTAAGCCCCATGCAAGTGGACAAGTAAAGCGGTGCGAAAGATGCGATCAATCATTTGCTGTGATGAGGGACCCAGGAAAGCGCGAATGTTGTTATCACTGGGGTCGCCCTTCCACAAAGAAAATTAATGGTGTGTTAACAGGTGGTACTGACTACTGCAGAGCATCCTAAGATGTATTTGGCAGGCGAGAAGCTGCGCACTTATTTATGCTGCTCGAAAAGCACGGACGAGGACGGCTGTTCTTGGGGAAGCCACGTGTTCTACGAGTCCGATCCAGGAGATCTACATACCCGTCATGCATTCTCGCCATCACGGCCTCCGCAATCTTTCGATGTATCAGTCATCGACACCGCCTTGGACGTGGTTGCACTGGATTGTGAAATGATATACACGACGGGTGGTATGCGAGTCGCTAGAATTTCGGTCGTAGATGGCACCGGAACAGAAATCTTTGATGAACTCATCCGCATGGACGACGGCGTTGATGTCATGTACGTGTTGTTTGGGACCTTTTACAACGAGGTGTATTAACATCTATCGCAGTGATTACAATACCAGATTTTCTGGAATAACCCAGGAGAAGCACGAAAACGCTTTTTTGACGCTCTCTTCTGCACGTCGATCCCTTGATGCATTTATCAACTCTCAGACAATTATCATTGGTCATGCTTTAGAGAATGATCTCAAGACATTGCGAATGATTCACTATCAGTGCATAGATACATCCGTTTTGTTTCCACATCGTGCTGGCAAACCCTACAGGAGATCGCTACGAGATCTGTGCGTCCTCAATGATAGTTATTAAAAGTTCTTCCTAACACACATTAACACTGCTCTCAGTGCCAAGGAGCATCTTGGAATAACTATTCAGACAGGAGACGGCTCAAGTGGGCATTCTTCGGTGGAGGATTCAATGGCAACCCTAGATTTAGTGAAGTGGTACGTTTTGAACAAGGTGAGGAGTCCTGCCACACGATGATAGATTGGTACCGTATCCCATAGTCTCATGTCATGATAAAACACCTGTATCTTTTGACATTCATCTACAATGGCTTCGATAAAACTGTTGCTAGAGCATCCCTGGCATACATACTCACCAGTTACAAATGATATCTTGTATTAATATTGCCCACTCAGTGAACCAAAAGACCTTGAGAATCCATATGAAATTAGGGTAAGATGCTCGCGACAGATGTCCTACCACTGCGACCACCTCCGAGACGACCAATGAGATCTTCACTGTTCTCCTGCTCTTCAACGCTGTCCGCTTGTGTCACCTAGGCTCATGAGCAGGGAAAGCAGTAGCAACAAGTGGTCACTCACCACACGGAGCACCGATTTCTTCGAGGATTCTTCCATCTCTCCAGCGATGATCAATTCATCCAAAATCTGTCACATTTAAGTAGAATGTCGACCAGGGCCCTTCTGGAGACCACTCACCGCATATGCTTTTTGGAAATTGAAGATACTTGCAACCAATATCAGACAGTCAGGTCGCGCTAAGAGTTCGTAACATACAGGTCAAGTTCACAGACCTAAGCCAGGTTAAATTAAGAAGGAGATTACAGTATTCTTCATACTCACATTTCCAAAATATCTGTCCAAGACTTCCACATAGCGGTGAATGATCTCTAGTGTGATGAGCTCATTGTCCCCTGAGCCAATGCCACAAACAAAGAATAAGGAGGCATATCTTCGGTAGACAACCTTCGTGTCTGAAAAATGCAATCTGTGACGAGTCCGAGTTGATGGTTTGGGAAAACTCCTCACCCTTGTATTCCAAGAAATTGCACATCCGTGTTCTCCGGGCGAGGACCAACTGGGTTACATCCTTCACAATCTTAGCTTTCGCTTTCGGTGGCAAGGTTGTGAACCACTTTGCTAGGCGCAATTTTCCTAGTTAAAACCATCAAGCTTCAGTCGTGGCGTCCCAAGAACCAGGACGAGCCTTGTCGCGACACAAGGAGAATGTAGTTGATCATCAAGACTATTGGTGGCTGTGTTTGACGTAGCGTGCTACTATATTTCGCGTTGATTGGGAAACTACTATGTAGTAGTTGGACTCTAATGGGCGAGCGCACTCGAGCTGTAAACGAGACGCATATATATAGCTGGACTGTGTGCCCATGAGTCCCCAAAAACTGTGGGGCGAGGCAGCGCTACGAGCCTACTGTAATACTTAAAGTACAGATACCAATAAAAGGGTGAGACACTCGATACAAATACAAGCTGGACTTTCACAGATGCCGAGAAAAGATCGATGATTTCAAGTAAATAGGTTATACATTGGTGCCTAAGTACAGTTTTGCAAACTATGTAGATGCTTTTATTCTTCTCTTGCGCGTATGGTATGATTGTGATGATTGCAACCTAGAGACAGATAACATTGAGTAAATTGTAACTGATGGAGGTAGAAACGCGGTCAGATTAGATCAAGACGAAATCACAGGGCGCCAACTTTCAAGCTCGCTCGGAGCGGGCTCCCTCGAACCACTTTTGTCATCTCTCCGCGTTGAATAATGAATATGGGAGAGTGGTAAATCTACATACCGATGGCCCTGGACCATCGCTTCAGCCGACGGAGCGAAACGTGCATCTTGTAACCTCCGTTTTCTCCGCAGTTCCCAGTAGTCAAGTATCCATGTTTGCACCAATCCAAAGGCAGCCGATGTCACCCAGTAAAGAACTACGGACTAAGTGCAGAAGGTAAGTGAAAGCAAGTCAAGGCGACTATGACCTACCCCAGGCACCATCGATGCGACGAAGATGCGTCCTATAGAGACCACCCTAAGGACAGATTTAATTATCTTCTGGGGTTCAAGAACGGTTTCGCCCTTTCCGACTCGTTCCTCTTTCCATCGCTGAACCTGTTTTTCACGTTGGAGTTGAGCTTCCGTCATAAACCAACGAGAACTCTCAACATTGGCGAGAGTAATGAATCCAAGCGCAATAGGTAACGTTCCTGTAGGGTCTGCATGTGTAAGAGTAGATAATGTAAAGAACGATTCTGAGTCGAAGGGCGTAGGGGCCTGCGATAGATATGATAAAAGGACAGAAAACCCTACGAAGACAGGTAATTGCGTGATGGGAGGGATCAACATTGTTACTTCTGGCCGACATCGATATTGCGCGAAGAGTTGCTTTTTCCGGCTTGTTAACTGCATTTCGTGTTCAAATTTTGGGTATCAATAGGTAGAAAGATGCAAGCGTACGATTTGTTTCACTCTCTCATTATGTATGGATTGAATTTGCTCCTTCGTTCCACGAAGCCCCTCCCTTGCCATTTCTTCTGATACACCTCTGACCACGTTAGGAGTCATGGAACGCACAGCGGGCACAACCACTTCTTCAGCTCGCCATTGTCGTCGCTTAGCCTGTGCCAAGTCAGTCACGCACGAAGGCAGAGGCCACGGACAGCCCACTTACCCATACCGAAAATGGAACCGCCAAGGCCAACCGGGAGAGCACGGTGCACAATATAATCGTTGTGGAATAGGGTGGCCAGGTTGGTGGTATGGGTAAAGCGGTTGCAAGGTCGAGGAAACCGCCTGCAAGAGTGTCTAAGCTGCTGACAGTTCTCCGCGAAAATGAAGGGTAGCCAACTAGCGATCGTCTAGGCGTTTTGGCAATGCTACGCGTGCGACGAATATTTCTTCCCAACATTAAAGGAAAATGAGGGAAGACAGGACTATGATCATGACACTGGCATCTGTAACAAACACAAACACAAACACAATCAAGATGGGAGTTTTTGGTGGGCTGCGCGATTTTTGGGTGACCCTGCACGATGGACAAACGATGTATGTAGTATAGTCATAGGTGGAGGTGCAAGTACATATCGTTTACATAAAATTCTTTCTTGCAGACAAGATATCTCCTTTGTGTACTCCTTTGTCCCCAGCACTGAGGGTAAGTAGTTCACACAACCTCATTGACTAGGGACTGCTTAGTCTTCCGCATCAACCGGAATAATGCTACATGGTTATCATGTCAAAATGCCCCTTCAACTGCCATGGGACTCACCCTTCTTCGGAGCTACCTACTGCAGGACAGTATGTCGAAAATGTGAAACAACTTCCGACGAAGGTTCCAGGATTAAACACGTGGCATCCTGAGTATGTCAATTTATACTTCTCATATTGATCGGCAAGTATAACCTTAGGAAGGTTATTAATGACGGGTGTACTAAGCATAATTGCTGTCTTACTGCGGTTGGTAAGGGGTACAGCCGAAGTGAATGATCAAAGTCCGGCAGGACTGGTTGGATGTCGATCGTCAAAGGTGTCAAATGACTTTGATCTAGCAAAGTTTGAACAAGCTAACCATGCATTCTTTGATAAGGAAGTGGGGTTATTTAAGTAACAGAACACGCACGTATCTCCTGAGATCCTCTCCGGCAACATTCGACTTCACCTCCAAGGTATTACGAAGCATCCTGGCCATGGTGTCCTCCCTGAAAATAACAATTTCCTGTGCAAAAAATTTTAGACGACATGGATTGGTTGCAAAGTAGACTTTGGGGATTTTTGCTTTCAAATGGGAGGTGAATGAAGAAAGAATAGGTCGACGAGGTAAAGTCACATTGCTGGTCATATCGAGTGGACCAGGAACGAATACAAAATGCGTGGTCCGTGTAATTTGTGGGTATGACGCAATAAGCTCCGCAAGGGCATCAAAATTTTCTTGTCAAGAATCAAGTTATCAGACTGTTAGGAGTTGACGGATGAAACAATACCCTGATATTGTTGAACATCTCGGCCACTTCCTTGAGTAGTCGATCGGCTGGTGAAGTTTCCGCACATTACGATGACTTTGGGAATGAAGTTGTTTTCTATGCAATTGTCCAGCATTTTCCGTAGACCAACAAAAGTCTGTGGCCTATCAAGCCACACATCAGACAAAAAGAAAAAGTAGACATCGGACAACTCCTCGCGAACACGGCGACAATATTGACTCTGTACGAGTCATACATTTAGCAACGAATGGGAAAACAGATGATAACACACATCTTCTAGTAGAGTTGTTGAGCCTTTTCCTAGAAAGTCGACATGGCCATATATCGAACTAAGAGGTTGTTGTTAGGTGCATTGAATAGATGCAAATTATGACTGACCGAGCGGTGTCCCGATCTTCACAAGGGGGCTGTCCAATGGCAATGACTTCGAGAGTTCCATCCTGGGTATATTCACCTTCAACAAGCGCGATGCACCCTTCCGTGTACAGTCCTTCCCCAGGTTCGTCCTTGGAGAAGTGAGTGTGACTACCGACGAACAGCACCACAAGATCTGACCAGCTTAGAGACATCCAAAGTAACACTACCGTCTGCATCTTCGAGGCACAACGTTCCCTCTTTATTGTGTGCAAGCATGCCTAGGAGCAGAAACCGTTCACCTGCCCTCCCTAGCAATTGCTTGGTTGATTTCAACTATTTAAAAACGAAGTCGACGGAGGTCCATGACACAAACAAAGTTGTTCCATACCGTCACAAGATGTTCTCGGTCACGAGAGGGGATAGTAGAAGGGGAAAAGTGCTCGTTGCGCAGGATGCTCTGCTTAATGATATAAAGCCTGTTTCTGGTTGCAGATATTCGCGATTCTGCAGTTCCAGAGATGGTCGGCGGAATCGAAGACCTTTGGAGTGGGCTCGATGCGCAAAGGTCAGGAATAGATGAAAGCGCACTTTTCAAATGTACCACGTTCATGCGACCAGTTCCACAGGGGCATCTCAAAGGCATTTATGATGTAAAGGTGGCTTTCTGGGTCCAGCAGCTCCGTCTCAGCGGCATCACCTGATCCTTGATCTTGAAGCGCGTCATACACGCGTCGTAGGATGCCGAGAGAGACTTTCATGGCGGCATCTACATGGAGTGTGTGAGCAACCTTGCAGACTGATGGAATAAACCCACCGTCTTGCTTGTTGTACTCTCTGGCTATAGTTTCGATGGAAAACTCGACATCTTCGTCCTTGATTTCGTGTGCATCTAGGATTTCTTCTAGGAACTGTTGGGCTTCGGGCCCTAGTGAATGGCTGTACTTGCGAAAGACCTGCAGAGCATTACTAGGTTGAGAACAAAATCATAGAATGCCGAACCTTGATTATTGTCCGTTGGCGGGCGTCGATCATTGAGGTATCTGAGACTAGCTATAACGACTCGACTACTGTGTAGTAGTAGTACTAAAAAGCGCTGCCTTCACCAAGCGACCACCACCATAGGATTTGATAGCTTAGGATGTTCTCAACTTTGGATCTCGATATAAGACCTGGCTCTGGAATTGGCATATTTGAACTTGGTCTGTCCTTTCAGTGCATCTTCACTGTCTAGCCGCCCACCCTCCACAGGTTCATCGCTGTGGTCTGTAATCTCCAAGCTCCGAGCCCTTCAACACCTCTTCCCTCAAGTTGAGGTTAAGTTTGACTCAGAGAATGCCTCTACTACACCAGTGATTCTCCATTTACGACCCCATTTTGATCTCCTCTTTTCTGGTTATCACCAACGGCTCCATACCATATGTTTGAGAAAGGTTAGGGATCTTCATCCACCCGTAATTCTGCGGTACAAAGACACTATCATCTCCTCTGGCGAAGAGCCACTGGTCAAGGTCGCCGTCACGCGAACGTTCGGTCCGACTTATCCTGGAGACGAGTTGAAGTATCCGGGTGTCTGGTTTAGTTTCGAAGATGATGCGATCAACGAAACCCTCAAAGGGGGTACATCACACACCGGGTCCGACCACCGTTCTAAGGAAGTTAAACGGATCATCGTCACTCAGAAAGAAACACCACCTGGAGAGCGGGACGCTTTGGGTGAAGTTATTACATGCCCAGTTATGTTGGGGGATATATCGCGGGCCGTTATCAAGGTATTCCGAACCACCAATGTCGACTGTCCACCATGACCCATTTTATGCTACCATATACAGATACATCATGGTGTCGTTCTACATTTTTTCTCCCCCTCGTCATCTCCACTACAAATTCGACTGGGCGAAACCACAGCTCAAGACTTGAACCTCGATTTGGGCCCACCATCTAGAGTTCATTATAAAGAAGATGAGCGCATGGCCATCCACTCGTCCAATCCACAATCAGATGAGGATAGACAATATACTGATTGTGAGTCCCTCGGTTCGAGGATATTCACGCTTCCTCATCTCCACAGATTTCTACAATTACTTCCACCATGGTATTGACTTTCTCATATCCGGCCAAACGCATATTGTGCGCAAGATCATAGTACATTCTAACGTGGTAAGGAGTCTACGCTTTTGATTAGTCTTCGGTACTCCACGAGCAGTAGCCTGGATCGCCTTTGTTCCAGTACTACAAGCGCTGCCCTTGGGAATTAGAAGGCCAACCTGAAGATGATGAGGACGGTCAGTTGTCTTTTGAACGATAGGAAATCCTTCTTAATTTTCTAACAAGACACTCCACCGCGTATGCGTTTTCCGGACAAGGTAGGAAAACTAATACGATGGTCATCGGTCAGCGCTTATGGTACCTGTAGTTCGAAGCAATTAGCCATTTTCTGAGCCCCCGAGATCCGCCACCATCAATGGTCCTTGATCGCACAGACGATAACGATAACATCACTTTACCAAGTCCCGTGTCCAGTAAGTATGTGTCGTAGTGATTTGACGCCTTCACATGATATTCCTCCAGGACTGTATGGATACAATGGTGTGATATTAGAAGTGAATGAGGCTTCCCAGGTTGTGTCAGTCATGGTCTTTTGAGTGGTTTAGTCCCAAAGTCCCAATCCGTCGAATCTACATATTCCTACACAGTATACGATTACTTGGAAAAGATGTCTGGCCAAACAATTCTGAGTTCTTCTAGATTATTGATAACTACAATACCATCTGTTTCTGTGGTGGCACCACCGTTCTGGCTCAAAGTCTTCGCCTTGCCACCCTCCACGGTCTGTAACCCAGGTTCATAGAAGTGAGCGCATCGGCCCCACCCTAACTCCTTTGCGCCAATAACATTTTGCTCGCTGTCGTCTACAAACAAGCACTTCGATGGGTCGGATATATTAGCTTGCATCATGGCCTGAGATAGCTTGGTATCAGGTGCACTTGGTGATGCTCCAAGAACTTACATTACGGTAAAAATCAGCCTCAGGTTTACAAGTGAAGTTGGGTCGCTCGTAATCGCAAAATACAAGGCCCTCGATTTGGTCACGGATGTTGAGGATGTTAAGGACTCGGTTCGCGTGCTATAAAAAGCATTCAGCGCCGAGTAGATCCGGTACGAAAGAATTCACGCCGTACATTTCTATAGGCATTTGTTAGGGCCCATACACGTACCTTTGTGCGATCCAAATCCTCGAGAAGCTTTCTCAACTCCAGGTTAGGACGAATGAGGTCCTCCAAGGGAAGGGTGCCATCACATTTCCTATCAAAATCAAGTGGATCTTAACTGTGATATTGGCTGTGTATCCTTGCAGTTCTTTGGAAAGTCACCTATTTCGTGATGACGCATGAGCCCGCGGAGCGCCAGCCCATACTGTATGTAATACTTGTGATGTAGTTCAGATGCCTCTTCTTCTTGCAGACCCATAGAGACAAAGTATGCTGAGTGGAGGTCAGTCTATCCACACACCCGCAGTCCGATGAGTGCGGCCCACCGTGAATACGTTCCCCCATCGCTTGCGAAATCTTGGTGCTTGCAGAATACAGTGTGTTGTCTATGTCGAACCAAATGACCATGCGAGGATCTTTCCTAGGAACTTGAGGATATAGTTGACCAAGATCAAATAGAAGATACCTTCCGACAGTCCTTCTCGAGACATGACACAAATACAGGGTATCAGAGATGATGGATATCAGTACATGTTAGTTTCTCATCGGAAACGAGGGACATATCAGGTAGGTTCTTCTCGCGATATGAACTCCGACATCACTACACGCGAATAACCTCCCTCATCGCGGCAGTCGACCTCACAAGCAAATCCCCCAAGACGACGACCTGTGAGTAGCCCTTTCGTACTTTTCGACCTCTGAGACGTGCACTCTCTCTGTGATTGTGCGATGAATTGCCGTCGTCGGGTGATCTTGTGGTGGATGGCGGTCTTGCGATATGGATGTGTTGTGCGGATTCTCTTGACTGACAACCACTGCTTAGATGGCCCGCAGCAGGCAACTGGCACCCGGTATCGGACGTTTCTCGCGTTCACAGGCTGCTGCACGTCGCCAACTCTACAAGGGTCCCAAAAAATCTGAGAAAGCAGCCGCTGAAGAACTCCCACCATGCAAGGAGGTCAAGGTTGGCGGCGAGAAGAACGGCAGCACTCGTCTCGTACCTACATCCAAGGCCCCACGTTTCTATCCTGCAGAAGACGTCCGCCAACCGAAGAAAAGTCGCAAGTCGCCCAAACCAGCCAAACTTCGATCATCCATTGTACCAGGCACCGTCCTCATTTTACTTGCTGGGCGCTTCAGAGGGAAGAGGGTGGTTTTCTTGAAGCAGCTTGAAAGTGGTTTATTGTTGGTGACGGGTCCGTACAAGATCAATGGTGTTCCTCTGCGGAGGGTCAACCAAGCCTATGTTATTGCCACATCGACTGTGGTAGACCTTGAAGCATCCAAGGTAAAGTCTTGTAGACTTTTCTTGAACGTTCCTTCCAACTTTTGCTCAGGTTGACCCGAATATCAACGACGCCTACTTTGCCAAAGCCCCCGCAAAGGGTTCAATCTCTGCAGAAGCCGAATTTTTCTCGGAGGGAAAGCCCAAACCAAAGGAATCCTTCCCAGAATCCAAGTCAGCTGATCAGAAGGAGGTTGATAAAGCCGTCATCGGCGCTGTCCAGAAGCAAGAGAATCTGGTGAAGTATTTGAAAGCTAGTTTCGGGCTTAGCAAGGGCCAGTTCCCTCATCAGATGGTGTTTTGAAGGTGACATGAGATTAATGCAATGGGGCCTACGTTGTGGGGCACTCCAGTACATGATATACATCTGTCTTTCTTATGCACATACGCTATTGATCAGAGCACCCAAGCGCATAATAACTGTGGGAATAATGATGTTGAACGACCGCGCTGTCACGTGCCAGAGGCTAGTGCCTCAACTCTCCCTGACCTCTTTCATATAAGTATACCCTACGTGACACACTATCACCACAACTTCTCTATCGTTGCAGCTTCCAAAGCTTCATGGGACGAAGTTAGACGCTCTATCGCGCGTCGTTCCCTTCGTCACACTTGCCTCTCCTTCACTGTTCAGAACATTCCTTCTACGAATCGTTCAGCTCACCCGACATGCCATTGTTACAGCTGCTTTGCGAGCGCTCGATGCTACTTTTCGGGAGCGTTGCTGTTGTATTCTGTGTGCTTTCATGTCCTCGAAGTTTATACTTCTGGGTGTCGCTCCTCGTCTGGTGCTTAGGACTGGTCGCGTTCTTGTTCTTGACTCGTGCGTGTTTCGCGCCGTACATACTCACTCGGTTCTCGAACCACATCCGAGTACGAAGCGTCAGCTTGCGCTCCATCCGTGGTCTATACTTCCGCAAAGGCAACCGAACGTGGCAAATAGACCGCATCGCCTATGCCTATAGTCCGTCGGGAGATGGGAAGCCCAAGGGCTTGTCTTTCAGAATCGAGGGCTTTAAACTTGAAATTGAATTGAGCAAAGCACCCGCGCCCCAAGTCATTCCTCGCACCAAGCACAGACGAGGACTCACTTTCACAGATCTCTCACCATCTCCTTTGGCACTTTACATTTGGTCCTTGATATCTACCGTCTATCGCTTGTTTGATCCAATAATTCGCCCGGCAACTCGGCTCATCGTAACTTCCATTCTTCGTCAATTCATTCGCTTGATTCCTAGGCTTACGGAAACTCTCCAGCTGGAGGTGGACAGCGCGGTGATATCATTCAATGCTGTCCCAGAAATGTCCATTGTTGCAGAGAATGTAGCACTCAAGGGCCACGTGTCATTTATCCAGAACTCTCAGGATCAGCATACCAGAGACCGTGGTTCATTTCAGGGGAGTCAGGCTCCAAGCGCCAGAGCTCTTGCTATGGGGGCGTGGAGGTCACTTCTGGCCAGCCATCTTCAAAGGACATGGATGCGAACATGGGAGCACACTTTGGGATTAACAACCGGGTGGATGACATTTGACCTTGTAGCGCAGGATATACAAAGCTTTGGATTTGGTCAGTTCGCAGAAATACATGTTCTCGACACTATTAATGCTCCGCTTGGTTTTACAGGGAAGGAGCGACTGATTTGTTTGTCAAAACCGATCATTATCACTGGAGCCGCGCGTTTCAGCCCTAAAGATGGCGCGATAGAACAAGGAAGCTTGCGGGGTCGTGCGAAAGTAGGTACAATGCACGCCAACGTCGACAACATCCAAGCGTTGTTGTCGACCTTACCTGTTTCTCGAGCAGAGGAAGTTTCTTTCTCATCTGCGTCGGTTACGACCTCTGGGATTTCCCCGTGGATCCGGAGTCCTTTTAGTGCAGTATGTCTTCAGAGATCGCGGAAGTGAATATCGCACTGATGTTCGTAGTCCTCAGTGAGTTCTGCGTACATCGGGTCACTGGTGGAAAGGCAGGAGAAACAGCACACGTCATTGGTATGATTGACATGACATTGTAGATTTGTGCCTGCTCATTCTATCACTTAGTTACTTGGGCTTGTGGAAAGCCTTGGGATCAGCTTAGCCTCATTTTCGTTTTCAAAGACGATTGGAAGTAGCGCTTTCCTGGGTGTTATGCAAGATCTGTCTTGCTTCTGCGAACCATGCGATACCGCTGCAAGCACTGCCCATCGCACACGGTCGGGAGGCCCATCATCTCCTTACCTCGCGTATAGGTTTTCACTGACCATACGGGAAATCTCCCTGCGGTGGACCGGAACTGCAAAGAGAACAAAAAAAGACTCCCCCTTCCTCCTTGTTGGTTCCACCTCCATTTGCATTATCATTTCCGATTGGCCTGCGATAACTCCAATGAATTCTTCATTCTGCGGTGGCGCCAATGCATCTGTCACGCTAGATGCCAGAGTTGCCTCTCTGTCACTGACAGATCGGCTTGATCATCTGTTGCAACTGTCAAGTAAACCATCCTCGGAGGATGTGCACCACTGGAGAGGTGGACCTGATTTACCAGCTATCTTGTCGCCGGTGCCTCGGATTGTGCTCAACGTTACGTTCGGAAACTTCTCCTCCCTGGTGGAGTGTACCAGTGAGACTGGATCAGAAAAACCAATCCTGCTGGAGTTGGAAACAAAGGGGATGGTTGTCCATTCCTCATCAAGTTTCCTTATGGGGTCGACAGTTGCTGCACTTCCCAGCCGTTACAAATTTGCACATGATCACATCCCTTTGCGCATGTCAATGCCTTTTCATTGCGTCTTGCACCCTGTATTTTTACGGTTGCGCTCCAGCTCTACCGTTTCAACAGTGAAACGCATGTCAAGATGGGGACTGGAGTCAACGCTCAGTGACACCATTTTCTCCCTTGACGTTGTGGAGGTAAATGGGACGGTTATGGGTCTCGGAGAATCACGTGAAGAACGGCCAACCCTGGCTGCATTGGATACTCGAACGCTCTTTACTGATATCCATTGTCGGGCTGAGGCCGCACTTATCGAGCTATGGCATCCCAGAAAGCTCGAAATTCTACGCACATTGTTGTCATTATTGTCGCCTCGTCGCACGTCTCCCATAACGGCATCGCAAAGTCCACCTGCATTGCCGATTGGGTACTCCCTGTCACTATCCATTGCGCGGGCTGTCCTATTTGTCACAGGACCGGACATCAACCCTGCAGCCGACAAGGACATTACACGCGGTATTGCCTTCAGTACAGGTGTCTCCTTGTGCATATGCATGGTGGGAGCGGACCACATTCACACCGTAACGTATTCCCAGTCCGAGTCCGAAAACCGGCATAAGTTGTTCCTGGCTTCCGACAGACTTGTTGACGCTATTTCTTTTGCAAGGGTTTCGGGCGTACCCACCGGTAGTGTTGTTTTTGGAAAGGTTCTACTCTGGAACATGATAGTGCGCTCTGCAGCTGCGGATGGATTTTCCATGGATGACCCTCTCGTGTTTGAGAGAGATAATCCTTCTTTAGACACCAAACGCATTGTGGCGATGCGAAACATCAACGTTGATATCAAGCGCACGACCCAGCGATCTTCAAGTCCAACGGTTCCGGGATACGATGCGTCCTTCGTCGTCGATGATTTTGCATTGTTCTTTGAACTTTCTCTGGTGTATTCAGCTTTGACGGCTCTCCAGACTATTCGAGATCTACAGCAATGTATAGCTTCTTCCCTTCCGTCATCATCACAAGCTCTCCGACCTCCTGGTGTAAATTTCACTGTCGATGGCACGATTAAGACTGTGAGGGCCCGCCTTACTTTGCTCGATCAGAGCATTGTAACCCGTGTCAATCATGTCGATGTCTCCTCTGGTCCGCGCGGTTTTCATGCCTCTATCGACTCACAGTTGTTATGGGTTCCGGTACTCACTCCCAAAGTGCAAACAAGTGCTGAAGCATCGTGGGAGGAACTTGGTCGCCTTCATAAATGCGCGTTGTCAGGAACGTCTTTGACCGGTCGGCTTAATGTCACTATGGACAGCCTCCGCGTTCGCATTCCTTATGGTTATGTCTTTGCGGAACTGTCGCAAGCTATGGTTGTCACAATGAAAGTTATCCGACACCTGATTCAGATGGTGAAAATGGGGAAGTATACACCGATGCCTGCCCCAATTGCCGAAGACGCAAAAAGTGTACTGGATCTGGTACTCGCATGCCGGATACTATGTTTGGAAGTCGATGATGATCCCTTCGAAAGCCGGCTTGCCTTCAACCATAGGATTGGTTTGGAGGCAGCGAGGTCAAGGCTTCTTCGGGAAGAAGCTTTTGATGCGAAAGCTGCAGCGATTGTATCTGGTCTGTCTACTTCACATAATGCCCCCTCCACGCATACGGACTATCAATTCGATGGTAATCATTCGGTCACCATTCAGGAGGCTCGTTGGCGCTTGGATATGGCCCATTCCATGGACTGGATACTGCGGCATAAACGACAATCCCGAGAGCGCAGTATTCAAGAGGACTCGGTGTTTCGTCAACTTTATGGCTCAATACCACTGAAGCGTCCCACACAGGTTCCAGACTTGATCTGTCCTGCAGGAATACGGCGCACCCCACCATTGATGCGTATCATGCTTTCTGGGTTGCGACTACACCTCGAGCGACCCTCATTCCCCCTTGAGCAGTTGTCTGACTTCCTGTACGAACAAGGAAGTGGACTGCCGCACGAAACCTTGTATTCCCTCCTTGTTCCCTTACATCTGTCATTCGCTCTCGAATCGCTTCAATCTTCGCTACGTGACTATCCATTGCCGCTACTTTACATTCCTCCAGTGACTGGAGGTGACGGCCTTCACTCACTTCTTTTCGATTCCGACCTCGTCATCGCCGAAGAAATGGGCCCTGTGTCATCGGTGGAATGGGTTTCTTGTCCTTGTCGTGACCCCGATGAAATTGCCGCTGATGAACTCACGATGTTAATACAAGTGCCCAAGACTCTCATGCCTGTAAAGACATACGCCAGACCGTCGATCCAAGTTTCAACAGATGATCCTGTGGCATTTTCGTGGGGAGTCAGTTACAGTCCAGCAATGCAAGATGTAGTGAGAGTGTTGGAGAGCCTGACACCCGAACCACGAGATCCTTCCCCACCTCTTGGTTTTTGGGACAAGGTAAGAGCTTGAGTATCTACCCTCACCGAGAACCCTTGTCCTGATCAAAACTGACAGTTGCGTTTGATCTTTCATTGGAAGATCCATGTTTCGTTCAAAAAGGAGGTCCGTCTGTATTTAAAAGGTGAGCATGAAGGGCAAGACTACTTGGTCATCTAACATTAATTCAGGTAGTCGTGACCCATATGTGGTGAACAACGAAGGCGCTGGATTTGCCTTTTGCTGGCAGGGAGAACCTCAGATAAACATTGGCTTCGATAACAGCGCGGCGGAGCTCGCACAAGTAACGAGCGAGACTACGCTGATTGTCATACCGAAGTAGGTTATTATTCTGCATAGCTTCCATTGGTGGTTGAATTGCCCTCAGATTTGATCTTTCTCGGATCACGACTGTCGCGCAAGGAAGCCTTGTGTCCGGAAGTGGTCACACTAAAGTATGCGCAAAACTCAGCTCTGGTACTATGTTTGGCGTAGGGGCTGTATTCGAGCGTACGTGCACCACAGACTGTAAAACTTGTACCGGTTCTGCTTTTGACCGTTCTTGCCGACTCTTTGCTTTCCGACCTCATTATGACGTCCAACTTCTTCGAAAGTCGGAAGCAATGACAACTCAGGTGAGGGTGGTATTTAGTCTTGTTCTTTGACCAGTTAAAAATTGGGATAGGCGCAGAAGGATTCATATCGAGAATTCCGATCGGACTTCTTGCACTTGTCTATTTCGCTGACTTCAGGATTGCGTCATCCCGAAGCAACTGAATATTCCCCCCCGAGCAGTCTATATTTCACACCAAATGTGTTTGCTAACTTCTGGTCATGGTGGGGACTATTCGACAATGACTTGTCACTACCAATCAGGCAGGGCTCCTATTATCCTCATAAACTGATATCGCCCAAGTTCTCGCGTCATCTAGCTACGATCAAATATCGGGTGTCGCTGCCGCAGCTGTTCATAACTCATGTATATTTGGACGACACTAAGGAATCATGGATCAACGGGACTACATGTTTCATTGGGATGAAGGCGAAGATCGACCATTTCCAGGCAGACTTGCACCAAAGAGAGCAGGAAACTATAGCCCCGGGAAAGATGCCCGACAGCATTCAGATAGTGCGACACAAGCCGTTCTATGCTGCTGAAGTTGTCACGAAAAGCCTTGATGTTCGAGTCCTGCAAGCTACCTTCTCGGAACCACTCAAACAGGCTGTACCCATGTCTGTTGAATCGGAGAATAGTACGAAAAGAGATTTTTCTTCAGACACCCAGATCCCTCCCTCGTGGGTCGACAATGATGACTTCGTCGAAACAGATTGGTCTCCTCAGCAACCCCCAAACATCCACCTGCTCCCTGTTCTTTCGTGTCCCAAATTGACGTACTTCAAAAGGCACTCTCGACATGCAGAAATACAGGCGGAAAACAGCAAGTTTGGTGATGAAGACACACATGCCTGTATGCTTGGCCGTGAACCGTGTAAGTTACCAATACATTTGACATAACGGCAGTTATTTATCCGTTCCTTAGCTGTGCCGCAGGTGGAGATAAGTTTAGCAGAAGCCAGGGTCTCTTTGCTCCAGCGTGCAATGGAGGAAATTCAGCCAGCAATCGACTCAGAGGTATGTACCCAGACACACTCGCTTCCCGTTCAGCTCCTTAGACATGCATCAGACACGAAACACTTCGGAAAAAATGGTTGTCTTACTTCGAGAGTACATTGCTCACCTTCAGGAAGTAGACCAACTTTCTGAATCAGAACGAAGCAACCTCTCGAATTACTACATGCCATCTGAACTGATCTCTGCGAGCGAGTGGGCTGATTTTGAGAACGTCTATCAGGCTCATGCGCCCAACCTCTTCATGTGCAATTCCGTACGGGATGTAAGTCCTAAACATTCAAAGAAATGCAAGTTCGTCTGATTGTTGTTGAATAGCTTCTTATCCAGTATTACAACTGCTCAAGAGCTCGTCGTGGATTTGAATACCATATGGCAACTCGGTCAGGCGACTCATCTCAAGTTCCACCTCCTTCTCATTTTTTTCCCAGTGCTGTGAAGTACTTAAGGGACCAAGCTGATGCTTTAGCTTTGCACTATAACGAACAGAACGTCCACAAACCAAAAGCTTCAGTTCATGCAGCCCAAGTGGCCGCCTCAGCTTTGCGGCGGATACTAACCAGAGAACGAGGGAGTGTATCACTGGATATATCAACAGAGAGTTCACCCGTGCCTATTGGTGTCAATCCCCTTGATGGCTGGGATGATGGAATCATACTGCGAAAGAGTCATTTCTGCCTTCTGCTCAAGCCTCAGATCATCTTGCGCACTGAACCCTCTACTGTGGTACTTGCTGCGGTCCAAGCAAAACTGCAATCATTCAAAATCATGGACGCCTCTAACCTGGAGGACTCGATTAGTGGTATCATCATGACGCGGTATGGGTTCAAGTTGAAGCAACCAGTTTTTACTAATCTTCCTCCCAGAAACTACATGGCATTGGATGGGCTCCAAACTTTTTGTCCGACCAATTCGAACTCATTTGAGGATGGGGCGGTACCTTTGGAAATTTTGATAGATTACCGATGCGAAACCGATGCATTTGATCGCATTGTCCCCCAAACAGATGCAACGTGTCAATATGACCGGTTTAACCGCCTACGTCTCCGTAACAATGTTACTTTGACAAATCGCCCAGAAAAACAGCAACCAGGCAAAGGAAGACACGCGCACCTCTACGATGAGACAGTGAGGTACATGACTGGATCAGAAAGCTACGCAACTAACTATGACTCAGGACCTGGTTCAAGTCCATGTCCCTCAATTCACAGTCTCAGCAAGCGACAGACACTTCCAATTTATTTCTGACATCATCGCAAACCTCGTCCTCTTTTCCGATTCTGCACATAAAGCTCGGTTGGAGAAATTAGAGACCCTCCTTTTCGCTTATGATTTCACAGACCTCAGATCTGCCGCCAGAGTGGTTTCCAACCTCCAGAACCGTCTCAGAAATGTTATGGATACGCGCAATGATGTTTCCCGCCAGACGCGCGGCCACCGTTCACAACCAAAAATGGAATTGCTCAAACTCCAAGCCCATATGCACTTACTTGCGGAAGAACTCAACTTGATATTCGACGCGATCCGACTTGTTCAGAGCAGGACAGACGGCAGTACAGACAAGAAGTCTGCATTACTCCTGCATGCTTCTTCCACCGAAATCTCCTGGAAAATGCTTGACGAAGATCGCGAACTTCTTGCTAAACTTGCTGTACGGAATATCGACTTCAGCTGGCTGAGCAAACAGGACAGTTCCACCGTGAGCAGTTTAATGATAGGCGACCTTCAAGTTTTCGATGGCTCTCCACATGCCATTTGGACGGAAATTGTGTCTCGATACGAGGAACCATCCAATCATCCTTTATCCAAGGTAGCTGCATAGTCACTGTTGTTTCTCGAAGCTCATCCCAATTGCAGCGAGATCTCTTCTTGGACGCGAACTGGATAATATTAGCCCCCGTTGGCGGTATCACCGTCTATGAGAAATTTCAGCTGGACTTCCATCCTATCCGTCTTCAGCTAGATGCTCGCCTGGGTCAGCGAATCATGGAGTACATATGGCCATCCCGAAGAAGTAGAAATCGCAAAACTGTCCAAGATTCGCAAGGCCAGGTGGACGATATCACAACCGAACAAAGCATGAACAGGTCATCCTTGGATTCTTCTCAACTATTGCAGAAACCACGAGCGTCACTTGACTCGGGTGGACTGTCTCCTTGGAAAAGGTTAGCAGGATCTCGGTCGTGCACCGATTTGCGTAGTGCTGCCGCAGAATCTGCGAAATCTTCGCACCAGCCTCACTTGTTGGATTCAGATCCCCACGATAACTCACGAGTACAAAGAAGGGGTGTCCGAGAGCACGGTAAAGATGATGCGATCGAGATGAAATCACGGTCCTCTCAAAAGACGTTTATATTAGTCAAGATTTCCAGGTAGGATGCTCCCGATCTCGCTCTAGATTAACTGCTCAACTTGTACAAAGCCTTGAACTTTTGTTAAGCATCATGAAGGCCGAGTCTTTCGAGTGTCGCGATGCGCGTATTCGTACGCACACACTTGAAATACGAAATGAGACTTGGAGCGTAAGTATAATGTGTCCTTCGAGTCGGTCGTTTCCTGATGATGATATAGTTTGAAGAGCTAGCCGACCAGTTCATCCCCACAGACCTCACATGGAAAGGTTGGGTACGGATAGCATTCCAGCAACCACTCGTACCTGTCCTTCCCGTTGCTCGCGAGCTCTTTTCCAAAACGAAGTTGATCGCTTCCAAAGGCGCAACACAACTCGACCTGCGACCTTCCAATCGGGGAAAAATTGCGACTGATGACACCATCAGAAACAGGAGGCCTCGAAGGTCATCATCCAGCGGGATCGCACCGCCAGAGAATTCAGATCCGATCGAAAATGTACTTAAATTGGCTGTCATCGAAGAGCCGGAGCTCATCGCCGAAGAATCTACCGCTAATAATGATGCTGGTTCTAGTCACCGACGAGGCCGTGCGCGGCTGCTCAGTATATTCGGTAAAAGGATTTCGCCGGCTTCACCTTATCGGTCGAATGTGAGTGTGTTAGTAGAGACGATGAACACCTCTTTCTGACACTACATAGTCTGAACGGCGCTCCTCAGATGGCCCTTTGAAGACCTCTTCTATAGATTCCTGACCCTAATCCCACTAATGTATATTCCTGTGAGTGTTTTATCTTTTGATCGTGACCGCACTGACTGCCACTGCTAATAGATATTTTCCTCTTTTTGGCATCTATGTTTATATACAGCATTGTAATAGTCAACGTTACCTCATCTTACACTTGCACGGCGTAAAGTGCATTTTGTAAATGGTACTAGAGGGCGTGCCAATCAGGAGGACCAGAGCATCGACGACCACCAGTTCGATGTAAATGCTATTTCACTATTTCACCAGTTTCCATGGCATTCGTGTGGCCGATGTCTCTGATTAGATCTAACCGTAAGCATAAACGAGTGAACTCAGGGCAGGCACCTTGAACAAGTAAAAAATCACGCCGCAGCTCGCTGTCTCACTTAGTTTCTCTCTTTTCTTCAACCCATTATCTTCGTCTGTGCAATGGTTTTGTCCAGTGTCCTCGGTTTCCCTCGCATCGGTATATTGTCTTCTCCGTTTGATGTGTGCATCTGGATTTACTCATACGCAACACCTAGGTGCACACCGTGAAGTCAAGAAAGCCGTTGAAGCGTATTGGGCTGGCAAGCTTAGCGTAGAGGAACTTTCGAACGTTGCTGCTGATGTCAAGAAGGCCAGCTGGACGAGTTTGCAAGCTCGCAATGTTGACTTAATTCCAAGGTTCGTCTCCAATGCCTATATACAGCCTCTGGCTGACCATTCATTCAGCGGCGACTTCTCCCTGTATGATCATGTCCTTGATCACTCGGCAGCTTTCAACGTCGTCCCTAAACGCTACACTGGACTTGGGTTATCAGCCCTGGACGTCTATTTCGCTATGGGTCGTGGTCGTCAAGCGGACGGTGTTGATGTCCCCGCCTGTGAAATGAAAAAATGGTACACGCACCCAATTACCTTTGTACCCATCCCCTGATTTGGTTTGTAGGTTTGACTCCAACTACCACTACGTCGTGCCTGAGCTTTCCGAGCAAACCGAATTCAAGTTGTTGTACAACAAGGCCCTTCAGGAGTATAAGGAGGCAAAGGCCATCGGCATCACCACTCGCCCTGTCATTCTTGGCCCTGTTTCATACCTTGTCCTCGGAAAGGCCGCGAAGGAAGCCTCCCCTAACTTCCAACCTATCTCACTCCTCTCAAAAATTCTTCCCATTTACAAACAACTCTTGACAGAGCTCAAGACAGCTGGCGTAGATTCAGTCCAAGTTGATGAACCTATCCTCGTACTCGACAAGGCAGCTAGCCTTGACAAGGAATACGCTACCGCTTACTCCGAGCTTTCGTCCGTAGCTCCTAAGATTATGTTGACCACCTACTTTTCTCGCTTGGATTCCAACATCAATTTCATTGCGAAACTTCCTATTGCTGGTCTCCACATTGACTTGTGTCGTGCCCCTAACCAGCTCGACGATGTCCTCACGGCGATCAAGTCCACGAACATCGTCCTCTCTCTTGGTGTTGTGTCTGGGCGGAACATCTGGAAATGTGACTTTAATACCGCCGTCAAGCAGGGCCAGAAAGCCATCAACGCTCTCGGGGGAAACCGGATCATAGTTGCCACTTCCTCCTCCCTTCTTCACACGCCCGTCACTTTGGCTTCGGAAAAGAAGCTTACACCACAACAGAAGGATTGGTTCTCTTTCGCGCTTGAAAAGGCTACCGAAGTTGCCACCCTCGCTGCCATCTTATCCGGTTCTCAGGATTCAAAGATTGCCGTGGCGCTTGAGAAGAATACTGCATCCATTGCCAAACGTCGTGAGTTTGAGCATACGTCTGACGATGCCGTCCGTAGGCGTGTGGCTTCAATCACTCCTGATATGTACCACCGCAAAAGCAAGTTTGTTACCCGTATGGATCTGCAAGCAAAACATCTCAATCTTCCCAAGTTCCCCACGACGACGATCGGTTCGTTCCCGGTAGGTACACAATGTTTAGTCATCAGCCGTTGTCTTGACCTCGACATGATAGCAAACGAAAGAAATTCGAACTGCTCGTGCTAAATTCGGCAAAGGAGAGATCACCGAGGCTGAATATGAGGACTTCATCAAGAAGGAGATTGAGATAGTAGTCCGTTTCCAGGAGAAGGTCGGCCTTGATCTCCTCGTTCACGGTGAGGCCGAGAGAAACGACATGGTACAATACTTCGGTGAGCAACTGAACGGCTTTGTCTTCACACAAAATGCCTGGGTTCAGTCGTACGGGTCACGGTAAGGTATTTGGCAAATGTGCTTCTGTCTCGGGCTGATAATTTCCTTCGCAGTTACGTCCGTCCCCCCATTATTGTCTCAGACGTTAGTCGCTCTGCTCCTATGACCGTCCGGTGGAGTAGCTATGCCCAGAGCCTCACTCAAAAGCCAATGAAGGGTATGCTTACCGGGCCCGTCACCATCCTAAACTGGTCGTTCCCTCGTGAGGACGTTTCGCGCAAGTTGCAATCCCAGCAATTGGCTCTTGCGCTTCGCGATGAAGTCATTGATCTCGAGACGGCAGGCATTAGCGCGATTCAAGTCGATGAGCCCGCTATTCGGGAGGGCGTAAGTGGTTTATAAGTCTGTATACCATGCTCTCATTTTTTGGCATTTAGTTACCATTGCGTCGCTCCGATTGGGATGAGTACCTGCAATGGGCAGTCGACACGTTCAAACTTGCTACTGCTGGTGTTTCGGATGCAACCCAAACTCACTCTCACTTCTGCTACTCTGACTTCGATGATATCTTCCCATCCATCCAACGCCTTGACGCTGACGTCATTTCCATCGAGTTCTCCAAGAGTGACATGAAACTACTGCATACGTTCCAACATTATGATTACTCCAACCAGATCGGTCCCGGTGTCTACGACATTCACTCCCCTCGTGTCCCTAGTGAACAAGAGATCACAGAGCGGCTCGAAACGACGCGGGCGATCATTCCTGCCCACTTGATGTTTGTGAACCCTGTAGGTTATTTGTTTGACACCATTCTGTGTCAGTTCTGACTGCCTGCAGGACTGTGGTTTGAAGACTCGTGGTTGGAAGGAGACTGAAGGTATGCAACTCCGGTATAGTAACATGAACTGCGCCGTCTAAACCCTCTTCCAGCTTCTCTTGCCAACTTAGTTGCCGCGGCTCACAAAGCCCGCGAAAGCGCATGATTCCTTTTTCTTGCGCTTCAACAGCGCCCATAAAGCAATATTTATCCAAGACTTCTACTGGCAAGCTCCAATTCATCTTGGGTAG
>Ga0307516_10000367_pt1 | contig 58888 bp, 79 predicted proteins | sample 19_EM_MG_FD_203310 | JGI IMG/M metagenome (GOLD analysis project Ga0307516, IMG submission 203310) | Populus trichocarpa ectomycorrhiza microbial communities from riparian zone in the Pacific Northwest, United States - 19_EM | ecosystem: Host-associated > Plants > Roots > Unclassified | place...
AAAAGAGGTGGGAAGGCTCTTTTATAAGTGTTTTGGGGTTAACTAGAGGCTCTGCATCATCCAGGGTTTGTGCCCTAGAACTGAGTACTTAACTACATAGCATACAGTGAGGCGGAAGGGCTAAACCACACAAGCAACCTTCGACCCGCCGAATTTGATTTGCTAATACGGATCCTAAGCTTGAGCTACCTATAAATGCCCGCCTCTCTCCCTATCCTTCCGATTTTCTTTCCCTTCAACCACTTACTTCCCCTCCCCTCCCCTCCCCCCTCCCCTCCCCCCTTATATATCCTTCAAGAGTCAAGAGCAAGCACAATAGCGTGGCAAGAGCAAGTACAACAGCGTGGCAAGAGCGAGCACATCAGCGTGGCAAGAGCAAGCACAACAGCGTGGCAAGAGCAGAGCAGACAGACAGAATGCACGACGTCAGTCGATGGGGTTTTTTTTCAAGTCTTCGGACTTTCTCCTCTAGAACAAAAAACATCATCTACCTGGCCGCCGCGCGAGGGGATGAGGTTTTTTGTTTCCGCTGCTTTTAAAAGTCTTGGGCTGCTGAGTGCAGGTCAATCATGTGTTCTCACTCGGCCGCGCCCGTTGAAGCGCAGTATTTGTGTTCCCGGCAGGATGGGCAAGAGGAGCGCACTATCCTGATCTATGCAGGCTGGCAAAAATACTCTAGGAGATACAGCTCTCAAGTCGCGAAGTATAGATTCCTTGCGCCTGTCTGCCACACGCACAGTGGAAACTTCAATTGCCCGGGCGTTTTTTTGCGTGTTGTCGACACGCACTGGAGGTATTTGACTGCGCACAGTGCGGACGGACTCATGTTTCACCACTGCCGCCACCGCTAGGAGGGTACCGTATCAGTTCGACGGCCTTGCAGATATCTCGATGGTGTTGAGTGGGTATTGAGCGAAAAATAGCGTTTTACGATCCTAGTGGGTTGCCAAGCTGCGGTCGAATTCGGGGGAGACTATATACAGCTTCAACGCCTTGCAGAAAGATGCAGAGCAATTGGTGGGCCCACGGGATCAAAAAGGCATAGCTGGCGTGTGTTTGGTGTGCTGTGTTTTTGGGTGTTTATTGATTGCCGGTGTCGTCTTCACGAAATCCATTCAGAGTTGAGACGATGTCCCGTGGTGGCAGCAGGTGCAGAGGATGAGCACCACTATGATTCCAGTGTGTCGGATTCAGAAGCCGCTTGCAATGGGCAACCGTCTTATACCAATGATTCTTTACTCGCGGATTAATGCTGTTGGCAAGATGAATGCCGCCCGACGGAGGCGGAAGCTCGTCAGTGTTGGCGCGTAAGTCTTTGCTGCCGGTGCAGCAGTGAAATGATCCCGGGGAACAGTGCCACCATGTTCACACAAAAATTTAATCCCAATCAGAAGACCAGTCTATAACTTACAACAGAATGGGCAGCTCAATGTCGACGGAATAACTAGCTTTTCAGGTACGATGTTGCATTATTTTGGGCGGCGAGCGAGGGCGACCTGCTTGCGGGTACGGTCGGCTATGTTTCGAGGGCTGGGGGCCGAGGTCTCGAGAGCCGCGAAAACTCCATACGAGGCAACATAGGTGTGAGGATTAGGTATTGACATAATAATTCTTGGTCCCCGTTACCACGAAAATTAGAGTGCATAGAGTAGGAAAGTAATGTCACTCAAGCGTATTGATGCCATCGGAACGGCTTGACTAAAGCGCATGAATTTCAAAGCAAAAAATCGAAGCGCTGACACAGCCACCACTACCGCTTTTCGCCGATAATGCAGGTTGCCTCGCTACAGAGTACCCTATCACAACCGTTTACAGTACCTGCCTCTCAGACTTTCGCAGACCCCACAATCCATGGGGTCCTCGCGGTTCATGTCTTCCAGAAGAACGTAGGAGGCGCGTATACGGAAGCGGCCGCATCCCTGGGAATATCTTACCTAAACTCAAATCCCACGGTACCGTCAATGCGAGGCATTCAAGTGCTGCCAGCCAACCTTCAGTGTGCTATCGTTAAGCGGATGAGCGCAGGCTCTCGTCACCTCCAGACAGGATTTTGAGTGCCAATGATCAGTCGAGCCTCGCCGAGTAGTTGATAATGCTAGCGGCCGGACGCAGAGATGGGAGCCGTCGAAAACCGTTACGATCGACACAGGCCCGTACCACCGGCTCTCTGCATGCTCAGGAGGCAGGCATTGCCGAGTAGCTAAGTTCCGCTGCAGGAACGGTCCCAGAGCAAGGGAATCGGATCAGTTGCTGAGAACGAAGGATGATATATGTGGCGTATCTCACGACTTCTCGGGTTCTTGCGTGGGAAATATTAGGCACTGAACTCGGCGAATGGATTGAGATTTGGTCGGTCCGGGGAGTTGCTGTCCGAAACTGTTTCCGCACATGGCAACTGTAATAGCCAAGAAACCATCAGGCCAACCTGGGCTCATAAGGCAATGCCGGAAGGTTGTGGGAGGGCGTTGCGTAACTGCATGTGTCAAATGTAAATATGTGATATTCCGATAGTTGAAATTGCTTGTCTCTTTCTCTTATGCCACAGAGGCTCTCTTTGTATACCTAAATACTTCCGCCTTTGCGTCTCAAGTCGAACGTTTCATCTTCCGGACGTCGTATTCTATCAGCATGTATTGCCTTGTGAACCGGACTGTCAATAGGGCTCCAAGGTACCGCGACGGCTGTAGGTGTTGTAGAGGAATGGCGTCGAAATTCAGTAGGTGCGGACATTCCTGTTGGGCGGTGATGGGCGAAACAGGAAAGGCGGACATTCCTGCTGGGCGGTGATGGGCGAAACAGGAAAGGTGCAGTCGTGCTATCTATTGCTGGCGCCGATGCACCCCAAAGGCCCATTGAGCAACCACTTCAGGCGTGCGGCATTGATGTGTGGGCAGCCGTACTGGGGGTGGCCACAAGGACCCCGCCAATGTTTACCGCTCCATTGCGGTGTCAACCCACAGTACTTAATCCCGGCTGCCCTCCGTTCCCTCCTCCCCTCCCTGACCTCCACCATCCTTCCTACTTACCTACCCATACTACCTTCACCTCCGCCACTATTTCATACTTGTATATATCTATATATCCCCTTCACATCCTCCACATATCTACACGAGCTTGCCATCTAGCACAAGGAACCTCTAGGCCTCGATTATTACGGCCAGTGAGTTTCCACCCACTTCACTGTCTCCCCATATTTTCTGTATTAACCTGAGAGAGCCCGAGCTTCGACGCTCGTTGCTCCTCGAATAAAGCTGATTCTGCTACAGATTTACGCTCACCCAAGACGCAATTGGGCTCCTATCTTTACGTCTATAATATCGGAGTTACCAATATCAAGATGACTATTCAGCACCAGACTACGGAGATTCACGGCTACGGGGAGAGCTTGGAGAGCCTCGTGCACAAGATTCAACAGGCAAAGCACATGCTGGAAATGCAATCCACCGCTCAGACTGTGGGGCGACCACTGGGGGAGGGATGGGATGATCCCACCTTTGATCCAAAGGTAGCTTGGAGTCCAGCTCCCTACTTGGAGGGCCTCGGCCGTTACGGCCATTCACTTCCCTGAGGATAACACAGGAAAGCTGACATGCACAGCTTCATCTAGCGCTAGATCAGCAGCCCGATTCGCAGTACACCTTCGAAGAGCTTGGGATCCGGCAGCCGGCCTCTGCTACTTCAACGGTTGCCGCTACCTCAACGTTCCCACTTTTCACGCCCGAGTCGATCCCTCTCATGCGCAAAGCACTTTTCAACCCACGATACCTTGACGAAACTGCCGCTATCTTTGGTCCCAAGGCATTGATAGTTCGTAACACTGCCGCCCATTCACCCTTTTTTCGCCGTATGTGGAGTCATCCGGCAGTCCTTGACAAACTTTCGGAGGCTGCTGGGATTGCCCTTGAGCCTGTAATGGAAACCATGGAATTAGGACATGCAAATATCCAGTTCGATTTTGCCAACTGTGCTGGCATGACGAGGGACGAGACGCTGAAAAATGTCGCCCATAAACTGACCTCCGGGAGGTTCGCAATTCCCGGAACAACTCGGGCAAAAGAGAGTAGGTCGTCGGAAGAAATCGATAAAGCCGTTACTAAGAAGAGCCTGATACCTTGGCAGTAAGCAACGCTCACTTCATTCCTCCGGGAGCCCGCTAATGCCCTCCTGCAGTTTCGATTCCTACCCTTGGGTGTGCGTTGCCATGGTGAGTGACACTTCGGATATGATCGGCGGGGAAACCGTCATTCGATGCGGCGATGGTAGGCTTGTTGGGGTACGTAGTATCCATTCCGTATTTCGTTCGTCTTTGCTGAAGACGGTCATAGATTGCACAGCCTGGTATGGGGAGCGCCATGATGCTTCAAGGCGGTCTCGTGAAACACCTAGCGTTGCCTTCCACCTCGTCTCTCGACGATCGAATCACTATCATTACATCATATCGAGCCAAGGCTGTTGGCATCTACGATTCATCTTTCATGAGCAACGTCCGTGTCTATTCCGATCTTCGGGAGCTTTACCGTCAATGGGTAGATTACCGTCTCAACCGTCTCGAACCAGGAATCAAGAGGCTACAGGACAGGCGTCGATACATCAAAGCATTCGACGAGCAAGATCTACAGGAAGAAGCCGCAGAACAGATAGTCCTCAAGGAATACGCTAAGCGCACCTTGAGACAGATGGTTCCAGAATCAATTATCCATCCTCTCGTAGATCGCTTGGGTTGCGCCTTGTTCTACGATGCTCGGGACGACTACGTCGGTGGTATCTTGTTTGAAGGTCCCCCAAAGCCTTGCCAGCTTTGCAAAATCCCTGGGGCTATGATCGAGAAGGTTCATCTTGCGGTATGCCCGGCGAGATACACCTGGAGACCAGAAAGCCCCCTCTGGGGCGACTGCTATGTTACCAGTCTCGTCTTGAAGGAGGACCGACTAGAAGCCCAGAAGCGCATGGAAGAGCTGCAGGTCAAGGATGTCATCACCAAATGGAAGACTGAATGCAGGCCGTGGGGAATCGTCGATGAGTTTGCGGTACAAGGGCTGGGAGAGTATATCCTAGAATTCCTGGAGCTGTGCGGATTCAAATTTTAAGCTCTTTAACGCTGTTGTGGCCTCTGCCTTTATTTCTATTTCTGCTGGGATGTTATGAGGGCGTTATAAAGGCGGCTTCTGGTTTTTATGGCGGTGGGTAAGCCGGGTTTTTTTTTTTTGTGTTTTGCAACATGATGAAGATTTCTTTGGTTTTGTGTGAGGAGTTTTGTTTTTGTTTGCCTTTTCAGCTATTTGAGTATATAAGCAAGCCATTTAGGGTGTTGTACGAGTACATACACACGCTATTCACCCTGAGAGATGAACGCCTTGTAGCCAAAATATTTAGTCCCGTTCATACGCCGATGAACGACTGCATTCACCCTACATTCGACTGCGTTTGGCCGTGCTAGTTCGGATGCATACAAAGCATAACTTCCTCTATTATTCTTCTGCAATCAAATCGTCCCCAACCTATCTAAACCACGGTAACGTGTACTCCAGCTACCGGCCTTCGGCAGACAGTTAGTCCAATGTTTCCTGCCTTCCGCCTGGACGTCCAAAAGGTAGAGAGTGGTGATAGTGAACACGGAAGAGAACTGTACTACTTTGTTTTTTTTTTGATTATTCATTAACCGCATGCGATCTATCTAGATCATGGCGATATACACACAGCCCGGTTCCCAATCTCAACCTCTATTATATTAGGCTTGTTGTGGCTCCCCTTTGGCTTCGTCCGACCTGCCCCACTAAACGTAAACACACCTAAGAAATAACAACAGAAACCGCCTCCTTATTTCCTAAATATTCCTCTTCTGTCGAGACCATGAAGAGGGGTGGGGAAGAATTGCACCCGTTCCTCAACTTCAGCCACCACTTCCTCGGTCTCCTCTCCCCTTCCCTCTCTTGCCGCTCACAAAGCTTCCACTTCATTGCCGGACGTCTCCCCCAGGCCCAGAACCCGCCTTCCCACATTCGATTGCACTAGGTACAGTATGCAGAAAATTGATGTTCTCGAATGATATGATAGAGAGTGAAGTTTGGTCTTGGCACTTATTACCCTCCAATCAAATCTTAGTCAAAACCCCGACTAAGCAGTTTAGCGTCAATAGGACGTATGTAACAACTTCCGATCGAACTCCCCTCATCTACCCACGCCGTAACTATGTCGCTGAGGCTGCCCACCCGTCTTCTTCTGTCGGGAGCTTGTCGGGTCGCTCTACCCGCTCGAAAATCAACCCGCGCCTTCTCGGATTACGGTGTTCGACGATCGGATGCTCTCCAGGTGGTATGTGACCTCCGCCCCCACCCCTCCCCTCTGTGCGCGAGAGCTATGAGACTCCAAGAGGGATTGACCTGTGTTCTGACGACCGAGGCAGCACAGAAACACGTCGGACAACAACCCGTCGATCCCCTTCAAGTTTTCCGAGCAGAACCTCCGTCTCATCAATGAGATTCTGAAGCGATATCCGCCGCAATACAAGAAGGCGGCGACTATGCCCCTGCTGGACCTGGGACAACGGCAACACGGGTTCTGCTCCATCTCGGTCATGAACGAGGTGGCGAGGATCGTGGAGATTCCGCCGATGAGAGTTTACGGTGCGTGGCGACGATGGCGATCAGCCATTGAAGAGGGAGCCGGAATGAAGGCAGTAAGCTGATTGTCGGGAGGGGGAAACAGAGGTTGCCACTTTCTACACTATGTACAACCGAGACAAAGTTGGCAAGTACCACCTGCAGGTGTGCACGACGACACCATGCATGCTCCGAGACTCGAGCGCAATCATGAAGGCCATCACCGAGCATCTCGGTATCACGCCCGGTCACACCACAGAGGACGGCGTCTTCACCTTCTCCGAGGTAGAGTGTCTCGGTGCCTGTGTCAACGGTAGTCCCGCCCACATGTTCGCTCTTCCGCCCATCCGCTGACGCGATGCAATCACAGCCCCCATGGTTCAGATCAACGACGACTACTACGAGGACCTGACAGCCGAGAAGGTGGTTCAGCTCCTAGACGCGCTCAAGGCCGCCGCGAACTCCCTTCCAGAGCAGCTGCCGATGTGGGACGAGCCCGCGCCGACAGGCGCCACCAGCGGAAAGGGCACCGGCGCTGAGACTGGCAAGGACGCTGGTGTTAAGTCCGGCAAGGGAATCAACACGGGCAAAGGGCGCAAGGTCGGCTCCGTACAGGTTCCCCCTCCAGGACCTGTCAGTGGTCGTAAGACCTGCGAGAACAGTGCCGGTCTCACCAGTCTGACGAGTCCGAAGTGGGGGCCGGAGGTCTTCCGGAAGGACTTGTAAATCGTACACGTCGGATGAGCGCAGCTGAATATGTGTATAGTGAAGTGGTAGACAATGTGTGTGTCCGACAAGAATCAGGCAAGGCATTTGCACCCCTCGCGCCTGGACTTCTCACAATTGGATGGTTCAGACTATCCAGATTACACAGCAGCCTTAATCTCCGCCAATCGGTGAAAACAAATCGCCATTTCCATCTCCAGATCCGAAGCCAATTCTTCACAATCCATAGAGATCATAGATGTGTGTGGGATCACGCTGGCGGCATTTTCCGGCAGAAGCGGGGGTTTTCCATGCAGTGTTCCTCGCTTCCTTCCGGCGGCGCAGTGCGCTCCTTTGTTGGTATGTATATGTATGTAGAATAAGCACGAGCCGCTAGAATAGAATTGGGCTGGTGATCTGTCAAGTTACTGGGATATCGATCCCCCAAACTATTGGTGACGCCATCAATCGACGGGGAATTCAGTTCAGCTCCGTGCAGTTCGGTTCTCCAAAGGTCTCGAAGACGGAAGGAGAAATGGTAGATGGGAGAATTCTCGATTGTTTTTTCGCTTCTCTCCGGGGAGAGAGAGAGAGAGAGAGAGTCTCATTGATCGCAACGCTTCTCTCTGGATGGGATGGAAGGAAGAAGGGCGATGGGATGCTGATTGGGTACGTGAATTGATACTTGGTGCTAGATACGTGCGCGCTGTGCAACGGCCGAGTACAATACATGCGCCCCAGAAAGACGAAGCGGTAGAGGGACTGTGCGAGTATAACTAAGAGGTAAGTATGTACATATATCCACGGATCGAATTACAAATTCATCTTTTCACCTCGGGTGCTGGTGCTGGTGCTGGGTGTCTGATGAGTATTTCTCATGTACTCCGTGTACGTGCGGTCACCGACAGGGTTGGGATTGAAGAGAATGGCTGTCCGCCTGATCTATGCAACGGCCGGCATTTGCTCTCCGTTCTGCTGGCCGCTAGAGAGATCCCATGTCTGGGAGTTATTAGTTAATTAGAGCTTCGTGCGTGGCAGCCACAGCGATAGCTATCCAGACACTCTATCTGCGAGCCGTTCCCCGAAACAGCAAGGGTATACGGGAGCTCCAGTAAGCAACCCCCAGCGCCGATGCTTGATCCTCACAGGAGTGGGGGTGTGTCTCCTCGGGGATATCGGTACATAGTATCTACTCTATGTACGCTGGAGCCAACTATGTCCGCACACCGCGATTCCGGAAGGAAAGGAAGCGAAAGGGAAGTGTCGTGTGCTGTGCGTGCATGTTGGGGTGGTTTCCGGTTGTTGCGGACGGAAGTGGTAGTTTCCCATGGCCTGCCGCTCGATCTCCGCCGCAGCCCTAAAGCAGCGCCGCCGCTACCTTATCCAACACCCATCTATCCGATCCAATCCCGTCGAGTCGGTGTTGCAATCAGTAATGGTTGTGGTGGTGGTGGTGGGTTGACTAAGAAAGCGGACACTGGACAAGCCAAAACCGAAGAGTGAGACACCCTCCAGCTCACGTTCCGTCATACCCTACACACATTCCGTCCCGTGTCAAGGCCCAGTTGCCAACTCCGAGACCTCCGATTTTCCCTTTTAGTAACAGGCACTACTCTGCTTCACCACCTTCCACACACGCACACACACTCGCACACACGGCAACCTGGTCGACTGTACCATGCGAATACCTCTTCCTCCATCGTCGCCATCACCAAAGTTTACACAGATCGCCGCCACCACTGCTACCACCGCCATCTCGCCGTCACCCGCCATCACAAGCACCGCAAGCACATGGCGCTGCTCCGCCGTCCCGTGTTCGTCTTCCTCAGCGCGCTCGCAGTGCTGGGACTGTGGCATCTCGCGATAGTGGGCCGTGTGTCCCCCGATGCCTGGCGCCGTGGAGAATACGCCGGCGCCGAGAAGCCGCTGTCGGGATGGAGTGCGGGCGTGTGCAAGACCACAGGCGTGTGTGGGAACTGGTTAGGTCATGTCGGGGGAGATCAGTCAGAAGTCAAGGCCAACAAGAAGCCGAGGAAGGCGCCGGCATTCGTGTATGAACACGGTGAGTGAAGCTCGCACGCGGGGTGGGTGGACAGTGTGGGGACCGGTGGCTGATGACTGACTGTCTCCGACAGCGCCGTATGTCTACCTGCATAGTGAGGAGAAGTTTATGCCGTGCGACATTGGGGAGCAGTAAGTCGATTCAGCTCCCATGGGGGGCGGATTGATGGCTGATGCGTTGCACGGAACCAGTTTGCTGCATACCACCCCGTTCCTGAATTACACACCGGTGGCCTCGCCCGCCGGTCATGCAACGCTCTGGAATCTGGACGAATACAACAAATTTGGCGATCACGTTTACCTCACGTCCGACGACGACCCGTCGAACCCACCGTCGTGGCTGCGCGGAGACCGAAATGTTCCGTCTGGCGCCCCGGGCAGTAAGGACGATATCGGGTTGAGCACCGCTCCGGGGATCATAATTTGGACGGAGAAGGAAGGTGGCATCGTGGATGCTTTCTATTTCTACTTCTACAGCTTCAATCTTGGAAACACGGTTGCTGGGTGGAGGTTTGGGAATCATGTTGGGGACTGGGGTGAGTAGAGTACTCTGCGATGAACGTTGAAACGGCCACGATTACTGACGGTGTGACGGAACAGAACATACCGTTGTGCGATTCGTGGACGGCCAGCCAGTGAGTATGTTCTTCAGCGAGCATAGCGGTGGGGCAGCGTATGAGTACGCTGTCGTTGAAAAAATCGGCAAAAGGGTAAACTCTGTCTGCGCCGCCACTCGGGAAGCGCGAACTGATGACCTCCACAGCCCGTGACCTACTCGGCCCGCGGCTCCCACGCAAACTACGCCACACCGGGCGCCCACTACTACGCAATCCCCCTCCACCTGCTTGCGGACCACACGAACAAAGGCCATCTCTGGGACCCGGTGAAGAATAACTACATGTACCACTACGATATATCCACGGGCGCTCTCACTCCGGACATCGATAACGCACGTGCACCCGTAGCCTGGTTCCACTACGGGGGCCGCTGGGGCGACCGCTTCTACCCTCTGGATGACCGCCGACAATACCGTGTCGCTGGTTACCTTGCATACGTCAATGGCCCCACCGGCCCGAAAACGAAGAATCTCGATCGCGTAGAGATATGTCAGAACGAGGGGATCTGTGTGGTCCAGCCTAGCCTGACATACCGGCTCGAAGGAGTGAAAGGACCGGCCTCGGAGGGTGGCGATGAGTGGTACGAAGAGATGATGCGGGGCGATCAGGGGGATGTTGAGGTTGAGTTTGGGGGGAGGGCGAACGAGGCTGATGTTGAGGAAACCGATTTTACGAGGCTTAGGGTCGGAAGGGATATATAGTAGTAGCCTTGAAACTTTTTGGTTTGCGGTTTGCTCTGTCAAGAGCATTCTCATCATAGAGGACTCGGTTCCGTGTGTATCTGTACGATAAGTTGGATCTTTTTCTTCTTCTGTTTTTTGGCACTCGAAAGGAGGTGAAGGGTGTTTTTCTTAGGGTTTTCCTTTTGGATTATTTTCACGATAGGTACTGACATATTTGCCCTCATTTTGGAACGAAGTGTGTTTTTCCAGCGTTGTTTTTTCCTTTTCCTTTTCCGTATGTTATGGTATCATTGCTTTAGGACGAACGGCTACTTGTGTGTGTGTACATATTGGACTTCAATTGCAGTCCCACCCCCCCTCTGTTTACCAAAATGCATGGTAGATACATACATACCCAGTGGGTACATACCAAAATATCGTGATGCCGAACTACATATGTAGCAGTAACCTACAGATCGAAGTATTGGCGTACCAGTAGAGTGGGCTGGAAATTCCCCAGCGCCCGCTTATGCTTGAGCTTGGGCGCCCTGGGATTAAGGGTACCTACATAGAGGTAGAGTGGTCAGCGGATAATGCTTGGCAATAGCCGAACATTCTCGTGTATGCAATGCACAGGGCTCGCCGGGCGGGGCTGGTGCGTAGAGTGAGGAGTGAGGGAGGGCTTAATGAAGGTTCATGGTGCGGCGAAGGAACGAGGTGGAGTGGAGTGGGGTGGAGCGGCGGCTGGAGCGGCTGTTTGGACGGGCAGACTTGTTGGGGAAGGGAAGAAAACGACTCCTCCCTCGCTTGGTCTGGTGCTATCTGTCGCCACGGCAGCAAGTTAGGCAGATATCGGTGCACGACGGCGGTGGTTCTTCCGCCTGGGCTGGGATTGAACACCAGCTCTGCGGGCAAAACCCATCGCCTTCCCGCTCAGGACCGAGGAGGCCATCCGAGGGCTGTCTGCAGATCCGGAGCAGGCGCGCAAGCGGGAGACGGTGGGACCCAGGCCGAGATCTGGAGCCTGGCGGTTCCGGGAAGAGGTCGCAACAGCAGCGTAAAGAGTAACAAGATCCAGAGCCCGGGCCCGGGCAGCGACCGCCAGCAACTGCCAGCTCGATAGCGGAATGACCGTAGGTGCAGTTGTCAAGCGCTGAGTCATGAATTACCCGCTTCTTGCCTTTTTGTGTCTGACTAGGTATTAGTTACTGTATATTCTATTCCGCCAATTCCATCAACTCCAACCTCGCGGGTTCTGTTGCACTCCGTGTGTGCAACATGTCGACGCTCACTCGGGTCGAGATGTTCCAGAGAGAACATGTTTCGGTGATTGTACCCCTGAGTCTGTCTGGACCGGTTCAGTCACGGCGAAACGAAATGGAGGCGGAAGTCCCACTCGGAACAAAAACTGGTTGGAAAAGCCACCAAATGATAGACGCGCGGTTCACAGCTTTAGTGACGCAACCGGCTAGGCGTGAAACATCGGATCGCGTCGAGTGACGGGCAATGGCTGTCCTTGAGCTCAATTGATCGACAGACATCAGCGACACGGACACAGACTTTGCCTGATGATTATCGAAATTGAGTGCAAAGTTCTTGAGTCACAAGCCTCATGGGTAACTTAAACTCATGGCCTCAACTCAATGAATAGGCCACTTTTTGGCCAGTGGGCCGGCCGCCTCTCGCTTCTTCTTCTTCCCCTTATTGATTCCACACACGAACCTCGTATCCATCCTCCACCCACCGTCCATACTCAGCGACGGAAGAGAGAACCTCACGATGTCCACTATCCGCTCCTCCCTACCAAAGCCGGTCAAACCCGGAATCGCCAGCGCCAGCGCTGTAGCTGCTACCGGTCGTAAGTGTTTCTTGGGACGGGTTGACACCCCCCGCACTTCGAACAACAACTCGCTAACAGATGACGAAACAGCAAAATTCCGCGACGTGGTCGAGCTGGGGAAGTACATCGCGGCGGGCTGCAGTGATGAGGAGTGGGCACGCCTCTGCTCGACGGACGAGTACGATCACCTCCATCCGTACATCACCAAGAACCTCGAGAATTTCCGGCAGTGGTCGAAGGAGACGCAGGCGCAGACGAGGCGTGCCCTGATCGATTGCCTGGTCGCTCAGCTGTACTTTGATGGGAAGCTCTCGTACTGGGATTTCGTTGACCATTGAGCGCGGGGAGACCCAGAAAGAATCATTGCAAGTGAATAAGGTCAGATGGTGGAATCGGTTACTTGTGGGGAGGGACTTCTGAGTTTTTTTTTCTTTTCTTTCCTTGAACAGACGCACATTGGATTCCGAATGCGGCCTCGCCCTGTCGATCGGGCCTGTTACTTTTTTTTTTAGGATGATGATCCATTGATCGCCTGCGACCCTGTCGGATCATGGCGATATTATATGCAGTCCTTTCCCATTCGCCGCCCCTGCCCCCGCCCGGCCCGTTCCCAGAGCGTTGTGTTGAAAAGAGAGAGAAAGGAAAGAACGAATGATAAGGTGACGACCGACAGCTTGCATCGCAACGGAAACGGAAAGAGAAACTTTCCCTCCTGCCCTCGACTTCCCTTCATCCTTCGTGCTTTCCCTGTCTTCTCGTCCTCGCGGCCCATGAAACCAGGCCTTCGGCTCTTGTCCGGTTCCGGTGGCTCTGCTCGTGGCCCCACCCTGCCCCCCCACCTTCGTGGTGCGCAGGAAGTCCAGGTTACTTTTTTTAGGACAAGCTTCCTGCCTCCTCGAAAGGTTCGCCAATCGAGTGATGCCATATGATGCGTTGCTACTGGATTCACGGAACCCTCCGCCGTTGGCACACACGGTACATAGGTAGATACCCAGAGTGAGCACCACTGAAGAGCAGGCCGCAGATAGATACGCCCGAGAACATTAGCTGCCAGTGCCGCGCGTACAGGGCCAGCCACGTTGAAGACGTGCAGGAATGATTGGTCATCCGCCTTCTGAAATATCGCTCGTCCCCACGCGATGCTTTTTCTACATATGGACAACTCTGGTATGCACGTCGGTCGATGGGGGCAGGCGTCTGCATCCGGATATGCAAGGAAGCAGCGCTGCCCCCTTTGCATATGTAGCATGTCTGAGAAATGTGGCCAACTGCATGTGTGTGTTTGGAGCTAGACGTGTTCCATCAGCACAAAAGTGACATGTCGGGGTCAGAAGTAGATAGAGGTCGCTCCTTGTCTCGCAGCCACACACACCTCCCCCACAACATTCTTCAGCGTCCGAATCGAATCATAACGCCTTCACACGCACCCTCCCCCCCACTTGTGCTCCTTCACGGAAGGTTTACAGCAAGCAGATCGAATCCCGGATTTCCATTTCGTCGACGATCCACAGCAGAAACACGCAAAGAAAAAAAAAAAAGAAAAGGACGATGTTCGATTCCGGCCTCGCGCGAGCGCCCGGCCTTCTTGGCTACTACTTTCTGATCTTTGCCGCCGCGACGGCGCACGCATCATACGCGATCGAAGCGCCGCTGCCCAGTGCGACTCGAGCGGACCAGCAACCGATGGGCGAGCTGATGGGGTTCTCGCCGAAACCGACGGAGCCGCCGAGGATACGCGGGAGGATGGCGTCGGACGCATTGTTCGCCAGGGCCGACACCGACAACGCCGTGTTCTGTGGATATGTGTCGGCGGATCCATGTGAGAAATATCCCGGGTGATGGGGTGGAAAGAGCGGGACAGCTGCTGACGACGGCTCTATCGTGGCTACAGCGAGTCCGGTCGCCTGCGCCGATTTTCGACGTATATGTATGTTCAATACCGTCGTTGGTGCCGTCGGATGCTGCGAGAGCACGGATTCGCCCGCGGAATCGTGTTCGCAGTACACCAGCTGCGTAAACAGGAGACAGATCACGAGCTGCGCCGGTGGTTGCTCGGTTGACCCTCTCGTCGTCACATGGTACCGCACATCGACCCCATCGGCCGCAGAGGGGCCCCCACCGCTGACAATCGAGCAGTTCAAACACGGCTTCGCCGTCCTGCTGGACATATCAATGGATTGTGGGCATGTCCTCTCTGGGATGTGGTCCAACGTCTTTCTTCGCATCCGTCGCGGTCAGCTATTCGGGCCAGGTTATAGCCCCAACTACGTCGACCACTTCTCCGACTGCAACGGCATCCAGTACTGAAACTAGTGGGTCCGACAGCAGCGACGGCGATGATGACGGCGCCAACATCGGTCCGATTGTGGGCGGTGCTGTTGGCGGCTTCGCGGTGCTCTCGGGCCTTATCGTCGCGCTGGTGTACTTCATCTCCAAGCACAGACGGCGGAAACCGGTTGGCAGTAGTAGTGAGAAGGACGTGGCGGCACCACCCGCTACGCAAACGCTCGATCAACAACAATGGTCTCACGATCACATGGGATTCTCTCCGAACACACCCGCGCCCATGTACGGGGTGCCCTACGGCACTTCCCCCGGCGAGAATGGCCACGCTCCGAAGGCGCGAGACTACTATGGACGGCCTCCGGAACCCACGCCGCAGGAACTCTTGGGGAACGCGCGTAGTGAGCTTCCAGCGGAACGTTTTGATCCGCCGGCGCCGCCGCCCCCTCCGCTCGAGCCGCTGCGGCAAGAACCCGCGCGAGAGCCTGGGGCAACGCTTTTCCCACCGCCCGCATCTTGAACCACTTTCATTTTCTCTCGGAATTAATGGAAGGAACTCTATCTTCATTGTTCGTTTTTTTTTAACCCTTTTGCTGACCTTTTTTTTGGGAGTTTTTGTTTTGGCGTTGATCGGCTGACTGGTGGGTTTTTATTTGTTTTGTTTTTTATTCTTGGGAGGAAATGGGGCGCAGCAGATAGAGTAGAGTAATTTTACTCCATCTACCTGAGTGGATTCCAAACAATCGGGCCCGTTATACGAGAGTCAAGTAAGTAAGTGCCCACATGTATGATATCTATTTTTTACTGTTCTCTGCAATTTTTCGATTCGCTTGTCTACACGTACATAATATCCTACTCTAGTGCTCACCCGCAAGAGCGGCTGCGTCTCCGTCCTCGCCGGAATCAGGCGATGGGTGAACGACCGGGGTTCACCATATCAGAAAAGTGGCCATGTTGAGGCCTCACAATCACCGGCGAATCTACCTAGGCTTCGGGCGAATAGGCTATGTATGTATATGCCTGGTTTTTTTTCTTCCTTTTTTTCGAACAGTCAGCCACGAACCTCCGCAAGGAAGGACCCAGCATCCAGAAGCGTTTCGTAGGTCGCGGCGATCGAAGATCGGTTGCATGGCGGCTTGGTGTCTAGACGCTCTAGACGCAGTGGACGCTATCTTAGACGACCAATGTCGGGCAATACATATTCACGAGGGAGCGAGTTGCTATGGAACTAGCCGGCACCGGAAGAGCCTGTTACAGGACACCAACTAAGACAGCCCCGGCGTGAGCAATAGTCGATGGAAAACGGTTGCGTCCGTACTCTATGGGGGCTGGAAGCCATCGCGAGCTTTCCACTGGCTGCCTCCAGAAACAACCGCCACTACCCCGGCCTTTTGGAGTCAGTCACTGCGGAGCTCATGAACACGACCGGAACGGAATCCACGTCTGCCCTCGGGAGGGAGTCGGGAGTAGGTCAGCTGGATATTCTCCAACTTGCCTACACGTGACTGTGAGCGTGGCTGTGAGCGTACATATTGACATCAGTTCAAGATTTCCGGCGTATACGGCGGTCTCGCCTCAGCGTTCCCGCGTTGGTTCGCTGGTTCGCTGGCTGCTCGATAGTATGTAAGTGTCCACCTACCAGCCAGTATTGGGTGGTTTGCATTTGAATGCCGATGGAAATGGTGCACCACCACAGGGTATTGGGTTGTAGCCGATAGCTGGAAATGCTGTTTCCTGTCCACAGATTATCCGTACTAGGAGGAGCTAGGAGATTGTGGATACCTAGCTCCATAGACGGTATATGTTTTAACGGGCAAGATTGCTCGTGATTAACCACATAGATGGGTACCCGATTGCTACTATGGAGAAAATGCGTTATCTGTGTTGACTTCGCGATTTCACGAATAGATAGACCACTAGATTGTATAGTAACTCATCAAACTTAGTGTTGGCTAGCCGCTTCAGAGGAAAGGCTGTCCTTTATCCCCATTTCCATCTCTGTCTGTTTCTAAGCATCCTCATTATCCTCTGCCCGAAAAAAGCAGGGTGTTAAGTGACATTTGGTGCGCCCGAGTTGTCAGTCCCCATATGTATGTAGATAAATTTCCGACCCCTGAACACGGGATGATGTGACCCAATGTACTATTAGTTAGTCTAAAATTTGCTTTTTTTTTGTCTGCATCATCTTGCAAACCATTGACGTCGAGCCCCACCGCACGCACACTGCAATGACCAAAGATTCCAGCAACGACAGCACGCCTGCTCCGTCAAAGGCGAACGATGAAACGCTCCTGGAGCACATCGCCGACGGGACGTAGGTCTACCTCGTCCCCCCTCGCACCGGTGAAATTCCCCAGCTGACCACCTACTGCAGCGGACCAGACACGACCGAATCCAACGTGCGGTACGCTGCGTACGCCAACCGCGCGCGTACGATCCTGCGCTCTGCGCACCGCTACATAGCGTACACGTCCGACATCGGCGAGTCGTTCCGGCCGGTGGTGCATCCGTGGCTGATCCGTGGCGCGTACGGAGTCTCGTGGCTGTACCTGACCGGCGACGTGGCCAACGAGGGCTACAAGGCCTACACGCGCCAGTACCCGGGCTCGCCGTCCACGGACCTGAAGAGCAACGCCGTCGCACTGCTCCCCACCCCCCCGCTCGAGGACTACAAGTCCGTCATGGTCCAGCGTGCCATCTTCCAGTCCGTCGCCTCCATGGGACTGCCCGCTTTCACTATCCACTCCGTCGTCAAGTACTCTGCTAGGGCGCTCAAGGATATCAAGAACGTTAGGGTGCGCACGTGGGCCCCCGTCGGCCTCGGCTTGGCTGTCGTGCCGTTCCTGCCGTATCTGTTCGATGAGCCGGTCGAGCATGCGGTGGAGTACTCGTTCAAGCGCGGATATGAGGCCATGGGATGGACGACTCCGAAGGGAGTGTCCGAGATGGTGAAGGATAAGGTGAAGGAGAAGGAGCTGTAGATCGTTAAAAGGACTGATGGCTTTCCCGTTGTTTTATTTTGGGGGGGTTTTTTTTGCGATGGATGGATGGATACTTTCTCAACTCTGATAGATTGCCTTGGGAATGAGCGGTTGCTTTCCTTGGCTAGACTATGATGCCATGCCATGTAAAGAGGGCGAATTGGCGAATGTGCGGGAGCAAAGAGCAATACACGGGTGTACGATGATTGGCTGTGTCTTTCTTCATGTAAACAAAGAACTTGAGTGGGGTTTCCACTCTCCCTCCCCTCATCCGGCCACCGACAGAACATATTCCCGCTCAAAACCAAACCCCGAAATAAGAGTGCACCGAAGCAGAAAAGTTACAGGCAGTAGACGTGAAAATGAGTAAATCCTCCCTCTAATCGGTGCATATTAATCCCATTAACTATGCATGGCGGAACCAAAACCGGGTATAATAAAAATCCTGACGTTAGACCTAAATTCAATCCCATAATGCTCTTCCTGCTCCTGCCGTATAGCTCATTTATTTCTGTAATGTTCACCGTCACCGTCGTGGTCCGGAATCGTAATTTCCAGGGGAAATGGATGACACTACGGGGTCCGGGGACTTGTCGAGAGCTATTCTCGTCCGATTTCTCCTAGTTGTCCTTCTCCTCTCGATCCCCATTACCTCCATCCTCCTCTAATTGTATTCCATGATCCTGGGTATGCCATTCATCCCCCCCCTGTGGGGTGTCCTCTTGGGTCTGCCATTCATCTCCCTCCTGTGGGATGTCCTCCTGAGTCTGCTCATCATCTCCCTCCTCCATCTCGACCGATTTACTTTTACCCTCCCCAGCCACGACACTCTCCCTATTCTCCATCACCTCCGAAACAGCACCCAGATGTCCTGCACTCCCAAACGAAGGCTCCCAATCAATTGACGCATTGACATCGCTGAACCTGAATCCATAGTTCGTGCTGTCATCCAGCCCAGCGTGATCCCACCCCTGATGCAATCCACCAGAGCCACGATCCTCCCATTTTTCTACGCCGTGGGTCATAAACTCCTTGAAGGAGCGTCCGAATACACTGCTGCCACTGGAATTAGCAGCGGGCGGAGACGGAGAAACTTCCGATGACGGTGAACATCGTACACCCAGTCTAAGCTCTGTTTCTTCGAACCCTTTAGCACCGCTGCTGGAACTGGCAACGGGAGGGGGCGGAGACGGATCCGCTGTCGGGGAGGCTCGTACACTTTGACTAGGCTCCGATTTCTTCGCCGCTGTTTTCTTCTTACGCTGTCGGACACCTTGTGGATAAGTCAACGGAGGGCTCGGCGGAGGTACTGTAGTTCGTGGTGGTTGGACAGCAGCACTGCGGCCACTTGGTGACTTCTTCTTCTTCCGTGGAGGACCGGGATTTCGTTCCGCGTCATCCTCCGTAACCACTTCCTCGCCCTCCACCGATACTGGCAGGAGTGGGGATTTGTGAATACGGTTCAGCTTGCTCAAGCGTCTTGGCCGCAGCTGCGGAGCCGTCTCCGGCGGGGTCGCCTCTTGTTGCACCTGCGGGCTGGGCGCAAGATGGGACGAAAACGACATCTTCGCCTGGACGATCCCGATGCTGTCGCTGGCGCCCTCAGATGCGAATGGTCCGAAACTTGCCAGCGGTTCCGAGAAGAAGCTGCCGGGGGTGTGGCGCAGGTCCGGGTCCGGGTCCCGGTCGCGGTTGGGGTTTGAGTCCAGTTTGGCATCATATTGCCAGAAGGATTCCTCCTCTTCAACCGTGGCTTGCTCGCGCTCCGTCTCATCGTCGTCATAGTACCGACCGAGTCGTTTGATGGCCTCCCATGTAACGGATGACGCGTTGGGACGGCTTGGGGTCCTGGGAATGATGTAGAGGGTTTTACGCGTGGTCCCTCGCATTATGCAATTGGCTTTGAGGAAGTCCACTGTCCATAGAGCCGGGGAGGTGATGTCACTGAGAGGAAGAAATTCCAGCGCGGCCTGTTTGTAGATTTTACGGAGAGGCTCCCACAGATTACGAGTGCCGCTTCTAGCGGCGCACTGTGACGAAGAGGTGGTGCATTGTTCCGAAGTCTGTGACCGCAGCTGCTGCGATCTCGCACGCGAAGGAGCGCAGGAAATATTGTATGAGGCACAAAATTCCAGTGCGTCCTGGAAGTTGGTCTCGATAGAGAGTGAAACCTCTCTAGCCGTGGGGCCGGTGATATGCAAACGCTTGACGAACCCACGGCTGAGAAGACGTTTGTACACTTTCGACTTTACTGAAAACGAAAACGGCACCAACCCAGATGGCGGTGAACATAGTGCTTTGCCTATGATGTGAGCGGATGTGGATGCATCCTCGCTACCGGTGTATTGGGTATTGGGAACCGAGGCTTTGGCATCCGCCCATATCCCGCCCAGAGGAGCAGGTGGGACGAGCACCACTTCGATAACCCATGGCCGAGCAACGCTTGGCGGAGCTGAAGCTTCGATCTCCAACAATCTGGCATTGAGCGTCTCGATTTCCGACAGCACCTTCGGATCGGTACGCGCAGGTCCTGGAGATCCGAAGCTGGAAGTGGTTGTGGTGAAACTGGTAGTCGTGAAGCTCGTCGTAGTGATTCCGTGTTGCTGGTTGTTGGTGACCTCGCTGGCATCCCGCTCATCCCTCCTCTTCCGAGATTTCCCACCACAAGCACCCCCGCCCCCAGAGCCGTTCCAGTTATCATAGCCCTCGAGATGATGGGGCTTTACTTGATGTCGGCGTTTACGCTTTTCGCCATATGCCTTGAGGAAGGACTCGATCGGGCCGAGACGGTCGTCGATCTCGTTTTTCAGGCGTACCTCGTAGCTGTCGAGCTTCTCATTGACGTGGTCATCCATCAAATCGACCTTCTCGGCAAGATCGTCCAGCGTCGCGGGCATAACCTCCATCATTTCGACGCGCTCACGCATAGAGAGGTGGTCGCTCCCAATTGCGGCCGTGTAGGCGACCAGATCCTTCAACCTATCCTTGACCGCGGATGGAGATGACGAAGGCGGCCTCCTTGCAATCTCCTGGCTCACCCGTAGCCTTCCCTCCATCCCATGCGAGACAACGTTCTGCAACTGGTCCGTCAACTGTTTCGACGTCTCGTCACGGACCCGTGGGACAGTAGCAGCGTGTTTCGTCGTCCAGGAGACCTTGTGGATCCCGGCCGGCGTGCCAGAGGTACTCGGATCCCGCTCCGTCGTCGTTCCGCTGACCGCCGAGAGGGATGTCGCGTTGGCATTCGCCGACCCATCTGGCCGCATCATTACGCCCCCGTGGACATGGCGGGCCGTCTGTGACCGCGCAGCAGCTCCGCCGTATCCGATGTTCCTCTGGAGCTCCAACGGTTCTCGAAGCTGCGGGGACAGCTGCAACCGGTAGCTGTCCGATATCATCGCGTGCGTGGGGACGACCGGATGGCCCGAGTGGTAACAGGAATCGTGGCCGCAACGACATGCATCTCCGTCGTCCTCCGAGTCCTCCGATGTCCCGGACATGCCATTGCCGATCTCCCTCCCACTGGCCCAATGGTTAACGCGTTTCTGGGACTTCTTCTTCTTGAGCGTGAACCTCTGGCAGCCGCAAATAGAGATCCCGCCAAGGTTGGGAAAGTTAAAGTTGCAGCCTCCGGTGGGCAGGTGGGAGATGGAACCGATCGCGGCCGACGTCATTTCATAGATACCTTGGGCAGACGCGATGGATTGGGAGCCGGAGGGAAATTGATGCAGAACAAGAGGGAGGGACCGCTAGCATTCGAAGGAAGGAATATCTAGACAAGACGCGGAAAAGAAGGACAAGAGAGAGGAGGAGCAGAAGGCCACAGTAGGTGCCGGTCAACGGTGTTTTCTCTTCTTCACACCAATAGAAGACGATATATTGATCGCGCGTTCGAGCAGGGATCCGCAGCCAGCGGACAGGGATCCTCGATACGTACGACTCACTTCCTTCCAGAGAGGTCCGAGAGTTGAGAGGAACGCGGTGGGGTCTGTGCGCGTAGTTTGCACCAGCCAGGCATTTTCCGCACGACCAGTGAGCTTGGAGCGTCCGACGGACCGCACCTGGATGCCGCAGACCGGCGGTCCATTTCGACTAGATAGGCTGGTGCTGGAGGTGCATAACCATGGGATTGTGGCCAAAGCAAACACGAGGTTGACAATGTTTGTGTTGGATGGCATCTGTTGGTTGCTTTGGTGGGTTGCGCCGTGCAGGGGAGGCACATCCGCCGCCTTCGACGCCAAGCTTTCCGCGACGCATCTGCCGCCAGGATGATTTGCCGCGATAGGTGGTACTCTACTACCAACTTTAGCCAATTGGAGCGTTCCTGGTTTGCGATCACGTATGGATCCTTAATTGCACGTAGGGAATGGTGACCGCCGACAGCTCTCGTCCATCTCACCACCTTAGGCAGATTCTTTAGGTATTTATCGCTAACTCCTCTCACGCGTTGCAATAGCGACATTTCGTTGACATCATCGAATCACATAGTTTGGAATTCGTTTTCAACAAGAGTTTTTATTGGATGAGCTATGGACGACGAACTTCCAAAAGAGCATGAAACCTGTGAGATTTTGGCAAGGTTAGCAGTGTTCAAAACATCCGGTAACCTGAAACGAAAGCAGTGAAGGTTTCCAACAAGATCAGATAGAGCTAATAAGGGTTGCTGTCATAGACTCAACACGATTCATGAAGTCAAGCCTCGTGTAATACATGCTAATTTGATCATCATTTGAAGGAAGGAGGAGACAGATGCATTAACCAGTGGGGGAAGAGGAACCAACCCAGTGAGTGAGATGACAATGTGCAGACACGTTTGGAAGAACTAAAATTATATCTTCTTAGGTTAGCGAGAATCAGAACAAAGGTTATGCAAATGGAATGGGTATAAGCCAAGGCGACGTGAAATTTCAGACTGTTGAGCTTGATGTCATTTTAGTCTTCAAAGCCGCTTCTGACGACGGCTAAGAAAGTGAAGAATGGGATCATCATTGTAACGTTCGAAAGCAACAAAATTAAGAAAGCGCCAAACTCACCACATAGGAGACGATGGGGCAAAGAGTAGTCGTTAACGAAGGGATGTAGGTCATCGTTTTGCCCAGTCCATCTTCCCTTGCGGTCCGGATGGAATCAAACGACAACCACCAATCCCCACATCCGCGCCCATCCGAGATTTCAGTTTTGGTGGATGGATGACGCATGTGAGGGGTAATATCCCTCCTTTCTAGGAACCCTGAAGTATGCGGAGAGTACAGCAGGGGCAGATAAGAGGTTGGCAGCAGCCGAGTGGTCGCGGGAGATGTATCCCATCTCGTTGTGAGAAACCAGACGTGATCATCACAGCATGAACTCGGCGCATTGTAGGTCGGTCATAGCGGATATAGAGCATGAAACCTAGATCTTTGCCTTTATGTTAACCCATATCCATCCCGAAGAGAGCGGAACGAGTGAAGGGAAAACGGAAAGCGCGAATGGTATCAGAATGTCAGAGGTTATTATCTTCAAAGTGATTCAGACAATGTAGGTAAGTATTCACAATGAACATCATCCCGTGAGGCGCTGCAGGCAGAGACGGACGGGACAAGAGAAAAACAGATGGGTAGTTACCATGCGATATGATGGAGAAATCAAGGGCGTCAAGCATGAGAAACCCTTTTGAGAACACCATATTAGCCCTGCACAACGAATGGTGGGGGCAGCGACATGAGCAATGCAGTCACAACATTTCAGTAACCATAACGCATATTGATTGTTCTTCAATGAGTAACTAAGATGTACTTTTGTTTTGGGTTTTCATCACCTTGTGTGCTTCGGGGGGGGAGGATGGGGATTGTGGGGAAGAGAGCGGTACTTACCATAAGATCAAGTCATCACTGCGCCAGAAGGTGATGAGCAGCATCGTCATTGGGCGTCGGCAAGGTAAGACAGTAGTAGTGGGGTGTGGAAGGGAAGAAAAGTTGGTGCTGTCGTTTGGAATTTAAAGGGGGTCGGCAAAAAAAATTAGCGGCTCTACTTGCAACAAACCCTAAGACCCAACAAGGTCCACCCAAAAAAACTCGGACATCCAGAGCGTTCGAAATTGTCAGTTGAAGGGGAGTAGTACATTAGAGTTTTTTTTTTTTGTTTATTCATTACTCGCGTGCGACCTATGTATCTAGATCATGGCGAGAGTATGTACAGTCCGTTTCCTGTCCGCTGTCCGCGCAATGGCGGCTCGTTGCAAGCTCCCCTCCCAGGCCTGTCCCAGTACATTAGAGAGAATGGTAAGGCCTATTCAACCACCGCTAAATCCAACCAATATCGCAGCACTCGTCTGGTGGCTACCGTTCGAAACCCAAAGAGACAACACACCTCTCACCCAGTACTCATGTGGGGGTTCAGCGTGTCCGCAACATGCCGGTCTTTCCCGTGAATAAGCAAGAGCGCGGTCCTTCGTCTCCTTCACTCCACCATTTCCGCCGTATTCGTAGCCGCCCAGCGGCGCTGCCGGGGGCGAGACATCGTTCGTCGTCAATGGCAGCTTAGTATACCAACGGGCGTGAACTGGGCGCGTGCACCAGATCGAGTCTTGAGAGGATGTTTCCAAGGATGCTGTTCTGCGGCACATATCTACTTTTAAGGAACACTTGGAGGCGTTGAAATTCAGCCGCTTCGGCCGCTTCAGTGATTTGGAGAGCCACCTGCCTTCTCTGCGTGCTGTGAGAATTCACAAACAAGGGTCGTGGACTTTGGCGGTGAGGCACCACAGCGGCGAGTAGATACGTACGGAAGCACGGCCAACGTCAAGGCTGACGATTCACATGGCAGATAGATACGTATGATGCACGGATACATACACTCCTCACCGTTGTGGCTGAGCGCACCGCGGGATGTTGTGATGCCGGTAACCTCACGTGTAGGTCGTCGCTCAAGCTCTTTGAATGGGTTTCGCGGCGCCTGAGACGGGCCTATCGGCTCTCAAATGGCGGTGCTTCGAAGGTGTCAGGCCTTTTGTTCCGTAACACCGGCCTCAAACGCGTCACGCCAAGCCTCTTGGAATCTGACATCCTCTTTTGGTTTCCGTCGAAGGTCGAGCTTAGGTCCAAGTGCTTTAACGATCCTCTTCCCTTCTACTCTACGACACCGCTGACGAACCCTTCCTCTTCTCAGATTTAACGCACATCCAACTACTACGGCTCTCACGACCTTCTAACGACGCCTCCTTCCCCTCCGCTGCCCCTTTGCAAACCCACCCCTCGCCTATCCACGCTGTGCTGATCACCCCATCCCGCCGCCTGTCAACCAACGCACGCACCAAAATAACCCCATCTTCGGGTTAACAGCCCGTTCCACCGCAAAATCGTAAACACACGAGAAATCTCAATACTACAACGCAAAAATGGGAATCATGGAGAGCATCGGGTCTGAGATGAAGACGAGGAATTTCAGTGAGTGGGATTCTCAGCTGAGCGGCCTACGGAGAACTGCGGCTGTTTCAGGTCGAAGGTGGAGTGCTAACGTGCCCATAGGTATATACGGTCAATGGTGAGCGACGGAGCCGCAGCAGATGAGATCATGGGTATGAGAGAGCAGCTAGCTGATTCCCGACGGGCGTACAGGACCGGTATCATCGCCATCCTCCTGTGCATTGCAGTCGGTATCGCGAACATCTTCCACTTCAGCGTGATCATCATCTTCTCAGTTATTTGCCTGTGAGCATTCTCCCCACCCGTCGTCAGTACGGTCGAGCGCGCGTGTGTGTGTGTGGATCTGACCAGGAAAAAACAGTGTCACCGGACTTGTCCTCATCTTCCTCGAGATCCCGTTCCTGCTCCGCATCTGCCCCACCTCGCCAAAATTCGACACGTTCATGCGCAAGTTCCATTCCCTCTGGGGAAGAGCCGCCTTCTACGGCGTCGCTTCGCTCGTCCAGTGGTTGAGCTGCATCATCCAAGCCACAAGTCTGATCGCTGCCGCGGTCCTGTTGATGTTTGCCGGACTGTTCTATGCGCTCGCTGCAATCAAGGGACAACAGTTCGTGGGTAGCAAGACGTTGGGAGGCCAGGGCGTGGCCCAGATGATTGTTTAGTTTAGACTGCGGTGGCGGTTCAGGCGATCCTCGGTTGGTTATTTGGAAAGGGGGGGGGGGGGGGTGGGGGGTTTACCGGTTGCCTGGCTGACCGGCAAAAAGTAACGGCTATGCTATTCATGTGTGCGGAACGATGCGTCTTGTGTGTGCGAAATCGGGAGTGTTCTTGTGCGATCTCATCAACTGGGGGCTTTCTGGGGCGAAGAAAAGGGAATGAAAACGGTAACAGACATGTCTGATGCGATATGTGACTGATGATGGGTCGATGCTTTGCTGCCGGTCCAGATGTCCGGGCTCTGCTCCATTCCTTTCCCCTTCATTTGCTGTACACTTCCTAGTACGCCCCCTCATGTGTATCCAGCGGTAATGTTTTATCGTGGTTCTTTCCCCTCCGGGGTTACGTTCTGTTTTCCTGTCATTTGTCTCTTTATCCCTTATTCTTGGCCTGTTTTGTGATTTCCCCCGTTTTAATTATTCTTTTCTCCTCTTCTTTCCTTTGCATTGCATTCTTCCCTCCACAGCTGTCATGACATGCTCCCCCATTGCTCCCCCGGTGTAAGCGATGGGAGAACCAGAAAGGAACGATGTTTCAATGATCGATTCGAGATGGCCTTGGCTATCGGGGTTTAAAATGCTGCATGTGACACGGTTGTTGCCTGTATCCACGTGAATCGGAGCAGGCTGAGGATGAGTCGTCCATGCGCTGATACGAGATGGCAGCGTGACGGAAAAGGCCAACAAGTAACTATGTATGTATCTACTCTTCCGTATCTCGCACGTTTGTTTGTCTGCACCCGCCCATGCTCCGCATATGTAGGAACATCCTGTATCATTGCCCCCGTGCTCAACACGGATTTCTCCACGCGGGTTTTCCCATTCTTATCACCATCTTCGTTTGCAGAGCTGGTATGTAGGTACTCTATAGATATGATTTCTGTAACTGAGTGCTCTAGCAAGTACATAAGATCCTCTCCCTATCGCCAACCCATCTCTGGCGGCGGCGGGAGGTGCAGACGGAGGCAGTCGCGGACGGTTGAAGTCCGACAGAGTCAAAGTATCGTACATAGTCTGCATGAGAGAGGAGTGCTCCACACGCAGAGTACATAGCGGACCCTCCCCGGGAAGGCGAGGCGAGCCAATGTGGGTTACGTGATGGATCTTCGTAATGTCGGGGTGGCTATTGCTGGTGGTGCACGGGGATCGTGAGATGGCGGGGCAGGCTGACAGCTAGGAGGGGTGGTGGGTGGCGGGTGGTGGGTGGTGGGGTGGGAGAGTGACAGGGAGCGTCGCAGGGGTAGAGAGTTGCTTGCAGGTTGAGCGATTTGTTCGTATCTACTGGCAGCCCGCAGGCTGCGGTGTCGGCTTCGATCGAGACGGAAGAGCGGTGGAAGACCTGAGGAAGGGAAGCAGCGGCATCCGAAAGCTCGATTCCGTCGACAGAGTGGCAGCGGAAGACAGGCGGACGGATGGATGCAACTCTGGATGGACGGATGGGTGGATTGATTGATTGAGAGATTGAGAGATTGAGAGATTGAGAGATTGAGAGATTGAGACGGGGAGATTGGGAGATTGGGAGATTGGGAGATTGGGAGATTGAGAGATTGAGAGATTGACGGCGGGGTTAATTTGAACGCCATCTCTGTGCTCCGTGAATCGACAACCCCCGCAGCTGTGCGTACTCTAGAGTATGTAGTATGTACCTACTCGGAGCAAAGGCTGGGAAGTGGAAGCGACGGAAAGCTTTTCTGGCGGCGGGCCTGGAGAAGAAAAAAGGCCAAAGCCAAAGCAACGCCCGAAGATATCAGCCAGCAGACCTGCCGACGGCGATGGTATCATGCACAAATGGCAGTGACGATCGTGACACGAAAGAAGAAAGAAGGAGACGAGGAACGTGATCCCAACGAAGCATGGTTCTCGGATCGAACGAACCAACGAACGAAGGCATGTGGAAACAGCGGTGGGTAGCAGGCACAGCGTCGAATCGCCATCTATGGGAATGTGGTGCCATTTCTTTTGCCGCCGTCTTCGAGCGGAAGCGGTGCCCCCGCCAGTCATGTCGAACCGACGTTCCCATGACTTGCTTCTTGCGTACTTGCCTCATCACGATCGTTACGTGCTGCCTCCTTGTCCGGCATCGTCATAATGGCGTCCCCCCGCTCCGCACTGCTCCTTGCGGACTGCCTGACTAGCTGGCAAGTGCCGGATTAGTATCAGTATCCAGGAATGCAATCGGCAAGGCAGGAGAGAGGCGAGGTGGAGTGCGCTTTGCTTTGGAAGCATCTGTGTGTATCTGCTCTAGCTGGGTAGGTCCATACATGTAGGCAGGAGGTCGTAATTGCTCCATGTGAGGTACGCCACTGACCGTGCTCTACAAATATCTCTCTGCTGCCCCCATCCGCTATTATTCTGGGAGAAAGAACCCCCCCCCCCCCACCTTCCTCCCCGAGCTCCACCTCCGTTGGTGCTTCCGTCTTGTGGCATCAGAAAAAAAAAAACACGCACCGTCGAGCTCCCTTCGTTGCTATCAATCTTCCTTCCTCTTCGTCTCATTTAACCCCCCGCATTGATTTGGACCCTGAGATCCATCCCCTCCACAACATACTTCGGCACTATGGCAGCACAAGCTCCGCCGTCGATTCCTCCTCGCCCTGCGCGGGTTTCGCAGCCAGCTGCTGGCTCGTCGACGAATACGCCGGCCATCCCGCCTCGCCCCGTCCGGCCGGCCGCTGCGGCAGCTGTCTCGCCCACGAAACCCCCGGAGACCGGCCTTCTATCGCCGTCGCCGTCGCCGTCGCCATCGCCGGATATAATGGAGCCGGAGCCAAAGACGATAGGTTCCTCTACCGAGCTACACGCTCCGGTTGCTCTCCCGAGCCGTCCCGCTCCGGTCCCGAAGACCGAGAGCGAGCAGAATATTGCCCTCTCCACCTCAGCTACGCCCGTCACGCTCTCCGGGACTCCATCCGAGCTCGAGGGCATTCCCCAGATCGGCCGTAGGGTTCCCATGTACCCCAATGCCGGAGATGTCCAGGCTCCTACGCCTAGTGATACTCCGAGCGGAGGAAAGAAGAAGCATGTCTATCGTGAGGAATGGGAGATGGGTGAAGGTGCCTACGGTTCGAAGAGGAGAGAAACGCCGTACAGTATGCTTTTCCCGCCCCCTCACCTTGTTTTTTCCTCTCCTTTCTTTTCTTTTTTCCTTCCGCTGTTTTCTTTCTCTTTCTTTGCTTTTCTGCCCCACCTTGAGGGGCTCCGAAGACTCATGAAGACCTAGGCATGAGCTCTGTGGATCTCAATGCGACAGTGGCTCACGCCGCATCCCCGGCGGGTGTTGGTGTGGACGAGTCGGAGCATGGAGTGCCGGATGAAGAGCTTGCATATCTCGCCAGTGACCACTACGTCAAAGTTCTCTCCCGGTCACAGTCTCGGGTACAGTCCCGATCGCAATCCCCGGTCCACAAACGGGAGTCGGCACGGATCCCATCGACAGACGCAGCAGGTCATGGGGAGGCAACCGATGACAATGGCAACGTCATCCATGTCGAGGACCCCGCCCATGGCGCTGGCTACCTCCGTCGCGGTAACTCTGAGCATGCAGTTTCTCGCGCCCAGTCCCACCACGAAGACGAGGATGAAGAACGAGAGCAGTACTCGATCCTGGCTGAAGATGAAGTCCTCAAGAGACAGGAGGGTCAGTACATGCAGGCTGCTGTCTACACCCCCAGTTACACCCCCAGGCACCCGCGGAGCAGGCCTGCCAGTTCGATGGGTCACCATGGCGATGTTGAGGGTGCTTCTCTTGAACTCACTACCAGGTTTAAGAGTGGCATCGAGTCGCGAGATTCGATGCGTACGCCTTACGAGGAGCTTTCTCCCGCTGATGTGAATGCTAAGCCGCTCTTCCCCGAGTCGGACGATGAGGTGGATGAAGCTGCGAAGAACCAGCTCGGCGAGAAACTGAAGCGTCCTGGTTTGAGCGAACAGCGTTTCCCCTCTCGTGATGTCTGGGAGGAGGCGCCGGAACACGCACAACTTGAGGCTACCATTGAGAGCCCTCTTCCGGGAGGCGCGGAACCGGTAGAGGACTACGATCAAGAGGAGATGGCCCGCAGAAAAAGCGTTGAACCAAAACAGCAGTACATCCGCGGTCAGCCTCACGAGCACTACGAGCCCGGAGACGAACAAGAATATGAACGCAAAGCGAAAGAGGCCGCTAGGAAGGACACCGATTACCGTTTGGACCTGAAGGACCTACCGGAGGATGAGAGACTCCGCCGCCTCCACAAGCACGTTGACAACGAAGACACGGCACCCGAGAACTCGAACGGCAGGAGACGTGTTGAGAGGAAAAAGTTCCCTAGCAACGACATCTGGGAAGATGTCCCTCCATCGCTCGACCTCCAGGAGGAAATCGAGCCTTGCCCGATTCCCGAAAAAGAAAGAGCTACTACAGGAAACATCAGTGCTGTAGTGTCTGACTCATCAACATCTGTTGCTCGCCCAACTACCGGCACACCCACCGAAGGCTCTGCCGCTCCCACTAAGCCCGTTGTCCCCTCAAGACCATCGGTGCCTGCTCGTCCCCATCGTGAGAAACGACTCCCAGCCACCATCCACGAGCAGCCTGAACCTCCGGCTACCCAGTCTCCGACCGAAAGGAAGGCACCACCGAGTATTCCCGAGAGACCTAAGCCCAATATCCCCGCTCGCCCCATCGGCAAGCTCGCCGGTTTTGTCCGAGCCCAGCCCGATGAAGCTCCCGAACCAAAACCGAAGCCTCCTGTCCCTTCCCGCACTGGTGGAAAGATTGCTGCGCTGAAGGCCGGTTTCTTGGGCGATCTAGAATCTCGCCTTAAGCTCGGACCGAGCGCCTCGCCAAAGAAGGAAGAGAAGAAGGAGGACGAGGAGCCCGTTAAGGAAGAACCCCTCACCGACGTTCGGAAATCCAGAGCTCGTGGGCCTAGGGGACGGAAGCTTCCCACCAAGGAGGAGAAGCCGGCTGTCGCTGAAGTTGTGCCGAGGGATTGTAACTTCGTTGGTGTTTGGACTGTTTTCACGCTGGATCGGGATTTAGACACAGTGCTGGTTAACCCAGTCTCCGAGGAGAAGGAACCTCCGGTCTCCGAAGACGATGCCTCCGTCGTGAAAGGGGATAATGTTTCTGCGCCTGCCGAGAAGGAGGACAAGAAGGAGGAGGCTCCTACAGCTACTACCCTTCCCGGCGTTACTGGAACAGGAGAACAAGCCATTCAAGAAGTAGGGCGTTCGTCCGAGCCAGTCGAAGAGAAGGAAGACAAGCCCACCGCTGCCGAGGAGGGAAACCCCACACTCGCCCCTACCGGCGAGCACCCCGAGGATGCAGTCGTGCCGACCATGGCAGAGGTGGGCTCCCAGAAGCCCACTCCGATTGAGCCCGTCCCCAAGGACTCGGAGCTTGAACCCGAGGCCGCTGGTGAAGCGGGTGTTGCGGAGAGGGTGGTTAAGGGGGGATAGGCCTTGCTGGCTTTATAGTTACAGAGCTTGACTTTCTTTTTGTTTGATTGAAGAGAGTTCCCTTTCCCTGTCTTGGTGGCTGATATGTTGCACTCGCGGTGGCACTTTCGTTTGCTTTCCTTTCTGTCGCTCTTTCGTGATGTGTGTACTCTACTTGCTTGCACTTGTGGGTAGATGGTGATATGACAAACGGACAGCTCTGTCCATGCGGCTGCATGCCCGGTATATAAATGAATGCCATTCGTTTCTTGGGAATGGTTAACTACACATGCTGGGCTGTGTGTGCACGTTCACTATGAACGACTGGTACCTAGAATCCTGTATGAAGCTGGGGATCGAGCATCTCGCTCTCTCAGATGGAGCGATTTATTTCGCAGTCAACTGTTTGATGGTCATATTCTTGCGTGATCGGATGAATCCCAATTTTCAGATCACATCTTGAAGGACGGATTCGTAAACTCCCTGCCCATACCAGCGACCTTCTCGGCGAGCTTCAATTTCAACTGCTTCGCCGATTCACCACACAGTTCATACACCGTTGCGAGGTTGAAGATCAACCCCGAAAACACCGTTCCCTTCTCCAGCAGGCCCTCCAACATTGCTCTCGCCTATGTAGGGTATTTCACGTCAGTTCTTACTCGTCTGGTGAGGGGGCGGGTGTAGTGGGACCGGAGGGAACGAACACTATCGAGTCGTGCAAGGTACAGCTCACATACGGCCGCGTTACAAGTGACGACTTCGTCGGGGGGTAATGCAGCCCAAACCTCGGCAGCGGCAGCCCATTCCCCATCGGCCATTAGCAACAGCCCCCTGATAACGCCATCATCGCCGGCGGCCTCCCGGGCCTCCTCTAGCATTCCAGCTTTGATCATCAACAGGGGCAGGAGCCCCTTGTCCGCCGCCTTCAATCCCTTCAGGTGTCTTACGGCGGCGGCGAAATCGCCGAGCAGGACGAGTGCGTTCGCGACTCTTATGCCTAGATCCCGGAGCCGTCCGCGCCACACACTCCGCTCCTCGAGGGGCAACGACAGGTCCGTCGCCACGGCGCGGCACTCACTCGCGAGCTCATAGTACGCGCCGATCGCCCTGCGCGGATCCGTGGCCGCACCGAGACCGATCGCGAGCACCCGCAGCTCCCACGGGAGAATGCTGCGCCCCGTCTCCGGAGATAGGTAGAACGGCGCCGACAGGTCCTGGAACGCTTTGATCTCCTGTGCCGCGAGAGAATGTGCGTTGCTGAGGCACAGACTGAGGAGACGCACATACCATAGCTCGAGGATCTGCGCGTTGGACGGCGAAGGCGAAGTGGTCAGAGCTGTTGCCGAGGCGATCGCGGCTGCGCGAAAGTGGAGCGTGCTCAGGAGCTCGGTTGGGGAGGTCGAGGTCGGTGCTGGCGCGGAGAGGAAGGGTGGGAGCAGCGAGTTGGTCGGCAGAGGGTGGAAGTTGGTCGGGTGGAGCAGGAAGGATAGGTCCTTTGTTTGCAGGGTGGGGGCCACCGCCGGCGTCGGGGAGACGGGAGTGGAAGAGGCGGCGGCCATGTTAGACGCCGAGGCCGATGTGGATATGGTGGGTGAGGCGGTGGGGAGGTCATCGAAGTCTAATGGACCTTTGGTGCGACGGCGGGGGACAAGTACTGTATGTGCACCGAAAACCTGGGAGTTAGCAAGGGACTTAGTCGAAGCTTGAGTTAAAGTAACCGACAAACCCCGGCGTTCGTCTGTGGAGATCGCGCGTGAATGGCCCTTTTGAGGTGCGGTGGGTGGTGTGGCCATTTTGTGTGGATTGGGAGCTGCGGTGATGCGGGCTTGACAGGTAGGTACATGGGTAAGTTATCATCGAAGCTGTTGGGACCGAGGCTGAATAGTGGATGAGTCATCCGGGTAATTAACGAGCTATCTAAAGCCAGTACGGCTCCTCTAAGCTTTCTCTACCTCGTTACCTGTTCCTGCTACCCATCACGACAACCCATTCAATGGCATCCCACGAGACGACGCACCGTTCCCACCGCTCTCGCCGCAGCGAAGACGACCGCGAAAAGTCCAGACGCCACCGTTCAGCCTCCCCGCCCCGGCACCGACACCGTCACCATCATCCCGCAACCCACCGCAAGAAGCGCACACGCCCTACAGCCGCGATCGTGCTCCCTCTCAACGCGGCGCCAATATCTCCACGAGACTTTTCCCTGCTGTCGGATCTTTTCGAGTCCTACCTCGACGTGCAAAAGAATATCGAGTTGCACACACTTTCCGACCGTGAGGCAAAAGGAAGGTTCAAGAGCTTCGTGTCGCACTTGTAAGTTACCCCTAGTTACCACCAGTTTTGCGGAAACGTGATTGGGGGAGTTCTGGGGCGGGCTAATTGTCAGCAATCGTGGTGAACTAGCACGGGGATGGTATGAGCGCGTTGTTTCCGCGCAGCGTGACGGTCCCAGTACCGCCGTCGTCGTCGCCACTACCTCCAGAGAACCACACACAAAACGCGTCCGTCGCTCGGAGCCACGTGATGACTCCCCCGACTCTTCCCCCGACTCCTCTGACGATAGTGACTTCGGACCTGCGTCGCCACTAGACCTGCAAACCAGCCAAGTCACTAGGAAACACGGCCCCGTGCCGCCAAAGATGCAGGAGTTATCGCTACAGCGAGAGCTGGAGGCGGAGGATAAGGCGTACCAACGCGCGGATAGCGCTCATGCTCGAAGCCTTGATCGACGCGCGCAGAAGGAGGCGCTGGATGAGCTTGTCCCTCGGGCGGAGCCTGGGACCAGGGAGCGACAGCTGGAGAAGAAGAGGGAGGTCAATGAGAAGATGCGAAGATTTCGTGATCCATCACCCGGTGGCGAGGTCGATGATAGTACTCTTCTAGGAGCAGGTGCGGGCGGTGGTGAGAGCTTTGCCCAGAAGAAGGCCGCGCTGGAGAGGAAGAAGAACGAGCGCGAGATTAGGCGCGAGCAGTTGCTCAAGGCTAGGATCGCGGAGAGGGAGGAGCGAGTGCAAGGAATGAGGGAGAAGGAGGAGAAGACTATGGCCATGCTCAAAGCCCTGGCTGCGAGTAGGTTTGGTGGGCCGATGTCTGGAACGTCCGAATGAGCAAGGAATTGAGGTTGGTTATGCTCCTTGCACTATTTAACTAGTTCTGTTGCCTTGCCATCAGGCTTAATTGTGTGGTAATGTTTCGTAAAGTTATGCAAACAATGAATCACGAGCCAATGGGTACCAAACATGTTCCAAATTCAGAAGCTAAAGACCAGCTAAAACTCCTTCGCGCAGCAAAAGACAAAGTCCATCCATAAAGAAACACAAAATTAAGTCATTTCAGTCATCAATTTCAACATCGTATTACGCATCGAGACACCCGTCGTGTCTCTGTTCCCCGTCCCCGTCCTTCCTGGGTAGGTGAATCCCAAGCGACTCAAACTTGTCGGCGATTTTCCTTCCCAGCGCCGTAGTGGTGACCGCAGGTTCCGTAGGAGTAAGGATCTCCTGATCGAACAATCCTACTCCCTCTATGACGTCGGGCACACGCTTTGTAGGCCACAAAGACTCCTTTATCAGCTTTTTGTAACCATTGACGGCCTCAAAGAGGTCGGACTTGAGGACGTATTCGTTGTCGCCATGGGCAGTGAGAATCCTAGTGCATGTATGTCATGGTTAGCTATTGAGGGAGCGAATGAAAGATGTTGGGAGGAACTCACGAGCCGGGTCCGTAGAGGTACTTCTTGTGTTCTCCCTTGAGATTCGGTACATCCGTTCCGTAGGAACAGATGATATGCTCGAAGCCCTCAACGTCATGATCCAACTCGACGGGACCATATCCAACGTTCATGAATTTCAGCTCGACCCCCTCGATACCCACAACGGCACCTTTGATCATCGCCACAGTCTCGTCAAAATCACCCGCCACACGAACAGCGATATCGGCACGTGCAAAGGCAGGGATGACATTTGGTGCCACACCACCCTCGATCCGGCCAATATTCAGCGTCGATTCACCGAGCAAATCGCTTCCAGGCAGATGCAGCGCATCCAATCTAGCAAGGGCTTGTATGAGATGTGAGTTTGCGTTGATGCCGAGGTGGGGGTATCCGGAATGCGACGCTTTGCCCGACGACTCGACCGAAAACAACAAGATCCCCTTATGTCCGACAGCAAGCTTGTTTTCAGTCGGCTCGCCAAAGATAACTGCCTTCCAGGAGACGCCGAGGTTATTCGCGGTCTTCATTCCGTCGCCGGTGATTTCCTCGCCGACAACGTACAGCAGTGATACGTCGCCCTCCGAAAGCACGCCTTCGCGGATCAACTCCTCTACCGCAATGATCTGCGATGCCACGGAGCTTTTCGCATCATTGCTGCCGCGGCCGTAGATGGTGCTGCTAGCCGCCTTGTAGGGAATAAACGGCGGCACGGTATCTATATGGCCCGTGACAAGACTGTGCGTGCTTCTGTTTGTACCCAGATACGCAAACACATTCATACGATCACCGGCATATCCAGATACGGCTTGTGTCTCGACCGTGAAGTTGCGGGTTGCGAGATACTCGGCTAGCCATGTTGCTACGGCGTTCTCGCTTCCAGTGACAGAAGGGATCTCGACGAGGTGGCGGTGCAGAGAGAGGACAGGAGATGAGGCGATGGGGTCCGCGAGGTTTTTGAGGAATTGTGGGAGTTCGAGACGGTTGCGGAGAGAGGCAATCGACGGGATCTGTTCGCTGTAGGAGAATATCGCCGATCTGAAATCGGAGACTTTTGGAGGGAGTTTGAAAGGGAGTTGCAAAGGGAGTTGGAGCCCATGGGAGGCCGCGGGATAGGTGAGCAGTAACACGGAGGAGAGCGCGTGGAGTTTCATTTTGTGGGTACTGGGTTGTTGAGAATCTCACACTCTGACTTGAAAGGCTGCTGTGGGGGGTGGAGGGCGAGTTGTGTTTGGATATGGCTGTCTTTCTTTCTTGGTTGGTTCGACGGCGGATGCTGTGATGATAAAGAGTCGAAGTTCGCCCAAATCAAGCAAAACGAAGACATGACGACACACGCATCTCCAGCTGTTAACTAACTAGTTACACACATCTAAATCCGTTTGCCAATCAGCCACCGCCGCCAACCGAATCCACTAGAGTAGTTAGAGCCACGGCCACGACGACCACCACCAGCACTTTCACCTCTTTAGCCATCCAACCCACCAACGCCGTCAAAATGTCAGCAATGGACATCGACGACATTCTGCAAGAGTTCGATGCTGGCGGCGCAGTCCACGATGCTTCAAAGGATATCCAAAACCTGACAACCGCCTGGATCGCCGAGCGGTCAGCGCCAGAGATAATGCCGTTCCAGGCGGCGCTCGTGGACCGACTTACGGAACGGATCCGGCAGCAGATCGAATTGGTCGAAATGGAGACAGGAAACCTTGACCCTACCTCGAATTTCAGACTCATTCTGGTACAGACAGAGCTTGAGAGGGTGAAGTATCTCGTTCGCGCATATTTGAGAATAAGAATGCATAAGGTACCCCACCACGAGAGGGCGGTCTATCTCAATTGCTTGCTTACGGCACGGGGAGATTGAGCAGATCGACAAGTACTCCTTCCACATCCTCTCGAACGCCTCCGTCCGCTCCAAACTTGCGCCGTCGGAAGTATCCTACCTCAAGTCTCACCTTGCACTACTGAACAACCACTTCCTGTCGTCGTTCCTCCGGAACTTCCCCGAACAGTTGCGGAGACTCGACGATACCGCTGGAGGGATCTCGATGGTCGAGGAACCAGATATGGATAGCGCCGTGTTTTGCCGTGTCGTTAGGGAAGTGCAGAATGCTGTTGTGCGCATTCCCGGCACAGATACTGAGTTTGAGCTCGCGAAGGATGATGTGTATGTGGTCAGATACAGTGCGGTGAGGGAATTTGTGGTTTCTGGCGATGTCGAGTTGATATGACCATCTGCGGGACTGTTGCTATCTATGCATGGTGTACGGCGGGGCGTTTGGTGTTTTATTTGGACCTCAGCTTGCTTGCATTTCACAATCGGTTTCGTCTGGACACTAGAGATATAGTTATATGCCAAAGCCATCCCCGCAAGAAGTATCAATCCTTGGATCCGCTACGTCCACCTAACTACAGGCTTCAAGCCGGTACGAACATGCAACCGAAGATACTACGGCAGTGCACCAACCAACTATGTTGAACTTGCAGATTTGGAGGAGCTTTCTTTACCGTCTTCCATCTTCCCCACAATCTCCTTCCACCTCACCGCAAACTCCCATATAGCCTCATCCCCCCGCAGCCCCGCTTGCACTACCTCCCGTGGCAACTTACTCGCCGAGTGTTGCGGCGACGCAAATGCATACGCCTCGGGGTCCCCCTTCTTTACCAGCCTCAGCTCGACTGGCCTGGGTCCATCCCCATCCGTCACATCGCCATATGGCAACTCCAACAGCTCCACCCATGAAAACAAGACCGGATCCGTCCGCGGCGCAAAGGGGTTGATGTCGATGAGCCACGTTCGCCGCCTCTCCTCCTGGTCCGTGAACGGGATGTAGACGTCGAACACGAAGTTGTCGTTGGGAAACGTATGCTTCAAGTTCTCATTGAAGAACTCCCGAATGCACGACAAAAGTTCGCGCTTCATCGACTCGAGGAACTCGAAATGATTCAGCTCTCGCTGTGACACGGCGAGCAGCCGTCGGCCGCGCACAAAGCACCGGAACTCCATACTCGGATTTAGTTGGAACCATTTACGCAGGACAAGGAAGTATGGGATATTCGCAGTGGTGATCTCCTCCTTGTCGCTCTGACCGTCAACGCAGTCGTCAAATGCGTGTTCGAGGTCGTGCGTGATGTAGTCGCTCGATTTGAACAAGAGGTAGATATCACCGGGCGTTCGACACTCCGCTGTGTTATTCGCCGTCATGAATGTGGCATCTTTGGGAGACGACCAGTTCAATTTCGGGTATACGCGTCCACCCAGCTCTGCAATCGTGTCTTTGATCTTCTGGTGCAGCTCAGGGAACTTGAGAGTAGGGCAGCTCTCGCCCTCACCAGAGGAGTCCTCGTCCTCTGAGTCGGAATCAAGTGTTGTGATTTGTTCCTCATCGGCAGGAAGAACGATTCCATCGGCGCGAAGGTAGGCGAGGAAATCAGGCGTCAGCGGTATGATGCGTGTCTTTGGTGTCAGGGAGCGATAGGTGGCGTGCCATTTGTGGTATGAGCAGTTTAAGATGTGTGACTTCTTGACGGGGGGAAAAATATCGTGCAGCGTCATTGCCGTGGCGAGTGTAGGAGATTCCGATTCTATGGCGGGCGTTGCCATTTCTGCTATTCAGTTGGAACCGCAGAAGTTGATTAACGGGAGGAGTTTTATCGGTGTTGCTGTTCGTTTGAATGACTCTTCGCGCGATTGAGTACTGACTTGACTTTGATGCTGCTTAGGTGTGGGGTGGAGGGGCAAACGGCTAAATTGAGTAAGAACGCTTCCTGAAAGGGAATTTCCGCAATTACTAACCAATGATGATGACTAGGCATGCACGTCGTAAGAAAGAAAAGAGCCACAAGCAACTGCAGCTGTTTTTCGAAGAGCTCCATCCTTATTAACTACGCCAGTTGTTTTCCTCGTGCATGTCCATACTGTGCTCCTCTCGTCATCACTCAGACACAACGAAGTGACTTTCTTTACGACGACAGCTCCTCCGAAGCTTCACGCTCATTATCTCCTTGCCACTGCGAACGAGACTCTTAGTTGGTGGTCGTCAATAAGATGTCCTTCCGCACTCTCACATCAACGATACTATATCGAGGACTGACCACAGTGCCAGCTTCACCATGGCCAAAGGTGCCCCAAAGATAACTGTGTCGATGAGAAAGGTGCCGGTAGAAGGAGCAGCAAATGCAAACAATTCCCAAATGCAGTATGCGAATACGCAGGCGCCGGCGGTGAAGAGGTGCGTATCTTTACTTGAACTTGGCTTTACGTTTTTATGCAATCCTGCTTTTCTTTCCGCATATAAAGGAGTAAAAGGAGTAATTGGCTGTCTCTTGCGGCATATGCTATTGCAGATGCTCTTCTCCGCGTCCACGGGAGTTCCTTTGGATTTTTCGCTCTACTTCTGGTTGGAGGGCTGCCTCATTGGTTACCTGCACCACGCAGGGTTTTTCACGTCCGCAAACTTCATGCCCACAATCCCTTCCTACGCGCATACACATACACTTACATACTTATCCAAGCCTGTCTACTGCTTTTTTTGTTTCTTCCAGACAATTCTGCGTATCCTCAATTTCCTTTGTTTGTTTCCTTTGGGCTAACAGGAAGTCTGCTGCCATCCTTAGACCTCCACCACCGCCGGTTTCTACGCGGAAAGGAATCCCCCCTACGTCACCTCTGCTGCCGGCAAAACCTCGCAGCAAAGTGCCCCTATACGTAGGCGGGACGTTCTTGTACGCTTTGGTCGTCTATGGCGCCTACGTCTTTATTTCGACATCCAACAGTATCCCGGAGGGATCAATCCACGCAAAGCCCTTGGACAAGCAAGAGGATATCAGCCACATATACGACAGCATAGCAAAGAAGTATGATAAGGAGATCTGGACTAGTGAATTCTTCATGGGCATGCCTTTGCTTCGTAGGAGCATGGCAAAGCGGGCCGCCGTGAGTGTCCATCAAGTGGTGTTTTCATGATTGCAAGGGGTCAGAGCTAATGCATCAGTTGACTCTAGGGCGATGTTCTTGAGGCCTCTGCCGGAACGGGCAGAAACATCAAGTGGTATCCGCTTTCCGGGAGGAAGATAACTTCCATCACCATGGTCGACACCAGCGCACCCATGTTGCAAATCGCTCGCAACGTCTTTCATGAACGCCATCCCAAGTACAAGAACGTACACTTCATTATCCAGGATGCTGCCACCCCGTTAGCGTCACCCTCAGGTGGGAAATTTGACACGGTGATCCAGAGCATGGGATTATGCTCGCACCACTCGCCCGTCCAGCTCCTCCGCAACCTCGGCGATGCTTGCAAGGACGAGGGTAACATCATACTTTTAGAACATGGAAAGAGCCACTACGATTGGTTGAACCGCATCCTGGACCGATTTTCCGAGAAGCATGCAGAGATGTGGGGATGTTGGTGGAATAGAGATGTGGAGGCCATTGTCGCCGAGAGTGGACTGCGGATAGTCAAACTGAAGAGGTATCATTTTGGAACCACTTATTGGATCGCGGCGAAGCCACCGCTGAGAAATGATACGCCTTCGAGTGCGAAGTGATGAGTTGGTGTACTTTTAGGTGAGTCATGTTTGGAATGAGTTATCTCTTCTGTCACAGCACAGTCCACCGGTCTGCAAGCTCCGTCATGTCGTGTGAGTGGCCTCGCAGACTCCTGCCATGTGATCAAGAATTTCGGATACCGAAATGAAAGTTTATAGACTAGTCATTCGCGTTATATTAACGATCGCCAAAGTTGAGTCAGCTAACAGCTACACAGAAAAGATAGGTGGGTTACATCGACAGATGGCGGTTGCACACTTGATTCCTATTGCGATGCATTCTATATTCTTGTACTTGTGTAGATACTTACTGTGACCACAAAACACTGGTGAGTCGGGCTCCCCGCATAACATTTCTCATCACTCAATAAAATGACTGAGACTGACTTCCCGGTGAAATATCAGGGACCTTTCCCTTCCAGCACAGCATCGGTGATCGTGACGTTGCGAGCCTTGGCGGCTACCCTAGAGCTTTCCCTTCAACGCGGCTGCAGCCTGCGAGCCGAGAAATTGAGGATCTTCCTGATTTTCGTCAGCGGACACGCAACGCAGCCTGGCAGAGACGGACAGGCATTTTTGCACAGATAACGAGACAGAACTTCCAATCGCCTAGCGGCTGCCTAGTTGTGGCGGTGAAAGGTGTGGTGGTCGCTCGTCAATACATCCAAGGTCATACCCGGATGCCTTTGTGGTTCTTTCTCCAGTCAAACTCCCACCTTGAGGCCACCGTGCATACGTATTTCCTTGGGCCTACTGTTCACTGGCCGGAGAACAACATGCCTTGGATTTTCCAGCGTCTTCGTTGATATCTCGCAGTCAAGTACTAGTACTGCGCGGCGTGGCAACGCGAAATTCCGAGATCTGGGCACGGGACCGACGGAGATTGCGGCTTATGGAATGAAGCCCAATCTGGCTGCTTAACCACTCTTATGATAAAGCTGACTGCCCGACTTGTGGCTAGGTGTGCACCCACGGCAGAGAGGAAATTGTGGACCTTCCGTCTAACAAGGGAAAAAGGATAAAAATGGAAATGAAAGTGCAATTCGTTGACTACCCAGCCCTTAACTCGCCCCCGCTTTTGCTTGACAGAGGTGCCACAGACCCCCCCCCCCCCCATCTTTGGTCAGTTCTCTTTTGAACAGAAAGTCTCTATGTCCAGGCACTGAGGTAGGCTCATTTTCTTCTTAGCCGTAAGTTTGGCGGTGTTGTGGCAGATTGTTCGGATTATTTACCGCAGGTAGATGTCTCCATCACGCCACCACCTGCTGTTTGCGAGGAGTGGTCTTTCCAGCCTGTATCAAGCTACTGCTGCAATGCGAATGCGCAATTAGTAATCCCCACACTCAGCCTCCTGTGGTAAGTTTGCTGGTGTTTCGAGCCCTATATCAGAAAAAAACTAATTAATTTGTTTATGCAGTTGATGGGAGCTCTATGTTTGCTGCATGTTTGTTATGGCAGCTGGATGTTTGCTGGGATTGGATGATATCCAAACCTGCAGCAGTACTTGAAACAGTTGTGGGGCGGCCACGAACGCGTTTGTGTCGGTTACGATAACCTCTTCCCGGACTGATGCCTTCAAAGTCTCATTCTCCAGAAATAAGCCCTTCCGTCTGCTGCTCCTCTGCTTTCGGCGGAAGTTCCTGGTTCTTTCTGGAGCAGAAGTTTGTCGCGCAACAGGCTTTGCAGTTCAAGTGGGGCACTACGACAAATATTGCCAGGGTCGAAAAGTACTAGGTATGTCAGAATGACCTGATGGAAGCCTCTCTGAAGTTTTTTTTTGGTCGGAATGCAACCCACTCATGTTTGCTAAGGTACCAAGCGGGACCAGTGATCTCGGTAATCCGATTGGTCGATGGGCCAGACAGGAAAAGAGCACACAGCATTGCACGGGCCGGAATTAACGGATGTTGAACTCAGGATTCTGCTGCGCCATCTTTGCTGAAGCGACACGATAAAAGACAATGCTATCTGGTTCAACCTCCAGTCTTCGGACTGCTCGAATCACCCGTGGCCCGGATGCCCGATAAGCGGCGAATTCCCGGTGTCCACGGCATAACATATCTTCTCCCTCGCTCACGGATGCATCACGAAGCGATTTAACACAAGACAATGAGATGATAATAGTGGCGCAAGCCAGCCATGGCTTCTTATTGGTGGCGGTGGTGGCGGCTGAACCTTGTAAAGAGCGCAGACTTGCTGCGAAAGTCAGGCCCAGAAGAGCAGCTTTCCAGGGCTGACACGACAGTCATGCCGTTGACGACAAGGCTCTCGCTACAGGGCGCTTACAACGGGGCCGCCCGGTGGGTAGCTATTATCGGGCTGGAGCAACTGCCTTGAATCGTCGAGCGTTCTCGCCCAAGAGGGACTAGTTCCGACCGCAGCTACAGATGACCCTAACCATCGTATACTCTAGACATCAGTAACTTTTACACCAAGTGAGATCATTCCCGTACGGCAAGTAGACGCAAATCAACGACGTCGGTATGCGGTTTGATGTTATCCTTCTCGTGTTGATCGCAGGAGACGACACGACAGTCAGGTTGTCGCTGACGGGGAAAGCCCGATGGGTACGTACTCGATTGTTGCGGTATGACTGCATGGCTCACAAAGCATTCCCATTACTTCACGGACGATGACTCGGGTGACCTGTCACATCCTATCACTCCGTTCCAGAGGTTTGGCAGGGTCGAAAAGAGATGCAATCACCAGAGGGGGTCCGTGTGACAGATCTGACAGGGGTTGCTGCGGCGACCAGCCAATTGCATCGCTCGAGCCACCACTGCAGATCAAGCGAAGAAGTCGAACAACGAATAATGCACGCCCGCAGATTCCCAAAGAGAAGAGCCGACACGGAGGGAAAGAAACGGACAAGCACCCGCATGCTTCGATTTCGGGTGTTAGGACCAAAGCGGCACATGGAACGGCTCGAAGGCCAATCTCCATATTCTTCCGACCTACCTGCCTGCCGCGACGGGGACGGTTGGAACCCCGGCAGGTTCGGACTCAAGTACGTTGCTCTATGTACCTATATACGCAGCCCAGATACGCAGACACCTGCCAACGGCGGGGGATCGATGACTGCGATACTGGTCCGAGAGTCCGATCCGATTCTCACGCACTGGTCTCTGGGCGGTGGACAGTAGGAGGAAGGTGGGAGGGGGGGGGAGGACGAGGGGGAGGACGAGGAAAGGAGGAGGGGGGAGGAAGAGGAGTTTGCCTGCCTAGGGGAGGGGGGGAGGGGGGGAGGGGCGACTTGGCTCACACGGTCAATCAAAGGCCCCGTCATACATGACGCCAAATCCTCATCCGCATCCACTCGTCCTAGAAGACAACCCTACCCACAAGAATTCTTTCTTTCTGCACTCCACAGTTTCTCCACTCCCATCCCCCCACCTTCGCCCCTCTATCTCATATCTCACTCAGCTTTCTCTGACTCGCGCGGGCATCCAAGCGTCTCCGAGGGCAGTTATCTCTTTATTCGAAGGGTTTCGATCGCAAATTCCTTCCTACTGGACTGGTTCAACGAACTGCTCGCCGCTCGTTGGTTTTCGCTATACGAAAAGAACAGGAAGCATATAAAAAGGAAAGGAAAAAAAAGCGGACTGTGCCTGCTGCGTGCAGAAAAAGAATACACCGAGGTCGGAACTGGTAATATATTATTCTGTTTTAGCACCGCCAGCCTCTGCCTTTCTAACTTTGCCGCGAGCGTCGTCAGCAGCGCTCTAGACTACTCGACAAATTTCTGCTCTGGAAGTGCAACTCTTTGACCGGAAACCAAACGAAGGAAGGGGAGGAACAATACCGGTTTCTGCAACCCTGCCTCAGCGGGAAAAAAAAAGAGTCGATACCTGCACCACCGTCGCGCCGCACTCTGCTGCAGGCCTGCCATTGCTCTGCAGCCTTGACTGGGAAGTCCCTTAGCTGCCTTCCAACCATTCCTGACCTAGCCGCCCTCGGCCATTGGACACATTCGGTGCAACCAACCCGCATCGTTTCCTTTTTATCCGACTTTTTTTTTTCCTGGCCGACCGATAAACCCCAAACCCCTTTCTACCATTCTTTTTTACATAACTTGGTGGACTGTAAGCAGGTAGGCGACATACATCAAACCCACTCTATCTAACGCTGGGGTCTACGATAATCCTCCCCTCTTCCTCCTCCTCCTCCTCTTCGTCTCCTCCCTCTCTTCGTCTCCTCCCTCTCTTCGTCTCCTCCCTCTCTTCGTCTCCTCCCTCTCTTCGTCTCCTCCCTTCCTCCTTCCCTCCTCCCTTTCCTCTTCTCTCTCATCCCCCCTCCTTCGTCTACTACTTTGTTCATCCTCATCAGGTTTTCGTGGCGATATCGCACCACTTTCACAAGGAAAATCATCCGTTCCTCCTCCCGCCACCCGCTCGGTAAAGAAAGAAAGAGACCATTGTGCTCGTCGCGAATTCAGACAAGCAGACAAATGCCATACAATACTCGTCGAAAGTCGCTCTCTCTACCGTCGCTCGGAATCCACTTGCCACACAGCTCGCGGTCGCAACAGACGCCTCCCGCTTCAGCGAAGGCAGATCACTCTCCGCATAAAAGAACAAAACGAGATCATTCCCCCACAGTAACTGCGGCGCATAAGCAGGGCCGCTACGACCCCACGCCGCCGCCTTCTCCGTCGCCGGAGAGTAAAATAAATTATGCCGCCATCAATGATGAGATCGTCTCTGGAGTCGCAAAGGTTCTGGAGCAAACCGGAAACCGTCCGCATACCGTGAAGGAATTGGCCATTTCTCTGGCTCCTATCGTCAACCTTGTTGAAAAGTAAGACCACCCTTCTCCCCACCCCCGTACACACTCGCGCTGCACACATCGCTCCCTCTCTATCTCGGCTACGATGTAAGCAAGCTGACACATGCGTTACCTCACATAGCTCGGCCAATCCCACCGCCATCATCTCGTCGCGCCTCAACACATACCTGAAACGAGGATTTACTCCGTCATCGCCATGTCTGCTAAAGAAGGAACTGATTACCACCCACCCTCGGCGCATTTATTTCTACCTCACGACGTGCCACCACCAGCCGATCCCTCGGCACGAAAATGTAATACCATCCAGTCGCCGCAGCGTGGTATCACCGGCCCTTTCGGACGCGGAGGAAGAAGAGATGCGCCGACGGCCGGAATTGTCGCCCAGTCCTGAGGTCGACCTTTCGTCGCACGAACTCGATGACGGCGACTCGACCGACACCGGCAGCCTCGTGTCGACGTCTACCAACATGATTTCCGGCCAGAGGACTCAGGCGGCTTCCTCGTTCAGTCACAAGCATCACCTCGCCTCCCCGCCGCTGGAAGGCGACGAACGCGAGTTCAGTCAATCGGCCATCTTCATTGACCGCCGATCCTCATCGCGCGAAAGTGACAGCAGGCAGACGGCCAAGCGCACAAGAGAGGAATACGAATCTGAAGGCGTGTCGCAAGACGAGCGCACCTACGAGGAGGCCGCAGCGACGTTGCTTGGCTACCCGACCGTGAGCAACGACGGCGCGTTCAGCAGCCCCACATTGGCGCCCACTAGCGATGACTCCAGCAAGCGCGAGGATGTCGAGAAGACTCCCAGCAAGATGATGCCTTCCTTCTCGGAGAAGGCGGATCTCTACAGCTGGAGCGGGGAGTTAGAAAGGCACCTTGGAAGTCCTGAGAGTGTAGAGCTTGATGAACTGGATGACATGCTGGACTTTTGATCGATCACAAGGGCAAAACCTTTGATCCCGCTTTTTCGCAACTGCCCCTTTTTTTTTCTTTTTTCCACGGCGCACCTTCGCATTGCCACTTTATCATATTGGTCCGTGGGATAGAATTCTGCTGTAAACATCTATCGCTACTCCTCTGTTTTTGCGCCGTTCGCTCTTTCCTCCTGTTTTTTTTCTTTTCTTTTTTTCTTTTTTCTAAGTTGGGTATCCTGGGCGTTTACTTTTTATGTGGTGGCGGTTTTTGATTACCAGCATGCAATGAGCCGACGGACAGTTGGATGGATGACAGTTGTTGTATATGGGCAATACCCAGCCGAGAAGCTGGCGACCACAGGAACTGATCAGTTGCCTTTTTTTACTCTGGTTTTCGGTCCTCTTCGTTGATGGATTGATGTGCGAGATCGGGGTGGAGGTGGTTGCGCGTTTACGATAGATCTGGAGTTGGGACAAAAGATCGAGAGAGAGAGAGAGAGAGAGAGAGAGAACGGAATGGATTGGATTGGATGTATTTTTAAGTGCTCAGTCCTCGGCGGAGAGAATTTTATCACTCGGTGGTTTTTTGTGCTTGTGTGCGCATGCCACATCGAGATGGGTTCTCGCATGCGAATAACGAATAAGTATAAATATATATATAAAAAAAACATCGAGATAGTTTGCGTTGGCGTAGAGGGATGCCATCCCACCAACTGGTCTCGACCTCACAGAGACACACAATCGCAACGCCCAGCCGTTCCCGCCGTTTTATCCGCTCTGCACAAACCCGCGATTCGAGAAAAGTCAATCTAGAGCCACACGCCGTGGTGGAGCCCTGTAACTCTATGCTTGGTGGCTGCAACTACATACCTATCCCCACAGCAGCGGGCACACGACCTGCGATGTAGATAGAGGAAAGCGTGTATGTACTGAGTGTAGAAATTAGCGTACACCGCATAATCTAGGTATTGTAAACAAAGAAGCCGATTGGTCAGAGAGTCGGACCACAGGTCCTATGTACGATTTCAAGTGAACCTGGTGCACACACAAAAAAAAAAAAAAAAAAAAATTTAAAGAAAATTGACTCGTTATTACAATTCTATTGACTCCTCATTACAATTCTATCGACTTCGTTAGATTTTTATTGATAAGTCACCACAAACCTGCTGACCCGACACCGGCTCGACACACTACCCTTATTGACTCCCATCATTCGCGATTCGCTTCCCGCGATGATGTTCAGAGAAATAACCTTTTTTTTGTTTTTTTTTCGCGTGAATTCCTCCATCACGTCACGTCACAGCTGTGTGATTGTTGTGGCGTTATGGCAACTTTTACTGACTATGGAGCCCCTCTCACAGTTGTGGTGCAGGACCTCCCATAAATGTACTCCAACTCCAGCAGTAAGTACATAGGCAACTAGACACTCTAGAGTATGCAGAGTAGAAGCAACGTTGGCGGGACACGGCCGCACACACACACACGGATGTTCATCTCATCGAGTTCTATCTATCCATCTGTCCATCCATCTGTCCATCCATCTGTCCGTCCATCTGTCCATCCATCTGTCCGTCCGTCTGTCCAGTCAATCCGGTCGGTTCGAACCCCACGGAGTCATTCCGAGCAAAGCGGAGACGCAGCACGAGAGACCACTCGGATCTGCCGACGAGCGAGCGAAGAAGGGCTCGTGCGGGCTGCGGGCAGGCCAGTGGGTGCGTGCGCCTGCTGCTGCTGCTGCTGCTGCTGCTGCCGCTTCTTCTTCTCCTTCCACTAGCTGGCGAGCGTGCTGGGTGCGTTAGTATGTATGGGTGTCGGTAGCCAGTGGCCACGCTGTCCGGGCTATAACTAAATACGAGACCTTTCTAGTTACTACACACTTACTCTACATGTGTGGCTACATACTCTACTCTGCATAGATACCTGCGATCACCTCACTCTGGTTCCGTGCATTTCGCCGCTGTCTTGGATCCATCAGGCCAGATATATCGGACGACCACGAAGCCACGCTACAGCACAGATGTGCACGCACACACGCAAACCGCCACGGATGGATGCGATATGCATGTGGGACGTTGCTACACGCATATCTAGAGGGGTATGTACGTACGATGCCACTCCCAGACTACATACTCTAGATACATGCGCGCATACATGGAAGCACTGTGTTGTCCGGCTGGCTAGCCCGCCGCCGTCCCCGCCGCCACCTCGAGCACGAGCTGCACTCCACCATCCCCCCTACTGCCATCGCGCGTCACCACGCTGGCGGCTTCCCGCGGCCACGCCCACTTGCTCGCGAACCTTGCGCTCGTCTTGCGCTCCAGTATGTCCGCGATGTGACCGCCAATGACCGGCAGGAACTTGAATGCGTGCCCGCTCCCGCCCGTGGCTAGGAACAGCCCCGCCTTGGTCGGGTGGTGTGTTACGATGAAGTCGCCCGTGGCACTGTGAGTCAGCAGGAGACGGGGGGCGGAGAGAAGGGGAAGGGGAAAGGGCAGATACAGCAGAGCCGAGTGCTCGACAGCTGCTTGCCGGCGAATTGCGGCACGAGCGAGGACAGCGCGGCCGAGAGAGCGGCCCTGGCCTCGGCTGGCGCCTCGAGTCCGGCATCGGTCACGGCCGTGCGCGGAGTCGAGACCGTGCGGGTGGTCCCCGTGGCTGCGTCCGTGACGGCAGTGGGGTTGAGGTAGCCCGACGCGTGCCGGGCGAGCTTGAGGACGCGGTCGGTGTGCTGCGCGATCGCGAAGATGCCTTTCACGTTTCTCCGTGTCAGCGGGCTCGGGCAGTGGGCGGAGACGCGCGCGCAGGAGCCGCCCACCCGTGGAGAGGTTGAAGACCACCGGCATCTCGCTGACGCTCTCCCACTCCTCGGCCGACAGCGGAAGATACCCGAGCACCTGTCCCGTTGCCACGCTGCGTCCCCCGAGATCCACCAGCCGCGGAGTCCAAGCCCCGGCCGCGAGCACCGTCAGTTCCGCGCCGACCTGCGTCCCATCCGTCAGTCTCACGCCCACGACTCTGCCGTCCTCTTCGACCAGCCTCGCCGCCTCGCCCGTCGCGAACACGACCTTCCGCGTCTTCTCGACCGCGGCGCGCAAGAACCTGACCGCCCCCTCCGCATCCGCCCACCCGGAACTCCAGTTCGCGTATCCGCGCACGCCCAGCGCGCCGCCGCCGGTCCTGCACACCCTGGCCACATCCTCCCTCGTCGTCAGCAGCTCCAGCGCGCATCCGGCGCCCAGCTCGGACTGGAGCGCCGACACGGTCGCGAACGAAGCGTCGACGTACGCCATCCCCTCCGCTTCGGCGGTGAGGACGAGCCCCGTCTCGGTGTAGCGTCCGTCGTCGCCGATGCCGTGCAGCGGGTGCGCCGGGTCTGTCCCCCGCCAGACGGCTTGCGCATCGCTGCAGAGGCGCGCGTACGCCGCGTCGCTGTAGTCGGGCCGCACGATGCGCGAGGAGTCGATGCTGCTGCCGTCGGCGGCGGGGACCGGCAGCCGGTCGAGCACTGTGATGGCGGTGGACGAAAAGGCGGGGCGCCGCGCGAGCTCCAGCGCCGTGGTCACTGGACGGGCGTCAGCTGTGCGGTTTGAACGGCGATGGGGAGCAGCGCACGCCCGAATTCGCCGGAGCCGACGATCAGGACCGAAGCTGGCGGGGATTCTGCAGCCGTTGCCATTGTCGTTGGCGGAGAGCTCGAGCGCAAAGAGGGACGCGCAAGCTGTATACATATCTACAAGGCTGGAGGGGCTGCCCCGCAGGTCCCTACCGTTGCCGCCAGCACGACGCAGGCTCTGTAAGGTACATACATTATGTATGTACATACCATAACTGATTGCGCACATATCTATCCAGTATCTATGTGTCGCCAGGGTGGGGCTGCAGTGCCGCCGTCTTGGAGCTTCTGTTTCGGGAAAACAGTGACACGGCAACCCCGCGGCGTTTGCACCACAAAAGTCTCGTTACCGGTCCCGAGCAAGTACGGGGGAGGTGGAGGGAATCTCAACGGTTCGTGACCATACAACTAGCGATTCACGCGGATTCCGAGGGGGCTGAGCTGGAGAAGAGCAGATTGGCAACGGCCGATGGTGTCCCCTCAAGGTCTTGGAATGATTATCCGATGCATGCGCTGCTACATATGTGCTGGATGACTAGTTACACACGATGTCACTCGCACCGTGGTTCAGTTGACATGACGGGCCGGCCTGTGGTTGGTCAGCCGGAAGGGCCCGAGGCGCTATAAAAATCGCTCTGCATTGGAAATTGCCGCAAAAAGTTGAGGGGAGTACGTATGGTGTCTTGCTGTGCATTGCTTGGTGCAAAGTCTGACTGGTATGGCGTGACGTCTTGGTGACGCCTTCCTGTCGAGTGCATAGCTTTAGGTGCATAGCAAGTCGGCTATGTATGTATGTAGATAGAATAGACACACATCTGCAGTCACACGGCGCCTGGGCGAGGAAGCTCTTCTGCGCAACTTTAGCCTGACTACAACGGTTGGGGTCATAAACACTCAAACGTGGGCATCTGTTTCTGCATAGACGTGGACTGTCCAGGACTTTGTATTTTTCCTCAACGACCCACGCCCCGTCCTGTCCTAGTCAAGGGCATGGTACTCTGCACAAAAGGGCCAGGTGGGTTTTTGGGGTCATCTGCTCTCAACGCGTGTCGGAGCTCGAGGAATGCAGAGCTTGTGATTATTGTGAGAGCACCACTCGGATTGTGGCTTCTCGGGCCCCTTGAGAGATGGGTGTATTTCCCTTCCTACATATCTAATCCTATGTATCTAGGACTTCCAGGCTCGCCACGATCAGGGGATTGGGCCGCGTGCATGTGAGTTATGATTGAACCAAAAAAAATAAAAAAAAAGGTGGTCAGCCGCCGGAAGCCGCCGGAAGCCGTAGTCCACTCTACATACATAGATGGGCTGAATGAGAGAGTACGATTGAGAAAAAGAGGTGGTCAGCCTGAGGCCTCCCTGCGCACGAGATCAGAGGAGACGACGAGGATCCCCCCACCCCTCCATCCCCCACCCCCCAACCGGCCAGGCTGTGATTCACGGACGGCGGGGGAGTACGTACACGCCATCTACATGCCGTCCGCGTATGTACATATGCTTCGCCTACGCTCGTCCGCACTTGGCACCTGTCCCTCGCCCCGCCGAGCCGCGCATACGATATTGCGCAATCGGCAACCTGAAGACGTACGTACGTGCGCGTGTACGCTGCCGCGCTCTGCGGGTGCGCGTCACGCGAGCCCGGGCCTCGGGCATGGATGGAGTACATACCCAGTTGTCGCTACATTGGTGTCCAGTTGCCTAGTGCGCCCGACTCCAGAGTCTAGAGGGAGCAGCATGTCCACAACAACATTTAAGCTGCAAGCGGCGAGTACGGAGTCTGAACAGACGAATACTACATACAACATACATACAACATACATACAACATACATACAACAAACTTATACTTGGAAAATGGAACCCGAAAAAACTCCACACGCAACCAACACAGAAACGCCATGATACCCCCCCACCCAGACACACCCTCCTAGTAACGCAGCGCAGCGTTGGCGAGCTGGACGCCCTTGACCCTGGCCGCGATCTTCTGGAAGGCTACGAGACGGGCCTTGTCCGGTCCCGCGTGCTTGGGCTTGTTGTCAATGCTGAACGGACTGAAGCCACAGTCGTCGGTGGCGCCGAGACGCTCGACCGGTATGTACTTAGTTGCTTCGAGAAGCGCGTCCCGCACCTCCTCCGGCGTCTCCACGCGCGGATTGAGCGGGTCGATCACTCCGACGAAGCAGACCTTTCGCGGGTGTCAGCGGACGACTGGGCTGGCTGGCTGGCTGGGCTGGGCTGGACGAAACGTACCTGTGCTACGCCGTTGGCGTCGGCGCGCGAATGCTTGCCGCAGAGCTCGTAGATGCGCGGCTTGTCGGATTCCGTCGAGAGCTGGATCAGGAAGTAGCCGGCGTTTATCTGGAAAATGCTCGGCAGGCTTTGCCCGGGTCAGCCGAGTGTGCTCCGGAAGAGAGAGATGGGGCGATATGACCACTTACAGCTCGGCGTAGTCGACATCCTTGCTGTGGAACGAGTCGCAGTCGCCCCCGGGACAGGTGTGGATGCCGATGTTCTTGCGCTCCTCGGCGGTGAAGCGGTCGAGCACCAGGTTGTTGATCTCAACAAACCTCTGGAGCATCTTCTTTCCCGTCCACGGGTTGCGGGGATCGTTCTTGCAGGAGAGTCGGCCTTGTGTCCGTCAGCAAACATCGACGGATGAACGGAGAGAGCGAGTGATGGGCGACGGACGCACCCTCCGTGAAGTCGATCGACACGCGGACCGCGCCAGCCGCGAAGCACTGGCGAATGTCCTTCTCGCATTCGCTTATGAGGTCCCCAACGAATCGTTCTCTGGCATAGCTCTCAACCTCGCCCTCGAGCGGGTAGAGTAGATACATCATCGACGGCGCGATGACGGCCGCCTTCATCGGCTTCTTCGCGAACCTCTTGGACTTGTTGAAGTAATCGGCCGCGTACGTCTTGTACCTGAAAGGGCCCTTGACGAGCCGGGGGAGCCGTCGGTGGTGTCTGGGCACGCCGGAGTCAGCAAGCACTCGGATTCCGCCAACGATGGGAGGGGTCTAACCCGTCGTCGAAGACGGCACTGGATACCGTGTTAGCAGCGGCCGGCGAGTGATGCGTGCGGGGAGCTCACAAGTACTGTCCGTCTGGCGCGAGACACTCGGCCAGTCCGGTGCCGCTCAGGGTGTCGGTGATAGGATAAGTGGCGAAGGAGCTGGCCCGGTTCTCGCCATCGGTGACGCACCACTGGCCGGTGGCCTCCATCCGCTCAACCGAGTCCTTGCACGCCTCGTCCTGGGCCTTCTCGAGCTCCTCCCGTGTGATCTGCGCCGACGGCGTCGTCGCGGTCAGCAGACGAGGGAGAGGTTCACGGGAGATCATTCGGGCTCACCTTGCCGGCATCGTAGTCGGCGTACGCTGCCTGGAGCTTGGCGGGCCGAGGGAGGGATCCGACGGACTCCGTGGGGATGGGCATGGCTACGGTAGTGTGTGGGAGTCTCGGGGGAAGTGGGGGATTTGTGGGAAGTAGCGGAGGGTGGGAAGATTGGATGAGTGGGAAGATTGGACGCTGGTGAACGATGCTGGGGAAGGGGGGGAAATATAGGAGCCGGGGCACCGCCTGATCGACCGCCCAGCTACACATGCTCCATGGAGCCGTCGTTGTGTAGATTGGCCATCCGCGGCGGGCGTTGATTGCCCGGGGAGCCCACTATGAGCCTTAGCATTGTCCTGGCCGAGTCCTACCGACACACAGATCACGCCATGCAGCCCTCACCCAGGTATTCACCTGCTGGGAGCTCGCGCCCCCTCAATTGGCAGCCTCCCACCCCTCAGGCCATCCTGTTCGGCTCGGCAACCACCGGCCAGTGGCGACGAGTGTTCTCCGCATGTGATCCGCCGCCGGACATTGAGGGCTGCGTCGCCTGTCCGCTCCGAGAGACGGCGCAGAACAGACAATCGCACCGGCGCGAAGGGGCCAGTCGAAGCGGGGCGACGAACAATGACAGTGGGAGTGGCAGTTGGGTGTTCCGTCCATTCGCACGCACATTCACATGCACCTGGCTCAGCTGCGAAGACGAAGCCTGAACTCCACCACATGCATTTCTCGCTCAACTCCGACGTTATAGTATGAATGGAGGGCATGTGCGAGTCGCAGATGGCCGAAAGTCTGTCCAATCTTCGGCGGTGTGCGCTTGCGTACAATACGAATACTTTTGCACTTGCCCGCTTCCTGGCACACCAGCTTGCTCGCCCCGAAACCCGGACGCAGACACAAGACACTTGTCCATCCCAACCCGCCACCATTTGGAAGGAAGTCGAATCCAAACGCGGAGAGCAAAAAAAAAAGGAAAAGGAAAGAAATATCTCTGCGGGCACCGAAAGTCGGAAGGGAATGGAAGGAGGAGGTATGTATGGGGCTAAGGCTTGCTCGAGATGCACTGATGCTATCCCACAGAGCAGCAGCGAACGGAGCGAGTGGAGCAGAGTAGAGCAGATACCTGCTGCCGTTGCTCAGGTATGTATGCTTCCTTTTTGTTTTGTCATTAATCGCATGCGACCTGTCTGGATCATAGGGTATGTACACTTCCGGCTCCTCGTCCAGCAAGACCGGTGCCGTAGCATGTTATCTGTATGCTTAGTCAGTCCTCGTGACTACAACTTCTAAAGATATAGGCAGTGGCGTCACACCGTCACATGGAGAACCACCACATCTTCACATCACTCCCATTCACAACCGGAACTTGGAGATCCGCGAGTGACGGAGCATGATTCCGCCGTTGAAACACCGACTCATGTTACTCACTGCAGCGGATACCTACAGAGTTCCAGAAGACGGGAATGGCTCTCGCAGGGCACGGAGATAGGTGAGAGGTTTCGGTACCCCGCCGACCGCCTGGCTGCGGTTGCAAGCCGAAATCGTGATTCGTGACAACTAAAGAGGAAGCCATTGGGCACCAGTGGCCAGGGCGGTGTTACAAGTGCTCTGCTGCACGCAAAGTCGGTCCAACTCCGTCGTGTAAGCTGCGACAATCAAGAGGGCCGAAACGACGAACAGCCAGCGCACCATACCTGCATGATGAATCCGAGATGCATCAACGGGGAGTTGCTTCCCCGCCAGTCGCGGGCTCCCACGGAAGGTGGCGTCAGTAGCCGCGGACAGCAATATTCATATAGGGGACACGTCCCACTGTCGATCGTGAATCAGGCCCCGTATCTACATAGTTGGTTGATATTCGGACGAATTTCGTGATGGGACAGTGCGGGTTTTTTTTCTCTTAGGGCGGAAGCGCACCGAAGTGACTTGCAGTACGTATGTAGAACACGATCAATCCTAAGGAACGATGGGAGATATCTATGGTTTGCCAGGTGCGCGAATTTGATTTCCACCAGCGAATGAAGATCGAAGGGCCGAGCCTACCTGTAGTGAACCTGCTCTAACACGACACCGGCCTGGCGCCTAGATGGCTGCTTTCGTTCGGCCATCTCGATCCACACCAAGTTAGCCAAGTCAGTAAATCCCCGCAAACATGAGAGGCTCCGTACCAGCTCAAGTGACTCATGATGAAGAATCACGTGACAGAGAGCCGGAAAAACGTTCACCCGTTCCGTTCCCCGTCCGCACCCGACGTTCATTCAAAATGTTCAAATCAAAGATAATACGAGCGATTCAAGCTCAAAAAAAGGTATTACTTCGCAGTGAGTAATATCATGCTTATAAAACTTTGTGCGCACTGTCGCGTTTCGCAGAACATCGTGGACACGGTTGCTTTAACGTTGCGGTGCGTTTGATCTGGCAACAAGGAAACCGGACAAGGACACCTTTTTATCCTCTTTCTTCGGTCGGCCCTCCTCGCAACTTCGTTCGACACAGACCCCCCAACCCTCCAACTGAGAGTGTGTGTGGAAAAAAACGAGTCTGGCCTCACGATCTCGCCGTACCCTTTCTGTCGCTCTCGCTTTCCGTTCGCCCGTCATCTGAAAGAAGGTTCCCTGACCTGCCGCGCCCGGCGTTCGGAACGTCACGAAACACACATTCCCAAGAAATGCGCTTCGACTTTTCTCGGGCTCTGATCGTGGTGCTGGGCATCCTACCATTAGTGTTCGCTCAAGACTACTACAAAGTACGCGCCCCTCCGCCTCCTCTTTGGCGTATCGAAACGTGTGAGCTAACCGCGAATAGATATTAGGAGTCGATAGATCGGCCTCCGATAGAGACATCAAACGCGCATATCGCACTCTCTCCAAGAAATGGCATCCGGACAAGAACCCCGACAGGCCCGAGGCCACCAACAAGTTCCGCGAAGTTGCGGAGGCGTACGAGACCCTATCGGACGGGGAATCCCGCAAGCTGTACGACCGCTACGGCGCTGAAGGATTGAAGAAGCACCAGCAGGGCGGCGGCCGCCAGCAACACCACGACCCCTTCGACCTCTTCTCCCGCTTCTTCGGTGGCGGTCACTTCGGCGGAGGCGGCATGCAGCGCGGCCGCGACATGGACGTCAAGATCGCGATACCGCTGCGCGACTTCTACACCGGCGCGCGCAAGACCTTCTCCATCGAAAAGCAGCACATCTGCTCCGAGTGCCAGGGAACTGGGAGCATGGACGGACACACCGAGGCGTGCAGCGAGTGCGGCGGTCGCGGAATGCGCATCGTCAAGCACATGCTCGCCCCGGGCATGTTTCAGCACGTGCAGACAGTCTGCGACAAGTGCGATGGACAGGGCCAGATCATCAGCCGCCCGTGCAAGGAGTGCAGGGGGCAGAAGGTGGTCCGCGCGACGGCGTCGTTCGAGCTGGACATCGAGAAGGGCATTCCGAAGGGGGAAACCGTGGAGTTCGAGAACGAAGCGGACGAGAGTCCCGAGTGGGTCGCCGGCAACCTGCGCGTCCACCTCGACGAGCTGGCGCCGGACGGAAAGCCGGACCCGGACAACGCTGAGGAGGTTGCACACGGCCCCACCGACGGCATGTGGTTCCGCCGTAAGGGGGTCGACTTGTATTGGAAGGAGGTCCTCAGTCTCCGGGAGGCTCTCCTCGGCGACTGGGCCCGAAACCTGACGCACCTCGACGGCCACGTTGTCGGACTGGGGAGGAAGCTGGGAGAGACCATCCAGCCCAACTTCGTCGAGAGGATCAAGGGCGAGGGCATGCCGATCTGGAAGGACGAAGACGACAGGCACGGCGATCTGGTCGTCGAATACTACGTCGTCCTGCCAGACCGCATGGCGAGCGAGATGAGGGCGGATCTGAATGCGGTTTTCAACAAATGGCTGGAAAAGGAGCCGAGAGGAGCCGGCGCGGGGAGCGATCTGCGGGGCCCGCTGGGCTCACTGGCGGGACGAACCGTGACCATTGGACGATGCAAAGATATCCCCCTGATAGAACTTGCAGGCGGTGTTTTGATTTTGTTTTCGAGCGTCTGGCTTCTGGTTCGCGGGGGCTGATCACATGACTAAATATCTTCCTGCTGCGGGGAACGGGGGTGGATCGTGCGTAGCCGACTTCCGACTTGCGTGTATTTAGCGAAGGCATTCCGGCTGCAGGAGTTGACGGATCCTTACATACATAGATTGCTGAATTCCTCCATTCCCAATTACTTACTACGTAGCACGTGAGCCGACATGTCTTAGCTAAGCCGCCAACCTAGTTATCTCAAGCTCATAACTAGCGCAAGGAGAGCTCCAGAACACAAAAACGACACCCCTCATCGCCACCCACCCACCCACCGCGGCGATGCCAACGCTTCCCGATATCCACCTACATTGCGAGCTCATGATTGGCGATGCGGTCGCGGAGGAGCACGGCGTGACGTACACGGACACCAAGCAGGTGGTGTGTTTCGTGGAAGCAGCGAGCGGGAAAAGCTTCACGCTCAGCGTGCAAGCACTCAACGTCTTGCTGGCGCCGCGGCTGCACGCCAAAGTCTACATTGATGGCATCGAGCGAGCCTCCAAACTGTCCAAGCCGAGGAACGCGAGTCCGCTCCAGCTGCACACGGTTGAGCTGGAAGGGACCTACGAGGAAGGGGGCCAGAACAGGGGTGACGGCTCACGCATAGGGTACCTCCGCAAGTGGAGATTCAAAGATCTGGTCACGTCCGGTGGGTGTTTCTTTCCTATTTCTCTTTTGCATTGGTTCCCTTTCCCCAGCGGGAGGATTTGTCGCGCGCGACAAAGGAGACCGAGGGCGATCGCTGACGGATTGCGGCTGAAAACAGACGAGGGAGATGCCGTGACGGCCGAGGCGCTAAGCAAGATCGGGACGATCGAAGTAGTAGTGTGGCGCTGGCGGCCGATGACGCTGGCGGAACAGCGGGGGTCTGACCGCCCAAGCGAACACCGCCATGAACACCACCGCCACCACCACCGCCACCACCACCACGATAGGGAGCGCCACGCCGGGCCGCTGCCGGAGACCATCAACGAGAAGTCCGTCAAGGGCTCGGCGATCTCGCACGTCGTGGCCATCGGCGACCGGTCCCTGTCTAACTGCATCAAAAGCGTTCCCGGCATCTCTTTGGACGCCGAGAGCGCGCCGTACGCGAGGTTCATCTTCCGCTATGCCAGCAGGGCACGTCTGGAGTGCTTGAGTGTGCTCCCGACGGCGACTTCTGCTGCTCCCACTTGGGAGAACATGTCCCGCGAGGAGCTGCTCCAGGAGCTCAGGCGGAAGAATGCAGTAAGGCTCCAGGGGGACACATTGCGAAGAGTAGACTTGAACTGACCGCTCAGCAGGACGCGGAGGCGCCTGGGGTCAAGGCGGAGAAGCCGGTCAAGCAGGAGAACGAGGATGCCGGTGCCCGTCCGTGGAGGTTTAAACGAGGCGAAGTGATCAACCTGATCGATTGAGACTCTTGTTGGAGGGGGTTACCGATTGTTCATTTTCTATCCGCTTGCTTTTTTCGCCCCACTGCGAATCATAGTAGCCGAATTAGTTTTAGTTTTTTTTTTTGGGGGGGGGGGGGGTGGGGGGGGGTTTCCATTGTCCATTTTATATCCGCTTGCTTTTTTGGCCCACTACGAATCATATAATAGCGACGGAATTAGTTACGTCGCTACTTAATCGC